>ERZ808252.764-NODE-764-length-27998-cov-9.815446_pt1 | contig 27998 bp, 20 predicted proteins | sample MGYA00521242_ERZ808252 | MGnify/ENA primary metagenome ERZ808252 (study PRJEB31516, sample SAMN03275581) | gut metagenome | biome: mammalia-associated habitat; material: feces | host: Papio cynocephalus | place: Kenya | collected 2012-08-07 ...
CGGCATCGGAAATATTCGTCTTCACGCCCAAGGGTGAGCAGAAGTCGATAATGAAAGGGGCGACGGCCTTGGACTTCGCATATATGATTCATACGCACATCGGAAACAAGGCCATTGCGGCAAAGGTCAATCTCCGGCTTGAGCCGCTCTCGTACGTCCTGCGTCCTGGCGACCAGGTGGAAATAATCACAGCGCAGATGGAGAACCCGAAACGCGAATGGCTCTCGTTCCTGAAGACGCGCAAGGCCATCAATGTCGTCACCGATTATTTCGAGAAAATAGACAAACAGAAAGCCGCTGAAAACGAGGAGGAAAAAAAGTCTTCAGGAAAATGGACGCTGCCTTTTTTCCGTTCATCGAAATCCAAGACCGAATATGTCATAAACGACAGCCGCAACACCGACAACCAGTTCGTCATCGCAACCTGCTGCCACCCTATTCCGGGCGATCCTGTTGTAGGCTTCATAGATAAAAACGGTGTAATAACTGTCCACAAGAAATCCTGTCCTGTGGCGAACAGTCTTGCTGCAACTCACGGTGATTCAATAGTTTCTCCAAAATGGGAAGCAGATGTTGACCAGAGTTTCCTCGCTTCTGTGGCCCTGAACGGCATTGACAGGGTCGGGCTGCTGAATGAAATCACGAAATACATCTCATATGTGATGAAGGTCAATCTCCAACGTCTGGTGTTTGAGTCGAAGGATTCTGTTTTCAAGGGGGAGATGGATCTTATGGTCCATGACAAGAAAAGTCTTGAGGGATTGCTCAAGAAGCTTTCAAAGATTGACGGGATCCAGAACGTAACGAGAAAGGACCTTTGATTTGCGATAGGGAAAAAACGGTATCAGAATGAACAGAATCTCAGACATATTTCTAAAAAAATATTTTCCGATCATTCCGGTCGGAATTGTGCTCGGCGTGATGATGTTCTCGCATTCATGCGCCAACACCACGACACCCCCGAGCGGAGGCCCCAAAGACACCATTCCCCCGGTAATCAGGAAAGTGAATCCTGCTGATGGGACGATCAATGTGCCCACGCACAAGACGAAACTCAAGTTTTCCTTCAATGAATATGTGGTGGTGAAGGATCCTGCAGGGATTTACCTTTCCCCTCCATTGGAGAAGCGTCCCAAGTACAAGATTGAGGGCAAGAGCGTTGTGGTGTCGTTCGAGAGTGATCTTGACTCAAACAGAACTTACACTTTGGATCTTGCGAACGCGATTGCGGACAACAATGAGGGAAACATGTTTCCGGGCTACACATTGGTGTTCTCTACAGGCAACAGTATCGATTCAATGCTTGTTACGGGAACTGTTCAGGACTGCAACACACTAAAGCCGATCAAGGGGGCCACTGTTATGCTGTATAAGGATCAAGCAGACTCCGCAGTATTCCTCCATCGTCCCGTCGCATCAGCAAAAACCGATGACTGGGGTTATTTCGCGATACGCAACATCCAGGACACGGTTTACCGCATGTATGCCATAGTGGACGAGAGTGGGAACAACAAATACGACCCCGAGACTGACAAGATCGCGTTTCTCGATTCTCTCGTGCGTCCGATGACGGTTGCGGTAGATTCGCTTCCGGAACTTCAGAAATATGACATGAAAGACACCGCAGCATGCATGGCAAGAAAATCCGAGCATATTCTGAACGTATTTAAGGAGAAGCCGACCAAGCAAATGATCGTCAACAAGGAACGCCTTGGAGAGAGAACTGCATACATAACTTTCATGGCTCCATACGCTCAGGTGGACTCCATCTGGATCAAGGGAGTCCCCCGCGAAAAGCTCATCACGCAGTTCAACATTCAGCGTGACAGCCTAGAAATATGGGTGAACGACCCTAAGACCCAGCCGGATACCTTCTACCTGAACGTCAAGTATATGAAGACGGATACGACAGGCTTTCTCTCCGACTTCACGGAAGTAGTCAAGCTCGCGAAGCCTCGCAAGACGGCTGCAGCTGCCCGGAAGAGTTCAAAGAAGGATCTGAAGAAGGAAGACACGCTTTGCGTCTTTACGGTTGATGCGAAACCGGAAAACATTGAGCAGTATGGTTTTGTGTTCGAGTTTAAGTATCCGATTGTAGAGCAGGCGTTTGATTCCATATCCTTCGTCTCCGTCAATCCCCGTCAACAGGAAAAGGCGGAGAAGTTCGATGTGGTGCAGGATAGCCTGAACTTGCGGAAATACATTCTGAGACCGCGTCTCGAATACCTGTCTGGTTGGGAATATAGGATGAAGGTTCCATATCGCAAATTCATGGACATCAATGGGTTTCGCAATGACAGTCTTGACGTGAAGGTCAGCCTTCCAAACGATGACAAGTTGAGTACGTTGAAAATGAACATGAACAATGTCCATAACAAGTACATTGTGGATCTGCTCAACGAAAAGCGCGACAAAGTGCTGCGTTCCTACATCATCGAGAATAACAAGACGCTTGTGTTCCCTTACCTGAAGGCAGGAAAGTATTCAATTCGAATCACGGAGGATGTCAACCGCAACGGAATCGTGGATACAGGCGTGCTTTTGGAGCATCGCCAACCGGAAAAAGTCCTGTTTTACCGACTTGGTGATGGGACTTACGTCATGGACATTCCAGAGATGGCTGAAATCGAACAGACCATTGACGTAACAGAGATGTTTAAATAATTGATTGCCAGAATGAGAAAAGCCGCTATCATATTATCTTCAGCAGTTCTTCTGTTATTTGGGGGCAAAGCCCAGGCCCAAGATTTCGACATCAATGTGGATTCGCTCGCCATGTCCCACTTCAGCGTGGATTCCCTTTCAGACGATGTCATTGACAGGTACGATCCGAAAAAAAGTCAGAAAATCAATGACTACAGCATGATAGGAGTGCAGTATGGCGCTGGTATGAGCCGGACGCTGCTTCAGCCGGAGATTGCCAAGGAAGACATGAGTTTCATGCCCTACAACATCGGCGTTCTATACACGCGCTATGGAAAGATGTTCGGGTATATGCCATATTTCGGGTTTCAGGCCGGCCTTTTTCTTACCCAGGAAGGATACAAGTTCCGCTATGACAGCAAGAAACTGACTATCCCAGTGTTTCTTGGGGCGCAGTCTGCAGTCATGGATGTTGTTGAGGTTCCGGTACTTGCTCACTGTCACGCGGATTTCTGGAAGATGAAGTTGATCCTAAATGCCGGTCTCTATATCGGCTACCGGCTTGGAATACACAGATATGCTCCAGCTGAAACGGCTGACGGACTGAAATTTATAAATCTCACGCCTGATTATGACTACGCAAGCGTTTCATTCGAAAGGGAATTCGCAAGTTTCGAGAATCGACTTGACTATGGGATAAAGGGCGGAGTCGGGTTTGCTTTCATATTCGATCCAATTGAAATCCATTTTCAGGCGATGTACAAGCACTCGTATTCAAGCCTTTTTAAGCCAAACTATTATAGTTCATACTATTACCGCTATTCCTATCAGCAGAACATCATCGTTTCCGTAGGGCTGCATTTTCAACTTGGGAAGCGGATTGGGAAGACTCGCAGGCAGATTCGTGACGAAGCCAAGACGTTCGTCTATGGAGAAAAGCCGGTTGTCACGGAAGAAGAGAAGAATGTCAAATAAAATGGAGATGTCAGGATATATAAGCCATCCGGTGCAAGTCGGAAATGTCACGATAGGTGGCGGTGCTCCGATCGTTGTTCAGACAATGTGTAATACGCACACATCTGATGTTGAAGCGTCTTTTCGCCAATGTGTCGAACTGGCTGAGGCTGGAGCACAAATGATAAGGCTTACGGTGCCCTCACTAGCCCAGGTGGATTCCATTGCAGAGATTCGTTCTCGGCTACGTGGCTGCGGGATTGAGGTGCCTATCATAGCCGATGTGCATTTCAGTTCGGAAATCGCCATCGCGGTGGCATCCGTAGTTGATAAAGTCCGTATAAATCCCGGAAATTTTCATAAGAACCACGAAATGGCGCGGGAGCAACTCGCGCGATTGATCGCTGTATGCAGACAACATGGAACGGCACTGCGCATTGGGGTGAATCATGGCTCTTTGGGAGAGCGAATCACTTCGCTTTATGGAAATACTGCATTAGCGATGAAAGAGGCTGCTATCGAGTGGCTTCGGATGTGCCGTGAAAATGATTTTGATTCAGCAGTGGTGAGCCTCAAGGCAAGTAATACACTTGTTATGGTAGAGGCGTACCGTCTTTTAGTCGAAGCTATGATTGCCGAAGACATGCACTTCCCCATTCATCTTGGAGTGACGGAAGCTGGAAATGGTGATGCCGGGCGCATCAAGTCCATGGTCGGGATCTCGGCGCTGCTTTCTGAAGGAATTGGAGACACGGTAAGGGTTTCACTTACTGAGCCTCCGGTGAACGAAATTCCAGCAGCGCAATACCTGTCCGCACGCTACGGACACCGCCTTCACTCTTCCATGCGGAATATCTCGCTTTCTGATGGCGGAAAAACGGCTTCCGCAGTGTATGAGTCGCCATCCCGCGAAAGGCTGATCTTTGATGCTGCCTGCGACTTTGGTAAGAGACTGTTGGATAAGGATATAGACTCTTTAAATATTAGCGGGAACTATGTTGATGATGGTGGTGCCGCAGTTGAGATCTCTCCTGAGTTCGGGGAATATCTCGTAGACGAATTGATGCAGGCTGCACGCCGGAGATTCTACAGACCGGAATATATCGCATGCCCTGGGTGCGGACGTACCATGTATAATCTCCAGGATGCGTTTGAGGCAGTGAAGGCTCGGACATCTCATCTCAAAGGGATGGTGATTGCTGTCATGGGCTGCATAGTGAATGGTCCGGGGGAGATGGCCGATGCCGACTGGGGCTATGTCGGAGAGGGTAACGGCAAGGTGTCAATCTATCATCACAAGGAAGCTGTGCTCAGGCATGTTCCTGAGGCTGAGGCTGTTGACAGACTGTTAGAATTGATTGAATGGGGCACGGAGTCGCAGGGATAAGCCTTTCATAGCTTCTCGCTTTCGCGAGACCCCTCCCACGCCAAAGCTTGGGTCCCTCCCTCTTATGGGTCGAGGGTGGCCACAGCACTAAAGGCTTACCCTTGTGACTCCTTCTCGCTGCTTGGCTTGGTTGTTTTTTCAGAAGAAATTTCAGATTCACTCGCCACCGGCTCAGGTTGAATACGATGGACGAGGACCTTATCGATTCTCGGGCCGTCCATGTCAACAACCTCAAAGGAGAAACCTTCCCAGTTGATGATTTCTCCAACGGAAGGAATATGGCCGGTCTCACTGAGGATGAGTCCAGCGATTGTGGTGTACTCAAAGTCCTCCATTGTGTCGTCCAGCAGGTCAAAATAGGCAAGGAATTCATAGATAGGACATTGACCTTCAACGAGATAACCATTGGTGCCTGTCGTGTCAGGCTTCCCGTCAGCACCGAGGCGAGGTACGATGTAAGGCTCGTCCTCCTCATCGTCATTGACATTGCCCACCAAGGCCTCCATAATGTCCTTCAACGATATAAAGCCACACAACGAGCCGAACTCATCGCAAACCAGCGCCCGAGATATCCTCTTTATCTTCATCTCCTCGAGGACTTTGTATACAGTCATATTCTCATGGAAGTAGACAGGCTCACGCATCATTTTCTCAAGGTCAAACCCGTCCTTGCCATATTCGCGTAGGAAGTCCTTGATGTTTAACACACCTACAACATGATCAAGATCATCCTCGCACACCGGGTATTCCTCATAAATATTCTCCGCTATCACCTCCTTCACTTCTGCTTCTGTCATGGTCTTGTCCAGCCAGACGATGTCCTGACGTGATGTCATGATCGTGTTCACGCTGAGGTCTCCGAGAGTAAACACTCGCTCCACAATATCCTGTTCCACTTCGGAAACTTCACCGTCTTCAGTGCCTTCCTGAACCAGGGATATTATCTCATCCTCTGTAACATTATTGTCATTTTCCTTAATTCCCAATAGTTTAGCAATGCCAGCCGTACTCTTGGCAAGAACCCATATAAAAGGTGAGGCAATCTTTGATAGTAACGACATTGGGCCGGCCATAAACTTTGCCACCTTCTCCGCCTTGCTCATTCCTATACGCTTGGGAACAAGTTCACCGAGCACAATTGAAAAATAGGTCACGATAATGACGATCAGTGTCTTGGCCAAACCGCTTGCCGTAGATGCTGGAACGCCCAGCTTCTCGAAAAGTCCGCCCAGAGAACTAGCTATTTCATTACCGGAAAATATACCGGTGAGGATGCCTATGAGTGTGATACCGATCTGAACGGTGGACAAAAATTTGTCTGGATCTGCTGCCAACTTCAATGCCCGCTTTGCCTTGTTGTTGCCGTCCTCGGCCTCGTTCTGGAGGCTTGTTTTCCTCGCTGAAATCATTGCGATTTCAGACATCGAGAAGACACCATTCAAAAAAATGAGAAATAGGATTATAAATGCTTCTGCCATAGTCTATTATAGGTATACTGAGCTACTTCAATTCCGCAATCACCGTTTCACACGCTCGTACATCATCACCGATCTCAACCTTGATGTCCGCGTCGAGCGGGAGATACATGTCAATGCGGGAACCGAACTTTATAATTCCGCACTGCTCGCCCTTCTTCTCCATATTGCCAAGCTTTGCGTAACATACGATGCGCCTCGCAAACGTGCCGGCCAACTGCTTGAACAAGATTTCACCATGTTTGTTCCTCATGCCAATTGAGGAATGCTCGTTAAGTTCAGACGCCTTGGGTAGGAATGCGAGGTAATATTTCCCCGGATGGTACTTGTAATAACTCACTTCCCCATCCATCGGCCAAAAATTCACATGCACGTTGAAGAAGTTCATATAGATGGAAACCTGTATGCACTCCCGTTTGAGATATTCAGGTTCATACACCCTTTCGAGAATAACGATTTCACCATCGGCAACCGCTGTAAGAATATTATCTCCGGGAACTGTCTCGCGCGTGGGCAGACGGAAGAAATAGGTAATGAACCCTATCATGAAAAGCAAAATAGCCGACAGCGGGATGGAGACATAAAGTATGCTGTACAAAAAACGCCATACCAGAAACAAAAGTATCAGGCATATAAGCCACACCACCGCAATTGTCTTGTAACAGTCTTTATGTATTTTCATATCTGTCCTCCCGAATGTGCCACGTATTCCTAATGAGTCGTAAATATAACTAAACTTATCCTTTTATCAAAGCATGTCGAAGCACATCATGTAAACCGTAGCTGCAGGCACCGCGACAATTGCGCTGTCGAAACGGTCAAGCATGCCTCCGTGCCCAGGGATGATGGTTCCCGAATCTTTCACACCAAAATGTCTTTTCCATTGAGATTCAATCAGATCCCCATAAACACCGGCTACATTCATTATTGCCGCTATAGCGAGGCAATGATACCACTCCACTTCGTGAAACGGAAGCCAGTCGATGCAATGCATACCATAGCCGGTTCCCAGCGCACAGGCAAAGCCGCCTATGCAGCCGACCCATGATTTGTGCGGAGATACTGTCGGAAAAAGCTTTGGCCCAAACTTTTGCCCAAGCGTGCTGCCGGCCAAGTAGGCACCGACGTCGGAAACCCAAATTATGACGAACATGCACAAAAGAATCAAACCATTGAAATTATGGTTAGAGTCAAATGCCGTAAAATTCAGAAGCGTCCATGGAACGGAGATATATAGTATTCCAGTGTAGATGTTCGCAAACATCCCGAAGTCCGCCTTGTCTTTGACGTAGAGAGAATTTATCATCACTGCAAAAAGCGGTACGAAAGCGAGCACGATGAATCGACCTGTGACAACTTCGGTCGATTGGACGAGAAACGTGACTACAAACATCAGGCAAGACCCGATTATGGCGAACACTCGGGACGCCTTGTAGACATCGCCCATCGTCATTCGAAAAAACTCCACCAGCATCATCACCAGCGCAAACAGCATCACCGCCGCAAAGATGTACTTACCTCCTTCAAACCAATCTCCCGACAGCAATGCGAGAAGCATGACCGCGAGGAAAATCGTTCCAGATAACGTCCTGATTATCAGATTTTTCATTGTTTAGTTTGTTCTCCGTGAGAATCCTTTCCTGATGCAGGAGCACCCCCTTGGACATCGGTTGCTTTTTCGGCATCCTCCTCAGCTTTGGCCTCCTTCTCCTCATTTCTAGTCTGCCCGTCATCGACCCCGGCACGTGGACCAAGAATGCGCTCCAAGTCATCGGCAAAGATAACCTCCTTTTCCAGCAGCAATGCTGCTACCTCAAGAAATTCCTTTTTGTGCTCAGTGAGAATCGCTAAGGTTCTGTCGTGGATTTCATTCACTATGCGCTTGACTTCCTCATCCATGATTTCGGCAGTCCTTTCACTATAAGGCCTCGTGAGTTCATATCCGCGGGAACCGGTAGAGTCATAGAATGAGACAGTGCCTACTCGCTCGCTCATTCCATAGTAGCAGACCATGCTGTAGGCCATCTTGGTGAGCCTTTCAAGGTCGTTTAGGGCACCGGTAGAAGGCTGTCCGTTAACGATTTCCTCGGCAACTCGTCCTCCGATAAGAGAGCACATCTCGTCAACCATCTGCGCCTTTGTCATCAACTGGCGTTCCTCCGGCAGATACCAAGCGGCTCCAAGAGACTGCCCGCGAGGGACAATCGTAACCTTAAACAGAGGATTTGCATTCGGCAGCAGCCAACTCACCACAGCGTGACCTGCCTCATGATGAGCGATGGATTTTTTCTCTTCCGGAGTTATTATCTTATCCCTGCGCTCCAAACCTCCGATTATGCGATCCACAGCGTCAAGGAAATCCTGCTTGTCCACCCTATGCTTGTTGTTTCTGGCCGCCGTGAGAGCAGCCTCGTTGCATACATTTGCTATGTCTGCACCGGAGAATCCTGGAGTATGCTTGGCAAGGAACTCAACGTCAAAGTCATCCGCGAGTTTGATGTCCTTCAAATGCACCTTGAAGATATCCTCCCGCTCCTTCAGATCCGGAAGATCGACATGAATCTGACGATCGAAACGTCCTGCACGAAGCAGCGCCTTGTCAAGAATGTCCGCACGATTGGTAGCCGCGAGTATAATCACCCCAGAGTTGGTGTCAAATCCGTCCATCTCAGTAAGTAGCTGATTCAATGTGTTCTCACGCTCGTCATTTGATGAGAAACCGCCATTCTTACTTCTTGCGCGTCCAACCGCATCGATTTCGTCAATGAACACGATGCACGGAGCCTTTTCCTTGGCCTGACGGAACAAATCGCGCACACGCGAAGCACCAACCCCTACGAACATCTCCACAAAGTCGGAACCTGAAATCGAGAAGAACGGCACATTGGCTTCACCGGCCACGGCCTTTGCAAGCAAAGTTTTTCCTGTGCCCGGAGGCCCGACAAGCAGCGCACCCTTCGGAATTTTGCCGCCAAGAGCAGTATACTTCTTCGGATTCTTCAGAAAATCAACGATTTCCATCACTTCCTCCTTTGCACCATAAAGACCAGCAACATCTTTAAACGTCACTCTGCTCTTATCATTGTTCTCCACCAATTTGCCAGGATTCTTGCCGACACTGAAGATCCCGCCGCCGGGAGCACCTCCCATATTCTTGCCCATTCCTCTGAACATGAACACCCAGAACACAATGAGCAGAACCGGCCATAAGAGCAGATTGAGTATGTCAACCCATGTCCTGTCGTTATTTTCCATAACGAGTTTGAAGCGCGATTCCTGAGGAAGCCTTGCATTAAGTTCTCCGAACATCTCTTCGACATTGAAACTATCGGAGACGAGGAAGAAGAAGTGCGGAGACTTCGATGGAACTTTCCCGCCGAACTTGTCGGCATATTTCCCGAGCTTCTCTGGGCGGATCTTGACTTTCCCCTCGCGGTCGTTCCTGACGAAATCGATTTCCTGTACGTCTCCGTCAAGAGCCATCTGCTGGACCTCATCCCATTCTATTTTCTGAGGATTGGCTCCGTTTCCCTGACCGAAGAACAGCATCCACAAAACGACACCGACAAGGAGAAGGTACACCCATGACAGATTGATAGATACAACCTTAACCTTTCTGTCCTTATTTTTATTTTTTTTCTTTTCAGACATATCTTCGACCGATTATTCCGTTACCTCATCGCTATAGTCCGTTCGCACAGCATCAGCCCACAAATCCTCAATTCTGTAAAACTCCCTATATGCCGTCTGGAAAATGTGCACAACGATATCGCCATAGTCAAGAATGACCCACAGCGCATTTTCGCGCCCTTGCGAGCGTATCACTTTTCTTTTGCAGCGTTCAATCATCCTGTCCTCCACGTTGTCAGCGATTGCCAGGACATTGGTTGTCGAGTCAGCGTTGCAGACCACGAAATAATCGGATATAGCGGTGCCTATTTTCTTCAGATTGAGTGAAAGGACAGACTGCCCTTTCTTTTCGAGCATTGCCTCGGCAATGACCTTGACTTCGTTGACTTTCATCTATATATTTATAAGAATTTACAAAAATATGGCTAAATTAGCCCGCAAATATAATCAAAAAACGAACCAATAGCAATTTTAGATGATAATGGCTCAAAGCTGTCATATCATTTGGTATAATGAGGTTGACTCAACCAACACCGAGGCTGCCAAAAGGCTCAGCGAACTTGACAACATGTCAGTAATAGCGGCACGAAGTCAGACCGCAGGGCGCGGGAAGGGCACAAGAAAATGGCACTCTGCACCGGGAGCGAACCTAACTTTCACGATTGTTCTCAAATATGCCGAAAGCAACGTCTCCATAACATCGGATGGCAAAAAGAGTGTCGCAGAGGGACTTTTACCGCCATTCCCGGCATCCTCTCAGATGCTTATCAGTGCTGTGGCCGCTGCAAGCATCGTTTGCTTTCTCAAAAAAATGGGAATAAGCGCTTGGGTAAAATGGCCTAACGATGTCTATGTTGACAAAAGGAAAATATGCGGAATACTGATAGAGCACAGGACCGATGGAAAACACCTAAAATCAAGTATCATAGGAATCGGCATAAATCTCAATCAGACAATATTTCCTCCTGAACTTGTAAATCCGGTTTCGGTCGCTGCCCTGACAGGGAAAAAATACGATGCCGATACGAGTCTCATGGAATTTTGCACTATATTCGTCTCAAAGATGGAATTAGCCTATAGCAAGCTCCCTCATCTGGGCGATGTAATCTCCAGGGCATTCGCTCTTGAAAATGGCACTTCCGGCAACGAAAATCTCCGCGCCTGCTTTGCGCAGTGCGTTAACGTTCTCCTTTGAAACCCCGCCGTCAACCTCAATCGGACGCACAATCCCCCGTTTCTCCATATATTCCTTCAACTTACGGATTTTTTCATACGTTGCGGGGATGAATTTTTGCCCGCCGAAACCGGCAAAGACAGACATGATCAGGAAATAGTCGGCATTTTCCAAATGGGGAAACAGTCGCTCGACAGGAATATTGGGGTTAATGACAAGTCCTGCCGATGCACCCGCCGTGCGTATTTCTGCAAGTATCTCATCTGCCGCTCCGTCACTTTCCACGGCTTCGAGGTGAAAACTGACCATTTCGGCCCCCGCCTTCACGAATTTTGTCGCGTACCGCTCCGGATTGACAATCATGAGATGCACGTCAAGTGGTTTGCTTGCTGCACCGGCTATGGCTTCCACTACCGGAAATCCATATGAAATGTTCGGAACAAAGGAGCCGTCCATGACATCGAGGTGGAACAGATCGGCATGCTCATTTACCATACGGACATCTTTACCTAAGTTGAGAAAATCCGCGGAAAGCATTGATGGGGCTATTTTTATGTTTCCCATATTGTTCATAAACTGTGTATGACATCATCGAGAAGACGAGTGAACTTGTCGAGGGATGCCAGATCGAGCCTTTCGCCTGGGGCATGGACACCGCGTAGGGTGGGGCCAAATGAAATCATGTCAAGATCCGGATAGATTTTAAGGAAAAGTCCGCACTCAAGTCCCGCATGGATTGCCTTTACTGCCGGTTCAATCCCGAAAAGTTTTTTGTATGAAGCAATGCATTTGCGAAGAATCTCCGAGTCAAGCTTAGGCTTCCAACCCGGATACTCGCCCTCATGGGTAACTTTCGCTCCAGCGAGCAGGAAAGCGGCTTCCACCTTCGCAGCAGCTGCCCGTCGTGCCGATGTAATGGAACTGCGCTGGCTCGTCCCAACCCTTATTGTGTTCTGATCCGCCATTTTAACAGATGCCAAGTTGGTGGAGGTTTCAACAAGTCCCGGAATGTCTGGGCTCATTGCAAGCACTCCATGTGGTGCGGCATAGAGTCCACGTACAAGCCTGACCGCAGAGTCGGTATCATATGCCGAATCCACGGATGAATCCGGCTCAACCGCAAAAGACAGTGATGGTTCCGTAATGGCATACTCCCCTTTCACATCAAGGGAGAAATGTTCCCAGTGAGACCGGAATTCCTCGATGTCTCCGTAAACAGCCACGATTGCAGAAGCTTCGCGGGCGATTGCGTTCCGCTTGTTACCCCCGTCAATGCTGCAGAGACTGATCTCAAAGCATTCTGCGTCGAGAGCGCCGTTGAGGAAACGGGCAAGCAGTTGCACCGCATTTGCGCGCCCCTTGTTAATATCATCACCGCTATGACCGCCAAGCCCATTGAATATCATTAATTTAAAGCATCTGGCCCCAGCCGCGAGCCGTTCTTTCCGTAGGGTGAACAGCGCCGTAGTGTCAATGCCGCCGGCACATCCTATGAAGAGTTCGCCCTCGTCCTCTGAGTCAAGGTTTATGAGTATCTTTCCCGTGATGAATCCGGGCTTGAGTCCGAAAGCACCATCCATACCGGTTTCCTCGGACGATGTGAAGAGACATTCTATCTTTCCGCAGGGAGCCGGATCTATGAGGGCTGCAAGTTGCGCTGCCACGCCGATTCCGCAGTCTGCACCGAGAGTCGTATCCTTGGCGATCATCCAACCGTCCTCTATGACATAATTTATGGGATCCTTCGCAAAATCATGATTCACACCGGCATTCTTCTCACAAACCATGTCTGTATGCCCCTGCAGCACAATGGTCGGGTGATTCTCAAAACCGAGCGAAGCAGGACGGGTTATCACAACGTTCCTCGCATCATCTGTCTTGTATTCGAGTCCATGCTGTTTTGCGAAATTCACGAGATACTCTACAATCTTCTCTTCGTGACCAGATTCGCGTGGTATTCGCGTTATTTCCTTAAAGATGGAAAGTACTTTATCAGAATCCATATCCGTATATTTTTATATTCAGAGCGTAAATATACGAATTTTTCCAATCACCTTACTCACGTGACGCCAAGGCCTTTTCTATATCGGAGACGTATTGCCTGAAAACCTTGTCTGTGGATATCAGATCCGTAACAGTCGAACAAGCGTGCAGAACCGTTGCATGATCTTTACCGCCGATTTCCGCCCCTATGGAAGAGAGAGAGCAGTTTATGAGATTGCGTGACATATACATCGCAATCTGGCGCGCCTGCACGATATTACGTTTACGAGTCCTAGAGAGCATCTCATCGCGGGATATGTTGAAGTAGTCGCAGACGACCTGCTGCACCTGAGCAATTGTCAGTTCATTTCTCGTCTCCCCAATAAGTTGGCCCGTTATCTGTCCGGCAAGTTCAACAGTTATCTCCTTGTGGGCTAGAGTCGCGTTTGCTATGAGCGAAATCAGTGCCCCTTCAAGTTCGCGGAAACTTGAACGAATGTTGTTCGCCAAATAGCGGAGCACCTCCTCCGGAAGCTCAACCCCTTCTCTGCTGCTGCGAGAGCGGAGCATCGAGAGTCTCGTCTCATAGTCCGGTCTGGTCAGTTCGACAGAAAGTCCCCATTTTAGACGGGAAAGAAGCCTTTCTTCAAAATTCTGAAGTTCCACCGGCGGTCTGTCGGAAGTGAAAATGAGTTGCTTCCCGCTTTGGTGCAGATGGTTGAATATGTTGAAGAACGCGTTCTGCGTCCCATGGCTCGCAAGGTCTTGGATGTCGTCCACAATGAGAACGTCCATCTTCATATAAAAGGCCATAAAATCCGTGAGCTTGTTGTTCACGTATGCTTCCATGTACTGAGTCTTGAACCTGTTTGCCGGAACGTACAAGACGATGAGTTCTGGGAACTTCTCTTTGATCGCAATGCCTATAGCCTGTGCAAGATGAGTTTTTCCGAGCCCCGGACCACCGAAAAGGAACAGCGGGTTAAAGGCGGTCTTGCCCGGAGACATGGAGATGCTCTCCCCTGCCGTCACGCCCATCTTGTTGCATTCACCCTTGACAAGGTTATGAAAGCAGTAGACAGGGTTGAGCTGCGGGTTCACCTGCACGCGCTGAAGGCCCGGGTAGACAAACGCACCGGGAGTCCCGCTGACTGGAGATACCGAAATGGGTCGGTTGACCGGAGCATTGCCTTGCGATGCGGGACACTTCATAGGCGGCTGCACCTTAACCGGCCTGAACACATACTTGAGTTGTGCCATTGCACCGATTTCCTTTTTAAGAGCAGCCTTGAGTAAATTGAGGTAATAGTTCTCCAGCCACTCCATAAAGAAAGCCGAAGGTACCTCAATCGTCAATTCCGAATTCACGAAAGACACTGGTCGTATCGGACGAAACCATACATTGAACTGCTGCGGCTCTATATTTTGTTCTATAAAGCGCAGGCAATTGTTCCAAACCTGTATGTGTCTTTCTTGTGTCATTGCAAATAGTCGCAGATCCTTTGTTATCGACAAAGGATTGCAAAGTTGGTGAAAAAAAAGTTATAAAATTTTCTTTTTTCTATTGCATATAAATATTTTTTTCATAACAATAAGTAGAATATCTGTTTTTATAGGTTTAAAAAATAATAAATTGATAATCAATCACTTTTGCCCCAAAATTTATTTTACATTCCACTCTTCCAACCACTTGTATTTTATAAATATTCAAAATGAACACACAACTTCAAGAAAATGGTCAGAACACGGTAATCTTCATATATTTCTTGGGATTTTCTTTTATTTTTGATATAAGATCATTCAATTCATTCACAAGGGAATCCGCAGAATTGTAGATATTGCCTTCGTGAAGGAACTTGCCAATTGAACCTTCTGGATTCTGAATAGACTCAGAAAGGTTCGTCACGGAATTCACAAGAGCATCTATATCGCTTTTTCCAAGATTCTCTGCAAATTTTCCGAGACCATCCATCGCGACATCGGCCTTATCAACAACGGAAGCAAGGCTAACAGATATATTCCCCAACTCAGAGATGAAAGCCGTGATGTCGGACGACCTCGAATTGAGGCTGCTCGTAAGTGCCGCAACGTTTGTCATAGTCTTCTTGAGGTCTGCGACCGCATGTGTGATATTGCCTCTGTTTTCCTCCCCGAGCAGGGCATTGACACCGGCAATTGTCGAATCGAGCTTTACAAGCATGTCTTCAAGGCCGCTCATTATAGGCCCGATGTTCGAGGCCAGAGATTCTACAAGATCCGCCTGTACGCCCACCGGAAGTTCATCCCCGTCCTTCACCATGTTTCCAGAAGAACCGGTTTCCAGAAGAATGCCCTTGCCGCCCATTATGCTGGTGCTGAAAATTGTCATTTTTGAATCTGCGGGAATGCGGAACTGTTTGCCGATCGCGCACACGACCTCGAAATTGTCAGTTTCCGGACAATACTCGACGCTTGACACCTGACCGGCCTTGAAGCCTCGGTACTGCACGACAGCTGAAGGGACAAGCCCGGCAACGTCCTCAAAGTACCCCTTAATTTCAATCTCGCGGTTGAATATGTCTTTTCCGCGAAGATAATTGATGACGAAAAACGAGCCGACAAGAATGACGACAACGAATATCCCGATCTTAATTTCTTTCTGGTGTTTCATATCAATGAATTTTGTCCTGAATTTTATTAATGCCAATGCGGTGAAAGTCCGTCAGCGACGCTCTATCTTACCATCCGGATTCACTTGTACCAAAAACGAGTCTCGGAAAGTTTCCCTGATCCCGCGATATTTTTTCTGTGCCACCTCAAGGGTGTCAGAACTGCCCGCAATATACCTATATATATTGCCATCCCTGACGACCTTCACGTCCAGTCCCTTGAAAGCCGGATCCTTGTCTGAAAGTAGGCGACTCAAGGCAAGTATCTGGGTGCCGTACCAAATTTTCACGGGATCAGAAACTGTCCCCGATGAGCGTCCGCCCTGATTCTCTGAAATCTTGGCGGCCGATGTGACGTTTAGACTGCTGTCGTAGTCAGATTTGAATTGTTTGAATGCGATGAAAATGGCATCTGCAAGTTCGTCAAGCCTAACATCGTTACGCAGGGTTGCAAGATCGCCGGAATTGCTGATGAATCCGCACTCTATGAGAACAGCTGGCATCGCTGTCTTCCAGAGTACAAGAAAAGGATCTTGGTGGACTCCTCTATTCGTGCGAAATGGCCCCGGTTTCAGCGCTCGGCAGACATCGTCTGCAAACATAAGGCTCTGCTCCAGATAGGCGTTCTGCATCAGCGAGAAGAGTATTGATGATTCTGGGTTGTTGGGGTCGAAGCCCTGATAATTTGTGCTGTAGTCGTCCTCAAGGAGAATCACGGAATTCTCACGTGCGCACTCGTTGAAGTTGTTTGAGTAGAGATCTCGCCCCTTTTTTGACGACTGCCCAAGAACATGGACCGAATGTCCGTTTGCAGAGCTGCTTGTGGCAGCATTTATATGAATGGAGATGAATAGGTTAGCGTGTGCGTTGTTCGCAATCTGGGCACGCTGTACCAGAGGAATAAAAACATCGGTGTTACGTGTTTGCAGGACCTTTATTTCAGGGTATTCGGCCTGTATCCTGCGCGCAAGCCTCCGCGATATGTCGAGCGTCAGATTCTTTTCCTTTGTTTTTTTATCCCGCGATATGCAGCCGGGATCATTTCCACCATGTCCGGGATCAATCACGACCGTGTTCAGTCCCAGACGTCCGTCCTGCGCACTGAGCCCAGCGGGCAAAACAACAGCCAAGAGCGTAAAAACCGCCCTGAAATATCTGAAAAAACGGCCTATAAACTGCATAGGGTTTGCTAATAAGCGAAATTAGTCGTAATTTTGTCGGTTGCAAAATTAAAAAAAAACTTTGATTTTGCCGCGTGGAAATCCGAAAAGAGAACATTTGGGACGACAAATGAAGAAACCGTCAGGAAGCAATAAATTGCAGAATGCTGTACTTGCAGTGGTCACATTGCTTGTGCTTTGTTCGTTCATACTGCCGCCTTCACAGGACAATAGGCGCTCCCGCAGACGCGGGAAGAAGGCGGAAACTGAAATCGCGGCGCCGGTTCTCGACAGTGCGCAGAAAGCTGCCGCCGACTCCATCAAGTCAGTTCGCGACTCCATTCACGTCGCTGATTCGATATTCCGCGCCGATTCTGTGGCAATGCTGAGCAAATCTTCGCTTGAACGCCCAGCGTTCTCGACGGCAAGAGACTCGATAATTGAGGACTTCAGCGAAGGCAAACAGATGATCTATTATTATGGTGACGTGTCCGTGACATACGGCGACATGAAGTTGACAGCCGATTACATGGAATACGACCTCCAGACGCAGACGGTCTATGCTCGGGGCACGAAGGATACGCTTGGAAACATCACCGGACAGCCGACCATGAGCCAAGGAGGAAAGTCCTACACGATGGAGGAACTCCGCTATAATTTCAAGAGCAGAAAGGCGCGGATCACGAATATTGTCACTCAGGAGGCGGACGGCATCCTTCACGGCAAGAACATCAAGATGATGCCGGACAACTCCATCAATATCACAAATGGTAAATACACGGTCTGTGATGCCGAGGAACCGCATTATTATCTTAGCCTTACGGCTGCCAAGGTCATCACGAAACCCTCCCAAAAAACAGTGTTCGGCCCGGCCTATCCGGTGATTATGGGAGTGCCGCTCCCCATCGGTCTGCCGTTCGGATTTGTGCCGAAGCGACCGGACAGGGCAACGGGAATTCTGATTCCGACATTCGGGGAGGAGACAGCGCGAGGATTTTATCTGCGCGACCTCGGGCTCTATTTTGTCATAGGCGATTATTTCGACGTGTCACTCACCACAAGTCTCTACACCCTCGGTTCGTGGAGCGTGGATGTAAACTCACGATATAAGGTAAACTACAAGTGTACAGGTACTTTTGCGTTCAATTTCTCAAATGACCAGACCGGAGAGAAGGGTGCGGCTGATTTTTTCCAGAGCCGGAACTTCGGTGTGAAGTGGAGCCACTCGCAAGACTCCAAGGCTATCCCAGGAGTATCATTCAGCGCATCGGTAAACTTCTCCAGCCCGGCCAACAGCAGATACAACTCACACTCAGTGACTGAAGCCCTTCAGAACCAGATTTCGTCATCGATCTCGTTCTCGAAAAACTGGAACGGCAAGTTCAACCTTTCGGTGAACGCGCTCCATAGCCAAAATACCCGCGACACGCTCTGCAACTACTCGTTCACCCTGCCGAATGTCACGTTCTCGATGAGCCGTATATATCCGTTCAAAAAGAAGAACCGCGTTGGAAAGGAAAAGTTCTATGAAAAATTTTCGATCGGCTACAGCACAACGCTCCAGAATAAGATAAACTTTGAGGCGAAGGAGTTCGGGCAGCCTGGATTTGCAGATAAGTTCCAGAACGGAATGACGCACAACTTTCAGATCGGTCTTCCTAATTTCACGCTGTTCAAGTATATAAATGTTACGCCAAGTATCAGTTACGGAATGAATTGGCACTTCCGGAAACAGGAAATGGAATTCATTGAACCACAATATGATGCCGAGGGTAATCTGATTGAGGGCACGGGAGTTGTCCAGACAAGTCTGGGAAAACAGTTCGGGACGTTCGGAACGACTCACACATACTCTGGAGGAATTTCCATGAGCACACGACTCTATGGTATGTTCAATTTTGGAAAACATCGCAAGGTTCAGGCTATCAGGCACGTCGTGTCCCCGTCAATTTCGATGAACTTCTCACCGGAAAAGGGTCTTGCCTTCAATGGCTGGAGGACACTCACATACACGGATCCGAAGACGAAAGAAACCGTGACAAAGGACTACAACATATATAATTATAGCGGAGCGCTCTATTCCGCTCCCGGCAAGGGAAAAACCGGAAGCATAAGCCTGAGCATCGGTAACAATTTTGAGGCAAAGGTTCGCGATCTCCGTGACACTACAGGGACAGGATCGAAGAAGATAAAACTCATTGACCAACTCAATTTCAACACAGGCTATAATTTTCTTGCCGACTCATTGAAAATGAACAATGTCGGAGTCTCACTCTCGACTTCGGTATTCGGAAAACTCGGAATAAGCGCCAACTGCAATTTTGATCCGTATGCAGTGGACGACCGCGGACGTAAGTACAACAAGTTCAGCATCGCCACCGGAGGCCCACTCCTGCGCATGACAAACGCAAGTGCGTCCCTCTCCTACTCTCTTTCAGGTGACGGGAAAATCAACGGAAACGACGGCACGAAACAAGCCGGAGGCAATCCGGCAGATTACTACACGAGAATTTACTATCATCCCGTGACAGGAGAATACATTCCTGGGGGCTGGCTGTATTATATGAATCCGAATGTTCCATGGTCGGTGAATTTTAACTATTCGTTCTCGTACAGCAAATCATATTCATATCTCTCTGAGACGCAACAGCTTATCGAAAACCACAAGTTCAATCAAACCCTTGGTGTGTCGGGAAATGTGAAAATCACCCCGAGAATGTCGATAAACATGCAGACAGGATTTGACCTGATGGCGATGAAACTTACGACTACGCAGGTTTCAGCCACCTACGACCTGCACTGCTTCAACATTTCTTTCTCATGGGTGCCTACGGGGAAGTGGCAGTCATGGAGTTTCAGGATTGCAGCGAATGCGGCTGCATTGGCGGATCTGCTGAAATTCAAGAAGAGCAGTTCGTTCTGGGATAACAACTATAGGTAATTTAAGAATTATTTGTAACTTTGCGGCGTCAATTCTCAGTTAGGGTGGTTCTTTGCCCTAACAAGTTTATCAGAATTTAATAAGTTTTTATGCATAAGATTTTCGAACTGAAGGAGATGGACCAGGAAAAGCTGGTTGAACTCGCTTCTGAACTCAAGATTAAGAATTTCAAGAAAATGAGCAAGGACGACCTTGTCTACGCAATTCTGGACACCGAGGCAGCGGCGAAGGCGGCACATGACGCAGAGAAGGAAGCAGAGAAGGAGGCGGCGAGGATAGCTGCCGGACTTCCGGAGAGGACAAGGGGACGCAGGGGACGTCCACGTAAGAATGCGGATGCGGCCCCAGCAGCAAAAACGGAAGAGGATACTGCGGCTGCTGCAGTGCTGAATCAGCCGCTTGAGCAGAAGCAGCAGAGCCAAGTTGGTGAACGGAAACAGCCTAAAGGAAACAGAAAGCCTAAAGTCTCGGAAGGTGGTCAAGATGCGAGCCAATCACAGGAGAAGTCGCAGGCCAGACGTGGACGACCGAGAAGGGATGGTAATGAGGCTCAAGAAGTAGAGACCACGGCCGGCAATGTAGTTGAAGTTCAGCAGAATGTGCAGATAGCGAGAGATGCCGCACAGCAAGAGCAGAAACGGCACCGCGGAAGAAGGACGCCAAAAGGACAGGCGACCGCTGTACCAATTGCCGCAGAGCGGACGGAAGTTGAAACACAGCTGCCGAAGTCGTCTCAGGCAGAGGGAGATGCGGGGAATGCTCAGGTGCCGGCTGACGCACACTCAAGTAGTGAGGCCAATGTAACTGCCAATGAGTCTCCAGTTACTGCACAGCAAAAGACCATAGTCCGTGACCCAGCTCTTGACGCAGAAGTCGAGGCGATCACAAGGAAACTCAAGGAGCGCAACAGCCAGAGAAACAATCCGAACAACAACGGACGGGACAGCCAGCAGGTCAATGGACAGGAAGGCAACAGAAACGGCGGACAGAACTATGGACAACAGAATAATCAGCCGCAGAGACCGCAGCAGCCAAAGATAGAGTTTGAAGGCACAGTAGAGGCCACCGGCGTGTTGGAGACTCTCCCAGAGGGCTATGGGTTCCTCCGCTCTTCGGACTATAACTACATCAGTTCACCGGACGATATCTATGTATCACAGGGAATCATCAAGCAGTACGCACTTAAGATGGGCGACACCGTGGTCGGAGACATCCGCCCGCCGCGCGACACGGACAAGTACTTCCCTCTCGTGCGCGTGAAGAGCATCAACGGGCGCTCGCCGGAGTCCATCCGCGACCGCATCCCGTTCGACTTCCTCACCCCGCTCTTCCCTGACGAGAAATTCAACCTTTTGGGCAACGGACATGACGACCTATCCTGCCGCATCGTGGATCTCTTCACCCCTATCGGAAAGGGTCAGCGCGGACTCATCGTCGCCCAGCCTAAGACAGGTAAAACCATGCTGCTCAAGTCAATAGCCAATGCCATCGCTGACAACCACCCGGAAGTCTATATGATTGTACTGCTCATAGACGAGCGTCCTGAGGAGGTCACCGACATGGCACGCACGGTGAAGGCCGAGGTTGTCGCATCGACATTCGACGAGCCGGCGGAGAAGCACGTGAAAGTTGCGAACATGGTGCTTGAGAAAGCCAAGTGCATGGTAGAGTGCGGACATGACGTGGTCATCCTTCTCGACTCGATCACACGTCTGGCCCGCGCATACAACACAGTCCAGCCGGCTTCGGGCAAGGTACTCTCCGGTGGTGTGGATGCGAACGCACTCCACAAGCCGAAGAGGTTCTTCGGAGCGGCCCGCAACATCGAGAACGGAGGTTCGCTCACAATCATCGCCACAGCTCTTACGGATACTGGCTCAAAGATGGATGACGTGATTTTCGAGGAATTCAAGGGCACCGGCAACATGGAGCTTCAGCTTGACCGCAAGCTCGCGAACAAGCGCATCTTTCCGGCCATTGACGTGACGCTCAGCTCGACCCGCCGCGATGACTTGCTCTACGATCCTGCAGTCGCACAGAAAATGTGGGTCGTTCGCCGCTTCCTCTCCGACATGAACTCGATTGAGGCCATGGAACTCCTCCAGGAGCGTCTGAGGAAGTATCCGACGAATGAGGCGTTCCTGCAGAACTTGCAAAAGGACAACGAGTAAAAGCCGCAGTAGTCGGCGGATTGCTTCGTTGCACGGCGACTCCTCAAATCCTCACAACCATAAGGTTGCTGCGGTTTGAGGCACGACTGCGCCTTGCACTCCATCCGCCTCTGCGACTTTTATCCCAGTGCATTTTCTTAGAAAAATCAGGAGATGACCGGCAGGAATTATATTCAGCGGCTGATTGACGGAGACAATTCCGCCATGGAGGACATTTATCGTTCCTGCCGTGGCGGGTTTCTTTCCTTTGCCCGTTCATCACTGGGGCTGAATGATGATGATGCCTCGGATTTGTTTCAGGATGCCGTCATCTGCCTGCTGCAGAACGTGAACAGAGGAAAGCTCACGGAACTTGAAGACAAAAAGGTCAAGGCATATCTATGCAGCACGGGGAAATATATCCAGGCCAACAGGAGGCGCAAACGAACGATTATGCTCACTCCGCTCGAATGGGAAGAAGGCTTCGCTGAATGGCTGGAGACGGAGCATGATTCTGACGCGGAAGCGAGTCCGCAGGAAAAGGAAGAGCGTCTGCAGATTCTGTACGATGTCGTCAACGGCATTCCCGCTCCCTGCTCGACGCTTCTTGATATGCAGTTTTTCCAACGGAAGAAGCAGGCTGAGATTGCGGTGACGATGGGATATGAGAGCGCAGATTCGGTCAAGACTATGGTGAACCGCTGCAAGGGCAAGGTCAGAACTATCGTAAAACAAAGATACAGGGAGCTGGGCTATGAATAAAATCGACAACGAAGAACTGGACAGGCTCATTGAAGAGGCAGTCTTCGAGAACGGCGCCAGAAAGCGGCTTCAGGCGCTGGAAAACGAAATCCGGCGCAAGGAACAAAAGGCCCGGACACTCAGGCGCATATTCTGGTGTGCCGGAGGCGCTGTTTCCGCCGCTGCTGCCGTGGCCGCGGTTGTGGTATGGTCCCCAGGAAACCGGTCCGGGAATGTAGAAAAGAACATCTATGCACAGACCCCGACGGACACGGCGGAACTGCGCAAGCCGGAAACAACGTCAGTACAGCCTGCGGAAGAGCCGAATCAGACTCAAATTTCTATTGCTGATAAGGCAAAAAACATCGGCAAAGATTATCTGGCCTCCCTTGAGGTATATCGTGGTGCCGATGAAATTGAACGGGAGGTTCAGAAGGCAGTGCAGCTTCTGAAGTCCGGAAATTTTGCCGAAGCCATTGATAGTCTGAAAATTACGAAATATGATATTCACCGTAGAGAATCAGAGATAGACGAGTATGATGCCAATGAATTTGCGGAGCTGATGGAGCTGAAAACTCTGGGCGAAGACATTGAGTGGTATCTCGCCCTTGGCTATTTGAGTGCCGGAGATGTAAGAAACGCTGAAACTGAACTTAAGGAAATAACCGCGGGCAACAGCCCTTACAGAGATGAAGCACAGAAGATTCTTGGCGAACTCCACATGTAGGTCGTACTTAACTGCAATAACAGCAAGTCTGTTCCTTATCATGTTAGGGAGCAATGTCAGGGCGCAGAATTTTTCAGTTCCTAATTTGGATTTCTATGAGTTTGGAACGGAGGTCACGGGGAACGACAGAACCACAGTCGCATATTACATAGGGCAAATTGAGGCAGATGATCGCTTAAAGATGCACCAGGACGACACGGACTACACTCAGAAATACAACACAATAAAACAGGAATTCGGCGATTCTCTGCTCACCTTGGACAATTACAGTCTGTGCGAAGCGATGTGTAAAATGCAGGAGAACGCCGGCGGAGCCTATATGCGGGCGTGGGATTCCCGCGATGAAGACGGCGAAACCCCTGCCATTCAGAGACTGTATGCCTACGGAATTCAGAATGCAAGGAACAGAACCGATTTCATCCATTTTCTCTTGGGTTATGCGGAGCGTGCCCCCTATGACGAGGAACGGACTATCGGAGAGTACCTCATCAGCGAATGCAGCGATGCTTTGAGCGACGGCATGAAATACAAGGCGCTGGAATATGCGGTTTACGAAACTCTCGAAACAGCCGACATTGATGACACGACGGAGGTCAGGGTCGCATACGGGTACTGCAGGGACAAATTGGCATTGTCTCAGAAACTTTACGGAGAGGAAGACATACTATACTACCACGATTTGCTGTTTTGTGCGGACTTTGCCTGCGCGCCGTTCATCGACGATTGGGAGATGATTGAAAGAGTTTTCGGCTACCATCTGAAATACGGCAAGGCCTACAGGGAGGGTAAAATTGAGAATGTTCTTTCGGACCCCCTTTATGGACTCTATCTGAAAAAGCTCGAGGGAAGGGACATTGATGCTGCCTATAAAGTACTTAATGTCCTGATGTCCGCTGCTAATGTTGACTTGACGGAAAACAACTCACTGAACTATAATGTTTCGGAATATGGGGAGGCTCAGATATACCTGCTGTATTCAAAGGCACAGCTTGACCGTTGGACGGGGAAAAGCGGATATGAAGATGAAATGAAGGCCGCATACAGCCTTGCGCTCAAGTATTTGTCTCCTGACGGAGGCTTTTATGACATTCAGGAATTTATACGGCCGGACTACAGACTACTGTCCGACATAATATCCTGGCTGAAGGTTTCGTACGACTCGTCAGATGCCGGCGATGTCTATGACGCGGCTCTTTTCCTCAAAGGAACGGTAAACAACATCGCGTCGGCGGTGTTGACGGAACTTGACGGCTGCGGGGACGACGAACTGCGCGAGTATGTTGACTCTTTGAGGAACAATTATGACAGAACTCCGTCATGGGAAGGCCAATGGAACCCTTTTTGACGCATTCTATTCTTCGGATTATCAGAAATGGTCCGTGAGGGAAACGAAGTTCGGCAAACGCCTCGATTCGCTCGGCGGTTCGAGCGGAGCCGCGAAGTTTTGGGATTCATGCATGATTAAGTGGCCTCAGGTCTGGAACGCACTGCTGAAGGACGAGACAGCCATCGAAATAGTAAACAGCATACCTCTTCTGGGCGGAGAGATTGAATACAAGGCAATTATACTGAACAAAAGTGACGGCACCCCCGTTGCTGTAAAACTCTGTACAGGTTCGGAGTTACGAAGCATCCTCAGAAGCGGCAACTGCTATGATGTTTCTTCTACAAAGTTGTTCGAGACAATATGGAAACCGATTGCACCGCACATCAAGGGCAGGATTATACATTACTCCCCTATCGACATACTCGCCAACATAAACATTGCCGCGATACGTGACGAATACGGAAGATGCCTGTCCGACACCTACGACATCCGGAACTGCAGCTCAACAGGCTGGCTTGCCGGACGCAATGAACCGGAAATGCCTGCAAAATATGAGCGAATCGAACTTTGGGGAGGCGCGCGCTCCATACCTGAAACCGAGAAGGAGATAAGAGACATCAGCACGATTGCGGAGGGAAACGGAATCGCCGCCACAGCGCACTCCGGAAAGAAGTGCACGGAACGCTCATTCAGGGCAATATCAGGGAATCATGTCTCGATAATACACGTCGCGGCGCACGGATTCTACCGCAGGGCAGCGGAAAAAGCGGAAGATGAGCAAGACAACCCGCTGGACAGATGCGGCATTCTGATGGAGAAGGAAGCATACGAATCTGGGATGCACGAGAACAATGAGGATGACGGCATTCTGCTGGGGTCTGAAATCGCCCGAATGAACCTTGTCGGAACGGACCTTGTCGTTCTTTCCGCCTGCAAAAGCGGACTGGGAGACATCTCGGACGAAGGCATCATCGGCCTTCAGCGGGCGTTCCGCATGGCCGGAGCAAAAACTGTCATCGCGGCTCTCGGCAATGTCCCGGACAAGGCCACCCGCATCTTCATGACCGAGTTCTATCGCAGCCTCTTCACCGGCAAGACCAAGCGTCAGGCCTTCAACGACGCCGTCTCGTTCATGAAATCCAGCCCCGACTGCTCCGCCCCAAAATACTGGGCTCAGTTTGTTATGATTGACTGACTTCGCCACAACAAGCACTATCCGATCGACCCTTTCCTTTTGAAAAGGAAAGAAAATGCAGAAAGTTTCCTTTTGAAAAGGAAAGGATGAGGCATTCGGGAGAAAATGGGAAACAGATAACAGAAGAGCGTTTGCAATTCATTGAAATATATCTATATTTGCAGTTGCGAAACAGCTGTTTCGGAAATGGGAGTTTCGCAACTTGACAAATACGGTTTGTATCATGAGATTTTTTGACAGAAAAGAAGAACTCGCGACGCTGCGCGAAATTCGCGAGTTGTCGCACACGGTCGCGCAGTTTACGGTTGTGACAGGACGCCGTCGAATCGGGAAGACATCATTGGTCTGGAAGGCTTACGAAGATGAACCTATATTGTATTTTTTCGTCACACGGAAGGCCGAAAGCGAATTGTGCGACGACTATCTCTCTGAGATTGAGAGAAAATTGGGCGTGCCCGCGTTGGGGAAGGTGACGCGGTTTTCTGATATATTCGAATATCTCATGAAACTGTCCGCCGAGCGTCCAGTCACCCTGTTTATCGATGAATTTCAGGATTTTTTCCGCATAAACAAATCTATATACAGCGAAATGCAGAAGATATGGGATCTCTATCACACTCGGGCGCATATCAATCTCGTCGTATGCGGTTCCATATTTTCGATGATGACCAAGATATTCAAGGACAAGAAAGAACCTCTCTATAACCGCCAGACTCGTCTTATGACAGTTCGTCCGTTCGGCCCTGAGGTTCTGAAGGAAATCCTGTCTGAATATAATCCTGATTATAAGGCAGATGACCTTCTGGCCTTGTTTTCATTTACCGGAGGTGTTGCGAAGTATGTCCAGCTGCTCGTTGATTCCGGAGCCACGACAAAGACAAAAATAATTAACCACATCGTGCGGGCTGATTCCGTTTTCATCGGAGAGGGCAAGGCGGTATTGATTGAGGAATTCGGGAAAGACTATGGGGTCTATTTCTCCATCTTGTCCGCAATCGCGCGGGGAAAGACATCACGAGCCGAGATTGAGATCGCCGTCGGCAAGGAAATCGGAGGTTACATGACGAAGCTGGAAAATGATTATGAAATCATTACAAAAAAACAGCCTCTGTTCGAGCGCAGTGCGACAAAGAACGTGAGATACGCAATCGATGACAATTTCTTCATGTTCTGGTTCAGGTTCATCTATAAGTATAGCTATATGCTTGAAATAGAGAACTACGAGAGCGTGCGTGGAATAATCGAAAGGGATTATGAGACATTCAGCGGCCTGATGCTGGAACGCTATTTCAGGCGAGTCCTGATTGACATGCACCGCTATACGCGCCTCGGAGGCTGGTGGGACAGGAAAGGCGAAAACGAGATTGACATTATCGCAGAAAATGAGTTCGACAGAAAGGCCACATTCTTCGAGGTCAAGCGGAATGCCGCGAATTTCAGCAGAAGCCGTCTTGAGGAAAAGGCCGGCGCATTTCTGCGGACAACCGGCCGTTTCGACGGATATTCCCTTGACTACAGGGGGCTTTCGATGGTGGATATGTAGGCTACCGCAGCAGGGATTCAAGTTCGTCGAAGGAGGAGAATGATGTTTTTTCCATGTTTACATTTTGTCAGCGGTGACATTCTCTTACAAGATAAAGTTACCTTTTGACAAAATATAGACAAAATGAAAAAATCTGTTATTCGAATCTGCATCACAGTTGCGTCTGTGCTTGTTTTTGCGATGTTGGCATTTTTCTATTTCCCTGTACTGCTTCCCGGAAATTACGAAAATGCCGAGTGCATCGGATACATTGCTGTTCCCAAGGGATATGAAAGAGTCTGCGGAAATGACAAAGAGTACACTGAATTTCTGCGCTCCAT
>ERZ808252.765-NODE-765-length-27992-cov-5.350324_pt1 | contig 27992 bp, 34 predicted proteins | sample MGYA00521242_ERZ808252 | MGnify/ENA primary metagenome ERZ808252 (study PRJEB31516, sample SAMN03275581) | gut metagenome | biome: mammalia-associated habitat; material: feces | host: Papio cynocephalus | place: Kenya | collected 2012-08-07 ...
CCTTTGCGAATCAGTGCGACATAAATCTTAGCCATGCTTAGTTACCTCCCAAAATCATTTCGTAGACTTCCGCAAGTGCGACCTGTACATCGGTCACACTGTTGGTGTTTGCAGTGATAGCGGCTACCAACTTCTCCTCCTTGGTCTTCTCACGGAACGCAAGGTAGAAAGTGCCGTCCACCCATTCCATCTGCTGAATGAAGACCATATCGGTGTAAGTGGTCTCGGTCTCGCCATCGGAGACCTTCATAGTGGAGAGGTTGTCTTTGAAGATACTCTCGTCCACCTTTTCCTTGCTGACATAGTTCGTGCCGTTCATTTCCAGTCCGGTCAGCTTTTTGCCATTGGCGAGGGTGATAGTGTACATTTCGTTACCTCCTTTAATTGGTTGAATAGTGTATCCATGTTACTTCGCTGTTGCTTACTCATCAGCTTGTAATGGTTCTTGAACCAGCTTTTATAGAAGTCTGTAAACTCCTTTTCTGTCAGTTTCGGAGCGATTTTCTTCATTTTCCGTCTCATAGCAGTAAGCCGCTTCGGGTTGATTTTCTGAATCACCCTCCCGGTGTCCGTAAGAGAATACTGGACTTGAAGGAATCGCCAATGTTCGGAGAGCTTGCAGATTCTCGTCTTCCGGGTATTCACCGTGATTCCGAGTTCCTTCGCTATCTCGATAATGTCCTCAAGAAGCTCCTGCAAGAACTCCTTGCTCTCATTGATAGCGTAGCTATCGTCCATGTAGCCAGCATAAAATTTCACACTCCGCACGATTTTGACATAATTATCAATTCTCATGCGGTAAGAGATTCCGGCGGTCTGCGCCACTTGGTCTCCGATATTGAGGTGCTTTCCCATGAACTTTTCGCCTGTGAACAGCTTCGGGTTCATGTACTGATAGAGGAGAGAATCAAACAATCTGTCAAGACAGTGTTCGTATTCTTCATCGCTCATATAGGAAACATCAACCTTCGACCGCTCGATGGTCTTTCTCAACAGCCACAGGGCGTGTTCATCATCGACATACTTCTCGAACAGCTCCATCAACACATCATGTCTGATATTGTCGTAGTATTTCGAGAAATCAATCAGAAGAATGTAATCCTCGTTACTGCCGTGTTGAGCGTAATATTTGCGAAGGTGGGTCAGCAACCTTTTTCGTGTGAAATCTATACCTTTACCAACAATGCTCGCACCATTGTCATAAATGAGGTGTGGCTCAATCAGAGGATTCAGAACCTCGTCACAGAGAGCGTGTTTTACGATTCTGTCTTGAACCTGTTCCCCGGTGATACGCCGGAGCTTTCCTCGTTCATGCAATGTGAAATTGGTGGTCGGTAAGAACTCGTATTCCATGTTCTCAAGGTCTCGTTGCATTTTTGATAACTCCAACAGATAGGTTGTTTCAAACCTCTGTACTTGTGGTTTCCAGTCACTACCTTTCTTGGCTTTTAAGTAGGCTTCGTGAAGTACGTTGCCATCAAATATCTCACGCTGATAACCTCTGCTCTCGTAAGAGGAGGTGTCGTGTTTAGTATTTACCATACGGAAGGACAATCTCTCCTTTCTCTGTCTGTGAAACGCTCGATAGGCTACTCAATCACAGAATCGAAATCCGGGCGAACGCCATTAGCATTGGAAGCGTTGTTGTAGTTCGCATTGCCGTTGTTGTTGACATTGGCGAAATTGGAAGCGGAATCAGAGATTGCCCTCTTGGAGTGCCGACTTGAATTTGTTGTCAGACTTCCTCCAACCTTTGATAAGGTTTATCTCGGTCTGTATCATTTCAGCGAAACGAAGGTACTTGTTTACGTCAACAGGAAGGGTCTCGATAGCATACTGCAACTCCTGTGTGAGCCTATAACACTGTCCGACAGCTCGGTCTTGGTGAACTCTGCGTTCGACCAGTTCTTCCCGATAGGTTGGGTAAATGCTGTTCGCAACATATACCTCCTCGGTGATAGTACGCAGACAATCAACAACGACTTTTCGCTCGTCTGCGATGAACCATTCTGCAAACGCAATGTTCTTTTCCATGAGCTTTTCATATCGGACTTTTTCATCGGGTGAAAGCTCCTCATACGGTCTGCCGCCGAAGGTCTTTTCAACCTTGCTTACGGCTTTGTCGAGGTCGTACCCGAAATCTCGGAGCAGTAAATCCGTGACTTCCTTCCGCATTTTGGTGAGGTGATGGAATACCTCAAACTGTGACGCTTTTCGTTTCGATTTCAATACAGACACTTGTTAATAAACCTCCTTGTGCGCCCCACAAGGGGGCGCAGATTTAAGATATACAGAAAGCCGGGCGAACGCCACGAGCATTGGAAGCGTCGCTGCAGCGCGCAAGGCCGTCGTAGGTGACAAAGGCGAAAACGGAAGCGGTAATAACGTCCCTCAACCACCATGTATTACGGTTGCAAATACGGCTCGGCTCGTGCTGGAACAACGGCAACTGGGATTTCTCCACACGGTAGTTAGCCGGAACATTGCTACCGTCAGATACAGGAGAGAAAATACCGCTACCGTAGACCATCTGCTCACACATAAGGTCAACTTCGGAATCACACCATGCACCGCCGGAAGCACGACCGTTCGCAACAGCGTTCGTCAGATAGATTCTGTGTTTCAGAACATGACCGCTGAAAGCGTTCTTGATGGTGGTCTTCGCAGTCTCGAGGTTCGTGGTGTACATATCCGAACCGACATAACCGCCAGCCGTGGTATTCGCCGTAGAGCCGGATTCATAGTCGCCGGAGCTGGTGTTGTGCATTTGTGCGTTGTACAGGCAAGTGTCCGGCACAATGACAACATGGTGGGTCGTACAGCTCGTATCACCACTGTTGAGGTAGTAGTCAAACGCCGCAATGCGGTAGTTGACACCGCCGATAGTCCAGTAGTCACCGATGTACAAATCCTCGAATGTGCCAGCCTTGATAGCGGCATACTGGGCGGTAGTCGCGGTGCTACCCAGCGACTTACCACGGTAGATCGCATTGTGCGCCCCGGCGTTGTTAAAGAGCACGCCATTAAGCAGCTCATTTAGACTTGTTCTTTTAAGCCCGTTCCCGTCGTGAACCAGAGTCTGATACGTGCCGTGGACACTCGTTGCTTGTTCGAGATCTGTTAATAATTTTCCTGTCATATTCCTCCTATTTAATAATGAATCGCCAGTCTGCTTGAAATGTATTTGAAGAATCAACCATTAAAGCGGTATTTTCATCAGTCATGAGATCAGCATGAAAATGATTTTCTACGATTTGCTTTTCAAGTTCTCCATTTAGCTTGGTTATCTTTTCCCACAATCGCTTGAGCCCATTTTTATCTAGATAGCGCATTATACTTTCCCTTCCTCGATTTTCTTGACTCGTTTCTCCAGTTTTTCGATTTTTTCCAGTAAAAGTTGTCCTTGCCTTGCGGAGAGCGGCTTTGCGGAATTTTTCGAATCCAGGTCATCTATGATATCGGATTGAAGTAAAATCTTTTCTCTCATGACGTCACCTCGTCGATATCTTCATTGGTCATCGGAAAAATTCCTTTTGAAAGCTCGTCAAGAGCTGTCTGATTGCCGTTCATAAAATCCTGGAATTGCTTTTGCATTCCCTCCGTGGGAATTCTTTCTGTGCCATCGATAACAAGGCCGCAATAATTTTCATCGAGCCTTGTGTCTGTTATGTCTGAGTTCTTTATCTCTGTAGCACTGTCACGGACGTGGATCAAGGCCAGAATGATTTCGTAGCTGTTGGCATTTCTTACGGGAGTCGGATAGTCGTCGGTACCTCGGGTGTATTTTAATTTACATTCGTTTGCGAGTTTGTCGTACCGAACAGAGATGTAGTCATATCTTGCGGTGCTACTCGCTACTTCAGCGTTTATCGTTTCTATAGCACTGCTACCATAGGTAATTCCGCCGACAGTACTGTCGCTTGTCAGCAGATATGCATAGCCTGGAAGCACAGATAGCTTCATCCCGCCAGCTGCGCTTACCTGAAGGTCCGTTCCCGTAGCGTTAAAAATGCCCGGTGTTCGGGCTACATGAAAAAGCCGGACATCCTCAGCGTAGTACTCGGTGTTGTCCAGCGGATATGCTCTTTGCGTCATAAATCCTCCTGCGATTCAATGTAAAGCTCCAGAGTTGTTTTTGTCCCCTGGTTGCTCTCCTCTACAAATTTGATCCCCACGATTCTCGCAAAGACAACGATGCCAAAGAGTCGGCTAATCACGGGAACGATATCCCCTAGATCATAGTCTTTTCCAAGAATAGCGATCGTATCCTCCGGGTTCAGCTCGCAATCGAATGTGAATACATCCGCGTTAGCCTCTGCGAGCTTTGCCTTACCACGGGTCCTCAGCATGGCTGCGTATTCCTCTGTGGTGTATGTCTGGTCATTGCCATCGGCGTCTTTGTATTCGCTCTGAAGATCACGGGCATCGACGTACAGTTCTAGTCTTGGATCTCCCGCCGATCTTATATCCACTTCCACCTTTGCTCTAGAGTCACCGGTGTCTTCGCCCAACACATAGGCGTAGTTCTTGGCGTTTTCGAGGTTTTGTGTGTACTTCTGGGATAGAATGTTCCCCAGATCATCACTAAAACGCATGCCTGTTTTCTTTTCGCCTTTGTAGATCTCCAGTGTGTTGAGCTTGCCGTCCTTCATCACTTCGCGCCAGCCTAGCTTCGCCGCCTGACAGTAGGTTTCGAAAGATTCGGATAGGTTTCGGTACGTTGTTTCGGTTCGATCGATCTTATCCTTGAGCCCCTTTTTTGGTGCCAGATTGATATCTAGACCCCTTTTGTTACTTTCAACCAGCCAGAACAGGCCTGCCTCTACGTTTGTAATAGACGCGGTCTGGGTGTTGATCCGTTGGTCCAGATTATCCAGGCGACCGTGGATTGTCATTTCATCCGATGTGCCTCGCTGAACGTAGTTTATAAAAAGAATTTCGCCACGTTCTTTGCAGACGACACGATTGAATTTAACCAGGTATTTAACATTATCAGCAGTTGGCCTGGCATGGATTTCAGCGGATCCGCTGTTCCAATACTTTGGGTGCCATTGAATACTTGTGGTATTCTGAAGAATCCCTTGAAGCACTCCGTTTTTGTCGTATATTAGATAATTCATATTAGACCCCTGCAGTGACTTCATTGAAGACCAATGTTGTCTCTAGCTGTGCTTCATTTGTTGAAGCTCCGGCCCTCAGATAGTTTTTCCCGGGCTTCAGCTGAAAGAAAGAGCTGTTATAGTCCATTGCCCCGAATACGTTAGACGAGCCTTCTTTGGTGATCAGATGGGCATATTTTTCATTCGGTCTTGTGCAGATCTCCAGAATGTTTCCCGCTGATAGCGTAAGGCCGTTAAACCGAAGTGTTTCTTGCGTGTCTACATTCGTAACGTATGGCGAGGTGATGCCATCCGCATTTGCTTTCATCCGTACGATAAATCCCGAGTCGAGGTCGCCCTCGTTGTCTATAGTGATCAGAGGAGTTGCCTCCAAAGTCGTAATCTTAAAAGGTACAGTATTCGAGTAGGATCTCGGAAATTTAAACATGGATTTCTTTGTCTGAAATCCATAGCTTGATTCCTTAGTCTTTCTTGGATATGGGCACGTCAGTCTAAGGGTCACTTGGAAGCTCTGCCAGACGGGGTTCAAACTAATAATTGGCGTTTTTTTCGGTGCTGCTTCCCAGTAGACATCGACGCCTTCCTCCTCGTTCACATAACGAAGTTTAGCATTAACACCAGGCAGAATCGTTGCCAGAATTTGTCTTCTGACGCCTGCGTCATAGTGATATCGCCCTTCAAGAGTAATGTCCTTTGCCTGCACAGAGTATCCTGTTAACGTGGAGCCTATCTGGCCATCTACCGTAGACTCACTCAGGTCTATCGTGTTTCCTGAGATGCTATCAATAGCAGTTAGCCGGATCCCCGTCAGTTTAGAGAATTCAAGGATTCTGCCTTTTTCGTTTTCATAAAATACTCTTATTCCCATGCGAGCCTCCGCAGCATGTTTGACGTCTCCTCGGACATTTCGCTCGGAGACAGTGCCTTAGCCGAGTTAATGGTCTGGTTGACGTTATAAACGTTGCTGTTACCGCTCAGCGCGGCTCCTGCTCGCCTTTCGATGCGCATTCGTGCGGTTAAACCATCGGTGTTAAATGCGTCGCTCAGCTCGTCTCCTGCCGTCTTCATATAGCTGATCGCTTTCGGCATCCTGTCCTTGATACCAGCTACCATGCCCTCTGGGATCCAGCGGCTGGCGTCTCTGAAGACACGTGATGGCGAGTGAATTCCTAAAGCGCTCTTAAAGCCATCAATAAGACCGCTGCCGAGGTTGCTGAACCAGCTTGTAAGGCCGTTCCATGCACCGCTGATTCCGCTCTTAATTCCGTTGACGATAGCGCTTCCGATCGAGAGCATTTTGCCCGGGATCTTACTTACTTCCCGAACGATTCCGTCTAAGAAATTTCTGCCGGCTGTGACTGCTTGGTCTTTCATTTGCCCCGCAAAGGAGACGATTCTGCCGATCGCATCAACCAGCCAAGCCCAGATTCTGCCTGGCAACTGTGACAGCCATGTCACTACGGTGTTCACGAAGTTTGATGCTGCTGTAGTCGCATTCGCCCATGTCTGGCTCGCCCAGTCCCGTATCTTTCCGAGTGCCTCACTGAGCCAAGCCCAGATTTTACTAGGCAATTTAGAGAACCAGTCTGTAACTGAATTGATAGCCTCCGAGGCTGTCTCGGAAGCGGTTTGTATGGTTTCTTCACCCCACTCAACCACCTTGTCATGTGCCTTGCTTAGCCAGTCCCAGATCTTTCCTGGGAGCTGCATAAACCAGTCTATGATACCGCTTATAAATTCCGGGACCGTCTCTGTTATGAATAAGCTTAAACCGGCCCCGAATTCGGCGATCTTACCAAGTGCCCAGCCAATCCCGTATCCAATATAGTACGGTAGATCTGTTGCAAAGAACTTGATAACGGCATCGATAAAGGTCTGAATTGCTTGCGGGATGGTCACTGTAAAGAACTCAATCACCGAGTTTTTTACTTCCACGCACTTATCAATAAAGGCCTGAAAAGCAGCGGGGATATCCACCGTAAAAAAGGTAACAACCGCCTGCCAGGCCTCCTGAATTCCCATGGCGATCCCTTTGAAAAAATCAACAATGCCAGCCCAGGCTTCTTTTATGGCTTGAACCACTTCAGGCCAAGTCTTTTTGAGCCAGGTTACGACTTCGGCCACGGCTTCCTTTATCTTCGCCCAGGTGTCTATCCAGAACTGCCTGAATGTGTCATTGGTCTTCCAAAGATAAGCGAACACGGCCACCAGCGCTGCTACTGCTGCGATTACAACCCCGATAGGATTGGCGGCCATAACGGCATTAAGTAGGGCCCATGCGTCCTTTATTTTGTTTATCATGCCCAGAAAATTACCAGCTAATGTTATTACTGCAAAATAGCCCTTGAACGCTGCTATAGCAGTTCCTATTCCTATGATTAGCGGCATCATATCGTCCAGGTTCTTTGCTACGGCTGGCAGATTGTCAATGAACCAGGTTACCATGCTTTTTACGGTATCCATCACCGGGCCTACAGAGGACCGTACTACGTCCACGAATTTACCGATGATTGCCGATAATTGTGGCATATTTTCCATGACCTTTTTTATCAGATCAATGGCGCCATTCAGAACGACTGGTAGATTCTCAGCCACCCAGTTCAAACCGGTCTTAATAACTGTACCGAAGTTTGCGATCAACGACTGTAAACTCGGCAAACCAGAATCCTGCAGGAAGTTATTGAAGGCAGTAATGACGTTGCCGACACCGATTGCGATTCGCGCGCCCATATTAGAGAAGCTGGTTGCAAAGCTTCCAGCCATTTCTTTAGCCTTACCTGCGACAGCGGGAAAGCTTTCGGTTCCGTTCTCCAGTGCGTCCATCAGTATATCGTTAAATTTTTCCGCGCTGATGGCTCCTGTCGAGAAAGAATCCATAACCTTTGCCATGCTCATTCCTGTTTCTTCCGCAAAGATCTTCAGAAGAGGGACTCCGGCGTCGGTCAGTCTCTGCCACTGGTCTGACGAGATCTTGCCCGACGCATTCATTTTTGCCATAGCATCTACTACGTTTTCCAGGGTGGCATTAGTACCATCACCGTAGAACGAGATTGCGTCCATTAAGTCCTGAACCATCTGTGCGGACTTATCCAGATCAAGACCTGACGTTGCCAGTTTCTGTGTGGACGTGGCTGCGGCATCAAGACCATAGGCTGTATCTGTTACCGCTGCGTTGAGCCGATTTACAACTTCCTGTGCCTTATCGGTGCTGCCTGCAAGAATGCCCATGACCTGCGTTGCCTTCTGCATTGCATCAAGTCTCGCTGTTGCCTTGTCAATGGACCCCGATATCAAATCCCAGCCCTTTGCGGCGGTCTTAAAAGCCACTGCTCCGACGAAGGTGCTTTTCACTTTGTCAACGAATGACTCCGCACTCTTTGTCGCGGTGTTCAGCCCTTTGTCATATTCACTCTGGTTGAGCCCCAGTTTTATCGTAATGCTGCCGTCGTAATCAGCCATGTGCACCTCCTGTCTATTTCGTTATTCTTGCTAACAGTTCCGCTTCAATCTCATGAGGATCGCGTTCTTCTTGCTGGTCATCGTCAATACGCCAGTAGCGTTCCAGCTGGTCCGCCTGGCGCTTCTCGTCGCCTTTCAGCTTGGAAGTGTCGCGCGTTCTAATCTGGGCGATCTTTATGAACTGCGTATCGTCTGTCAGGCCTTCCACCAGTGCTCTAAACTCGAACCAGTGAAGCCCTACTGTCAGCAGGTCAATGTTGTACTGCTGCTTGAAAGCCGCGTATAAGAGCCACCAGTCCTCGTCATATCGATACGCTGTGCGATCGCTGGTTAAAGATGCCGGCGGCTCTTTCATTGGCTTTTGGCATGTGTAAAAAGCAAATATGCCCGCCCATAGGTCCTCTGGTGTCTCCTGACTCTCCAGAAGCTCAGGGCCTATGAACTGGCATATTATCGGAAGTTTGGCAACCTCCGGGATATGGGGGTCTCGCAGAACCAGATCCACTCTGATCCAGTCCCTGAAGTCCACAGATATGTCGTAGGGCTTACCCGCGACGTCTATGCTGTCCGGCAGCTCTTTCTCTGAAAGCAGAAGCATTTCCACCTCCGTACTTGGCGGCCGCATAGTCTGTCGCATCCGCCAGGACTTTCGCGCTGTTGGCCATCTGATTGATCTGGTCCAATGTTTCTTTTGTCTGGCGTTCACGGTACTCTCGTTCGTCCTTCTCGAACTCTTCCTGGTAGATCCGGTTTAATTCGAGGACGAGGTAGTAAGGCGCGATACTGTCCTTTGTATCCTTGAACAGTTCGTCATATGCGTCTCCTCCAAGGATCGTGTCAATGCACGGCTTGCAAAGAGCCAGGAGACTTTCGTCCATGGCTGTCAGTTCAGCCGTTGCCTTGGTGAAAGAATCAAGTGCCTTCATTGCGGATAAGCTGTTGCAGTCGATGTCGAAGGCGTGGCCTTCGATATCCAGATGCTTTACGTTTGTACACTGTAGTCTGATCTCCATATATCCTCCTTTTATGCCTGTGGCTATTCACCGTCTTTTGTGAATGCCTTTTCCGCGAGGCTGAATGTTCCGATCTCCTGCTGTCCGACCTGCGCGAATGTTCCGGATACAGTCAGCTTTCCACCGGCCTCACCGGATCCTGGGTTGTCCGGCTGAACCTCATAGGTTCTGTGGTAAGCCTTGTACTTGCCGGAGCCCGTGTCTGTCTCGTTCCATGTTTCAACTTCGACTTCTTCGAATGTTGCCCCGACCTGCTGTTCCTTGCCGACTTTGTAGAGCCACATTGCGAAGTCATCGGATGGATAGGCGCGTCCCTCGTAACTTACCGTTGGCGCGTATCCCGTCATTTCTGACGTGGAGTTAGCTTCGCCGATGTACTGCACGCCGTCGTCTGTGGATGGGTTCAGCGCCTGTGTCCAGTTTGTTAAGCCCTTATTAGCGAGAACGAAGTCGCTATCAAACTTTACATAATGGAGGTTCTCTTCGACCTTCAGTTCTCTTTTTGGATAAATTGCTGCTGGCATTAGTTCCATTTCCCTTTCTTTTCGTAAATCAATTTAAAGCCACAGTAAAAAGTGGAGAGCTTCGTTCCTTCACCGGTGTAATCTGCCGGCAGGGAGGTAATCTCCACTTCCTGCGGTTCTGCGTCGTCCAGTTCCAGGTTCGGAAACCCGGCGTCCTGTTCTTCCTGGAGCGCTTGCCATACGGCTTCCAGCACTCTAGAAAGGTCAAGTCTGGCGCGGGTGTCCTTCCTGCTGGCCTGAACGTAAATCTCAAACGGAAACTCTGCGCGGTATCCCCCGCCCAGATAACTTTCCTTTTCTTGCCCATAGCCCTGTCGTTTAAACAGCAGCGCGGTATGGGTATTGTCCTCGAAGTATTCCAGATTCCACGGGATGTCGTCGATCTGGATGGCTGATATGAATCTGTACAGCCCGTCTTCGACTTGTTTAACGTCTTCCAGGTTCATTAATCCCACTCCTTCTTGAACATTTTCTTGAATCCCTTATTCCAGGCCTCACGTCGCTGCGCGATTGTCTTTGGCACCCACTCCGCGCCGCCTTGCCTGTAGGTCAAGGGCTGACTGGTGTACACCTTTTTCTCGTGGCGTCTCGCCCATGGACTGTGCGAGTGCTCGCCAATCATGACTCTGCCTGTGTGCTGAAAGTGCGCATATGGTGTGTCCCACTTGATGTAGTCGTTAGTCAATGAAGCCCAGCGAAGAGCCGAATTACGGAGCGCGCCCGTCTTTAAAGGCACGTTCTGGTTGCAGTCCTTCGTGATCTGCTGCTTTATGGCAGTCTTTGACTTCTTCAGAGTGTCTGACGCGCGTTTCTTCAGCTTATCCACGGGAATGTCAACCTTGATCTCGTAGTCACTCATTCCGCGGTAACCTCGAGAAATTCTGGCCCAGTTCTTGGGGCCTTTCTTTCTTCCGTTCCGGTAACTTCCCACTCTCGGCCTTCGTACTCGATACGATCACCGATTCTGACGGTGAACTGAAACTCTGGGTCCTGCAGGTTCTCGGGCTTGACATACTGCTTATCTGCGCTGTAGTCGTGCAGGTCAATTACGACCTTCATCGTGTCTTGAATTGCCCGGCCAGTGGTTCCCATGGAAGCATTAGCGGACAGATCGACTTTTACGTGTTTTACCACCACCGTCGAGCTTTCCTGCTCCCATTCATATTCTGGCAGCACGTTCACGATCTGGATCGTGTCAGGCCGCAGCCATCTCGGCGATCTGATCATAGGATCAGACTCCTCAGACCTGCCTGCAGAAGCTGGTTGTCAATATCTGCCATTGCTAGACCAGATAACGGTAAGCCCACTACCATCTGGAGCTTCGAGTTATCCATGTTGTAGCTAAAGCCAGAAGTCGTCACCGTTTTCAACGTTAGATCGCTCGCACCTGTGAATGCGTCTAGGCCACCGTGTGCTTCGATAAAGTCAACCTGATTGACGATCGCAAAGGTTAAATCCAGCCCGTATTCTTCCAGCGGTAAAACACGCCAGTAAGGGATGCGGGTCTGGATATACGCTTCGATTAACTTTTCGACAAGGGGCTCGGTCTGGTTGTAGGCTTCTTCGTCCGTGAGTGCTTTTCCGCCCGCGGCCTGGTATTCGTCAAAAGTCACGAGCATAGAGCGCCTCTTATTCTTCCGTTGCAGCGACCTTGATGTTTCTAAAGACGCCGGCCTTAGTAGTGTCCTTGAGGACGATGGCTGCTACCATTTCCACTTCACCCCTCTTGACTGCTCCCGGATCTGAGAGATTTGGCAGGTAAGTGTTAATGATCTTATTTCCTGTCGGTGATGCAGCATGAAGCGCGTTTAAGCCGAAGCAGACGGCATAGAGTGATGTTGTTCCGTCTTCGGCATTGATCTTGACGACGTCTTCTGTCTTTGAAGTAGCGCCGTTGTAGTACTTACCCATGTCCACGATCGCGATGCCGTCGTATGTGTCAACGCCAGCGCCGAAGGAGTCCTCAGTTCTGGAGTAGTAGCCCATTACTTTTGCGATATGCTTCAAAGCTGTGGCCATCTTGGAGTTACAGAGTAAAGCGTCCGGCTTCCTGGAAAGTGTCGCGAGCCATGTATCCAGTTCGAATGTGAAGGCTTCTGCGTTTGTTGCAATTGCTGCTGCTGTGGATAAGTCGATAGCAGCCTTTGGCTTATATTCTGTGGATAAGCCTGTGCACAGAACGTCTAATCCATCAAATGGTGTGTTGTCTGTTCCGGCGTCGCCACTGGATGTTGACTTTCCGTTGATGAAGTCATTATGGAACTTATTAGTAACGGCCTTTGACTTCTGTTCGAGCTGGAAGCTGATCTCAGACTTTGCAGCTGTGGTTTCGAGCACTCTATCTACATCGAAAGAACCGCCGAAGATCTTCAGGTTAACGGCCTTTGTGTCTCTCAAAGCCTCGCCTGCCTGATATTCGCTGTTGATTTTTCTACCTTCAGCGACAGATGGTGTCTTCAGCTGTGTGTAGCCGTATGTCAGTGTGGATCCGCCTGTCCCTGGGGAAACAGCGTTATCAAATGTCAGTTTGTCTAAAATAAAAGAGTCTCTGCGAAACTCATCGATTACGGCCTGATCGATTTTATTGGCCAGACCTACTTTTGCCTGTGCAAGTGTTAATGGCATGTTTATCTCCCTTTAATTTTTGTAGTATTCAGCGACAGCTGCTTCCATGGTGTCTGGGGCATCTGGGTTAGCACCGTTGCTGTTATGATTGCCGCCAAGGTCTACGTCTTCCGGCTGTTTCTTCTCCGGTTCAAACAAGAAGGCGTTATCCTTTTTGATTGCAGCGATCTGATCATCGATACCAGTGACCTCACCTTTTTCATTGACCTTGATCTGATCGAAGTCCAGCATTCCTGTTAATGCCTTGTCTGATCTGGATCCGGCCTTAGCGACTGCCAGCTGTACCGCGGATGTGATTCTTTCTTTTTCGATGTCGTCGTGGTACTTCTTTTCCCATGATGCAACATCTGCCTGGAGCTTCTTGACGTCTACCCCATCGTAGTCCTGTACCTCTTTTGTCAGTTCTCCGATTCGCGTGTCTCGCGCCTGCAGGTCTGAGTCGTATTTGGCCTTTGATACGTAAGCGCCTGTAGCGAGATTTGCGAGCTTGATGTCCTTTTCGTGGCCTTTCAGCTTGTCTGCGACCTGGTTGTACAGGTCATCCCCGAGTACGTCTTTTAAGAATTCCATTTCTTCCTCCTGTGTTTTTATATCCGGTGTCCTCCGGTGTGAGTCGGCAGTTTATGTCCCTTGCCGAGGGGTGCCGAGCAGTTTAAGCGCCATACTCAGGGCATGAAAAAAGGCGCCGTTCTTTCGGTGCCTGTGTTTCCTGTTTATTTGATTGTATCTGCAATGCCTTTTGCAAGTCTTGCGGCTTTCTGCATCAGACTGTTCTCATCCAGGTATTCAAGACCTTTGATGGTGATTTTTGTGTTTTCCAGGTTTGTCACAGTTGGTCTTGTTTCGCCTATATACTGCGCGAGCTCCGGCCCTCTGATGTATCCGTCTGTAAGCAATTGCTCTAAGATTGAGTCCCTTGTGTTTTTATCAGTGCCCAGATGTTCGGGGCTTATGCGGTAAGGATCAAATTCATCGGCGCTCATGCTATCGCGTAGAACCTTTAATATGCGATAGATTAGCTTATTGATTTCTGACATAGTTCTCCTCCAAAGCAAAAGAACGGCATTGCCGTCCTTTGTTAGGTTTTAGTACTGCCGTGGGCCCCCTCCCCGTCTTTCAACGGCGCACCCCACATATTTCCTCAGCTTTCCAGGGAAAATTTAAGCCTCACAGTACTTTTTCTAGCTTCAGTATATTCTATTTTTTTGTGGCTATCAAGTGGCTATCAGTCGATAGCTTCCTATAGAGCTTTTGGGCCTTATTTTTTTTCTTCCCGATATAATTCAAATGAACGATGAACTCCATTGTTGACGCGGCTGGTCGATCAATTACCACTTCTATTCCGTATGGATTTGTTTCGCCTTCTTCAGTGAATAGCTTATAAAATCTAAAGTCCCTGTTTCCGGATTGGCTGCCACTTAGTAATAAATCGTAGTCTTCTATGGTGCTCTTCATCTGAAGGTAAGTGCCCGGGCTATATTCTGAGGAGTGCCTTGACAGTATGTATGCCAGGTTTGAAAGGGTTAGTGTTATGTCGGTATTAACGTCATAATTTTTAAGAATTTCCGGGGTTTTGGCCACTTTATACTCGCTCTTAAAATTGGATTGCTCTAAGATCTTTATCCAGTCCGATTTGCTACCCGTTTTATTTGCTTTCAGTATTTTAGGCAGTGTATTTTTAACGTACCGTTCGTATGTGGCATACGGTTGAGCCGTTGCTATGGCATTCTTGCTCGTATTCTTAATGGGGCTATAGGAATCTTGTTTTGTGGCTGTCTCTTTTTTCGACTTTAGTGTTCCATAGGTTTGGGTATCATGGCGCTGTTTCTGGCCGCTCCAGGCCTTTTCTGCTGAGTAGTCGCGCTTTAAGAATCCCCTGGAGGCCCTTACGTGCTCCTCTAGTTTCTGCGTCCATTCTCTCTTTTTGGCGTGTGCCTCTGTCGTGTCTTGTCCACCGGCCTTCAGGATCTTTTCTTTTCTGCCCCACTCTCTGACCTTGCGCTCCATGGCTCGCTGTGTCTGCTCCGCCTGGTATGCTGCGTCGTTGACTTCCTCCGGTATTGGTCGGTAGGTCTGACCGAACTCCTCGAAGTACGGATAGAACTGATGTCGGCAGTTATAACCGCCCAGCCCTGTCGGCGTCCCGTATCCGGTAGCCTCGTAAAAGTTCTCATAGTTGCCTTCCTGATGATTCACCCAGAACACCTTGCCCTGCCATACGGCGTGCGAAGGTCTGGCACCGATATGGCTTGATGTTTCTACCAGGTTAACGCCCAGCTCGTCGATCGCATTCTTCTCGCAGGCTAATGCGTTCTGCGCGACGGCCGTTCGCACAGCCACTCTGACTGCTGCTTCCACGGATCTCTTCGCACCCGTCGGATAGGTTACATACCCGAGCCCGTCTCGGGCTAGTTTCTGTATGGCGTTAGTGGTTGCCTGGTCCATACTGTAAGCGCCACTTGCGACCTGTAGGTAGGCCTGGTCATATGCGTTCATAAAGGCGTTGGTAGCCAGCTGGCCGGTTGTCCTTGTCAGGTTCTGCAGATCGCCATTCAGTGCATTGGTTGTCTGCAGGATCTGATCGCTGAAGGACAGCCCTGACGTGTCGTATCCGGCTTTTTCCAGTAGGTCGAACGTTGAGCGGGTGCTCTTGTATGTGCTCTCGTCCATGATCTGTTCGATCTCTTTTTCTGTGGCTTTCAGTACCTTAGCCAGCATCTTATTGATCCATGTCTGCTGCAATCCCATCTCCCGCAGTTTCTCGTTAAGGTACTCCGCGGTGGCCGTCATGCCCTTGGCATCCTTGATTCGCGAGGCTATGTCCACCAGGATGTCGGTTCCAAGCTCCCAGTAGATCTTCTCTATTCCGTCAGTGCATTGCTGCAGGTATTTTGGCGTCAGTGCCATGGCTCACCTCAGTCGTCTAGGCCCTCGTCAGAGCCTTCCTGCTCGCCGTTTTCGTCCTGATTGAAGAACTGGCCGGCCAGACTCTGCTGTCGCGCCTCGGCCGTTTCTCCGGTCATCTCGCGTGCCGCCTTTTCATCCTCGCCGTCGTACTTTGCGCGGTACTCCCACTTCTGACGGATGCCCGCAGCGATTTCCTGCAGGAACCGCATACGCTCTGCCTCTTCGTCTGAGAACATCGTGTCGTCGAACTGGATCGTGATTCGTGTGTCTACGTCCAGCGGCTGATGCAGCTTTTCCTTGCCTAGGATCAATGCCGATCTCACCAGATCTGTCAGCGCCTGCTGGATTGCGATGCGCTGCTTCCAGACGCTTTCGGTCAGTTCCTTGTTGCTGGCTCTGACTTCGGTCGCTGTCGACATGTTTGCTGTATCGAACTGATAGCGATGCTGGCCCAGTCCTGTCTTACTCGAGAGCAGGTTCAGATTGAACTGCACATTGTTCTTGTTTTCGTCGATTCGAAGCGTTGGATTGTATTCAGTAAAGAACTTCTGATCTCCTGGCAGTTGCTCACCTGTCGTTACATACAGGGAGTTTTCCAGAGTTGCGGTCAGGTCTGGCTCTCTTCGCAGAACGCGTTCTTTGCCATTTTCGTCGATTACTGTTGCCTGTGGTTTAAGCTGTACGGCGGCCTGGTCCATGAAGATCTTCTTCTTGCCCAGTCTGGTATCGCTGTACATGTTGTCATAGGCCATGTCGCAGGACTCCAGGCAATCCAGCGCGTTTGCGTAGATGGATACACCAAGCGGAACATCCGCGATGTTGTTCTCGATGTTAGGCTTCATGATCACAAACGGCTTACATGGGAGCTTGTAGCTGGCCACCTCTCCTCTTGGGGATGCGGTCGGCTCGTATGTTGCATCATTGCTGCCGAGCTTGTAATAGTGGTTGTAGATCGTGTACTCGTCTGCCCCTTTGCCTGTGTGCTTGAATATCTGCAGATAAAGGTAGCGCTGGCCGTCTATGGTCTCAGTGCTCGCAAGTGCCACATCCGTGATCTCATCGTCATCGTAGGTGAGCGGGATGATCTTCTGCGCGTCCTTGATCACCTTCAGCTTGAGGCCTGCCCCTGACAGCGCTCCGTCTTGCACGGTGGCTCCGGTCAGTTGCCAGTAAAAGCAGACAGTCCCCTGTGCGAACTCCCTCTCGATGGCTCTGTTGCCTACGATCCAGAACCGGTTCTGTCCAAGAACCCCGCCGTTCTGCTCGTTAGTGTCGCCAGTCAGCCATTGCTGCGTAAAGTTTGTCTCATGATCATCACATTCAAGCTTGATGTAGGTCTTGTCATTCAGCAGCAGGCTTGCCCAGTCTTCGCAGACTGTCTTTGCCATTCGCAGCTGCTTGCGCTTAAGCTGCGCCCTGTTAAAGTCCTTGTCTGTGATCCAGTACTTGTGGAACTCTGGCACGTAGCCTTGCCACCACTCCTGCCATAGCTCGATGTCGTTGTAGTAGTCCTGTATGACCTGGCTCACCGGGTAGCCCAGGTCTTTTAGTATCTGAAATAAAATTCTCATCCGGTTCTCCCTGTGATTGCGGTCATAAACTTAGACCACGAGTAAAAATGGGCATCGAAGGTATCGATGTCCGTAGTGAAGTCATCAAGGATCTTGTCCTCTTTGGCTTTGCTGTCATATAGCGCCGTACTCAGTGACTCCACCACCATCGGCACGGCTTTGAATTTCATGTTGTGCCGGTTCAGCATCATGTTGTAGATCATGATCCTGGTCTTTCCCTCGGTCTTCTTGCAGTCGGCAACCTGCGTTGAAAAGCCAGCCGCTCGGACTGCCTGGCGGATACTGTTCAGCAGTACCTGCTCCGCGTTATCCACGAACACGTAGGATACAACATAGCCAAGCTCGTACATGCCTCTCAGCATAGCCACTGTTTCCTGGCACAGCCTGTCCGCGTCGATCGTGCCCTTGTTGTGAACGATCTTGCGTTCAGCGAAGCTGACGATCGTCTTCCAGTCCAGACTGATGCCTGTAGCCCCCAGCGTGCTGTGCGATCTCGTACCGCCGATATCCAGACCGATGTTGATCATCCGAAATGCCGGCAGGTCACCCTGGAGCTCCCAGTTTGCTGGGTTGTCCGCCAGCTGTGGGAACAGAAGCCCTTCTGCATTGCACCATTCTCCCAGAATGTATCTGTTGTAGTAGACCGTACCTCGGTATTCCTGCTTCAGGTTGTCTACAAATTCCTTACTCAAAAACGGATTATCGTCTATGCAGTAATGCTGCTGGTAGATGTCGGCTCCGCTCTGTAGGAACTTATGAAACCAGTGATTAGTGTTGTCAGGGTTGCACGTCCCATCGAAGCAGGAGTACGGCTTATCCAGTCGTGACTTCAGCATCGTGAATACTTCTTCGTTCCACGTTACGATTTCGTCCCCGTAGCAGTACTTGAGCGAGGATCCTCTGATCTTGTCGACCTGTGTTACCTTATCGGCGCCTAAGGCATAGCATTTTTCTCCAAACAGGCGGATCGTGTTGTCCGGTCGGATTGAGCCGACCATCTCTGGGCCATACATGTTCCGCATCGGCGAGAACACGTTACGCTCTAACGTTGCCTTGGTGTTACCCAGCATCAGAACCAGGCCGTCCTTGCCTGCTACAGCGCGGATCCGCTTCGGGATGACGTAATAGTCAAGCCAGGTCTTTCCGCTTCGTGTGGCGCCTGTTTTTACGTTCCAGCGGTGGGGTTTCGCAGTCCAGAACTCCTTCTGCTTCTCACTCAGCTTCATTCGGTTCCTCAGCCAGCTTGTTGATGCTTGCCAGCAGTTCGTCCAGCTTCGTCAGTTCGTTGTCTGGCTGGCTGTTGCTTTCGATCTGCTTGGCCTGCGCAAGCATTAGCCTTGTTCGCGCCTGATCCAGCTTTGTGACTGGCTGCTGGCCTGTCAGATCGCGGATGTACTCTGCTGCTCTGACGTCCCCCTTGATCGCTTTCTGGAACATTGACACCGCCAAGAGCATTTCATTGGTCATCTGATCATCTGGAATACCAAGCTCGGCCAGCTTCTGCTTGTTTCTGTCTCCTGGTGAAAGCGCGAGTATCGTCTTCAGGCAGTCCCGCATCTTTTTCTTTTTCCTGATGGTCTTCTGTGCTGCAAGCCCACCGCGTCTTCCCATTTCCGCTGCATTCGTTTTTGTGAACGGGATGAGGTTAGCCTTGCTCGGGTCTTTCTTCTTCTCTTCACTCATCAGTCAATAGCTCCGCGGTTTTCCCCGTCAGGGATTCCCATCTGTCGATGATAACGTCTGCATAATGTGGATCGCATTCCATCATGAAGCACTTACGGCCTAACTGTTCACAGGCGATCAGCGTGGATCCGGATCCCCCGAAAGGGTCCAGCACGCTTTCTCCGCTCCTGCTGCTGTTTTTGATCAGCCTGGCAATGAGCGGTATCGGCTTCATGGTTGGATGCAAATCCGACTTTACTGGTTTCTTTTCGTTCAGAATCGTTGTTTCCTTGCATCCATCCAGGATGGACTTCAGCGTGTTCCTGAGCTCGTCCTTCTTCATGCTGTCAATGTCGAGGGTTTCTGTTTCCTCCAGTACGGTCGCCAGGTTTCTGGTGTTGACGAAGTAGTGGGCTGCGCCATCCTTCCATCCGTAAAGGCAAGGCTCGTGCTTCCACTGGTAGTCCTGACGTCCTAATGCGAATGTGTTCTTGTTCCAGATCAGGGTCTGCCGGATAACCAGCCCCGCGCGTTCTGCTGCATCCAAGAAGTTTTTGCTCTGTGTTGTTGCGTACCAGATATAAAAGGCCCCTCCTGCCTTGAGGGGCTCTGTCATGTTTTCAAAGACGACTTTCAGGAATTCAATAAACCCCTCGTCGTCTTCCCAGGAGTCGTTATCGATGACCAGACCGTCCGTTCTTCTGTGCAGTTGCTTCGCCTCCGATGGGCGCATGTGCTGGCCAAGAGCTACGTTGTACGGCGGATCTGTGACTACCAGGTCCATCGTGTTTCCGTCGCACAGGGCGTCCATGTCATGTGTCTTTGTGCTGTCGCCAACCATGAGCCTGTGCTGGCCTAATTGCCAGATTTGGCCTTCCTCGGTTTTCGGGTTCTCCGGAATGTCTGAATCGTAGTCATCATCAATGGCTTCCGCGGTGTCGACGTCGACGCCGGTGTCAAAGCCAAAGTTCGTCATATCCAGGTCGAGGATGTCGTCCAGCTCTTCCGCGAGCAGATCGTAGTCCCATTCTGATGCCTCAGCCACCTTGTTGTCGGCGAGGCGATAGGCCTTCACCTGTGCTGGCGTCAGATCGTCAGCCAGGATGCACGGCACCTCTTTCAGACCGAGCTTCTTTGCTGCCTTCCATCTGGTGTGACCAGCTATGATCACGTGGTTCTTGTCGATCACGATCGGCTGCTTAAAGCCGAACTCGCGGATGCTGTTGGCTACCAGTTCTACGGCGTCATCGTTGATGCGTGGGTTCTTATCATAGGGGCGGAGGTCCGCCACCTTGTAGTTGGTTATGTTCATCTTCCGCTCCTTTTCTTGTTAAAAAGGCGCCCGCGGTTATGGGATGGCAAATCCAGAAGATCACTGAAAGGAAAAAAAGAATATGAAAGCAGATTTAAGGAGGTTTTCTTGTAAGTCCCCGCGAACGCGAAAAAAGGGAGCTGATCACAGGCGCCCAACTATTTACTTTTTGCAGGAGAAATAGTGGCCTATTGATCTGTTCCCTTTTTGTCATGATATATATTAACACAGAAAATCGTGTCACACTGTTGCCATTTTAAGAGATTTTCTCGATTTTTCGTCTCAAACGCTTGTACATGCTGCTTCTGTTCTGGCTGTGGGCCTCTGCAACCTCTGTTCCAGTCCATCTCAGTAGGTGAAGCTCGATCAGAATCTGTTGGTCTTCCTCGTCCAGTTGGTGGATCCACTCGCACCCGAGTATCCGTTTCCGTAGGTCCTGTATACGACCCTCATTCCTCCAGATGGCCGCCAGCGTCCATTCTGGGGGCCTGTGCTCGTGGTTTGAGGAGGGCATCGGTAAATTGCTCGCCTGTTGCTTCTTTGTTAGCACAGGGCCTCCTGCGTGGGCTAGGCCAGTCAGCTGATGGCGCAGCAGGTCGTTCATCTGGTTCAGCCTGATGATTTCCCGGTTGCAGTAGTTGACAGCCCTCAGTTCGTTAATGGCTGCGTCGTAATTCATGTTACCTCCTGAGCGCTCTGATCAGCGCCTGCTGCGTTACGTCTTTCCGCTTCAACGCTTCCTCTTGGTCCTCGTCAATTGTGCCCGCTGCTATGATCTGATAGATCGTCACAGCCTTGGCCTGGCCTTGTCTGTAGATTCTTGCATTTGCCTGCTGGTAGAGTTCCAGGTTCCAGTTTGGAAGGCTGTACCAGATCGCTATGTGCCCGCCTGCCTGCAGGTTCAGACCATGCCCTGCGCTGGCAGGGTGAACCAGAAGCACGTCTATCCATCCAGCGTTCCAGTCTCGGATGTCCTCGGCTGTATCCAGTGTCCTGGCCTCTGGGAATGCTGCCAGTATCCGGTCGCGTTCATGCTGGAAGTAGTAGAACACCAGCACCGGATTTCCGTTTGCTGCTTCAATCAGATCATCCAGGGCCTTCAGCTTCTCGCCATGGAGCTCTTCCGTGCCTGTGACCGCCTTTGTTAGCAGGTCCTTGCGGTAGATCTCGCCGCTGGTAATCTGCGCCAGCTGTCCGGTCAGAACGCCTGCATTTGCGGCTATGATCCTGTCGTCTTTCAGCTCCAGAACCTTCTCACGCTTGAAAGCGTGGTACTTCGTCATCGCTTCTGCGGGCAGTTTAACCTTGTAATCCAGCACCTGGCAGGGTGGAAGTTCGGCGCAGTCTGCCTGGTCCAGACTCATACAGACGTCGCTAATCCGCTTGTAGATTCTTTCTTCTGCATCTGGCTGTGGCTTCCACTCGTAGATCACCATGCCGTTCCGTCTTCCGGGCATCAGATAACGCTGTCTGAACTCTGTCAATGTCCGGCCTAACCGCTTGCCTTTGTCGATCAGATAAACCTGGCTCCAAAGGTCTGGGATGCCCTTAGGCGCGGGCGTCCCTGTCAGCCCGATGAATCTGTCAACTAATGGCATTACCTTCTTCAGGGCCTTGAATCGCTGGCTCCGCGGGTTCTTGAAGGTCGACAGCTCGTCGATCACCACCATGTCAAAGTCCCAGATGGTCGTCTCATTAACCAGCCAAGCCACGTTCTCTTTGCCGATCAGATAGATGTCTGCCTGCTTGGCTAAAGCTGCTCTTCGCTTTGCTGGGGGCCCGGCTACGATTGAGTAGGTCATGTCTTTCGTGTGGTCCCATTTTCGGATCTCGTCCGGCCATGTACTCTCGATAACTCTGACTGGCCCAATGATCAGAATCTTACCCGCCTCAATCGCTAGAAGTTTCCGGATGATCGTCAGAGTAGTAACTGTCTTACCCGCGCCCATCGGAAGGAACAGCCCGCATCGGTAGTGATCCAGTGCAAAGCGGATTGCTTTCCTCTGGTAGTCGTGCGGTTCAAATCTCGTCATAGCTGGTTGGGTCCGGATAACCATGGTCGATCAGTTCCGCCAGGAAGCGGTCGACCTGGTCCTTGTCTGAGAGGCAGTACACCCGTGCCCCAGCCTTTCGCAGCCAGTCGGCCACGAACTTCTGCTGCGGTCTCGGCTTCCCGCCGGGTCGCTTCAGCTCTGCAAACAGGACGGCACCGTTGTAGATGATGATCCGGTCTGGTACGCCGCTCAAACCCGGGCTGGTGAACTTCAGGCAGATGCCATGCTTCTCGGTGATCCGGCGTCTGAGGTAGTCCTCGACACTGCTCTCCATCAGATGCTGGGCCTTACTTGCCATAAAAGCTCTCCATCATGTTGCGATACTTTCGGGCGCAGTCAGGGCAGAAGTCTTTGCCATCGATGGCCTCCCACCCTTCTGGCATCGGCTCGTACCCCTTCAGTGTTCTGTCTGCGATTCCAGGGATCTCCCGATTTGCTTCTCGCAGTGAAATTTCTTTCTTGCATCTGTCGCATGTTACAAATAATCTGATTTCTTTCATTTCTGTTCTCCTTTCTTTGCTAGCTCGCCGGCAAGTGCCATTCGTTCGGCTAGCCTCTTCGCTCTGTTCTTTGCGTCCTGCATCAGGACTTTTTCGATCTGGTCGATCATTTTCTTTGATGGCTTAGATGTCTTTTCGTAGGTCATTGATTGCCTCCGACAGTTTCTGCAGTGTCACGCTGATGTCATCCAGCGCCTCTGACATCTCTTCCAGTGCAGCATCGACTCTGTCGCTGTCGTCGTACATGTCCAGCTCACGCCTGCGCATTATCCGCTCCGCTTCTTCATTCGTCTCTGCTTTGCCGAGGAAGACATCGGAATCCCCGCACTCTTCGCAGTAGAGCGCCTCGTCTGGCAGAGGCTCATCTGTTGTGTAGTAGCCACCCGTGTGGCTTTCGTAAACGTAAATCATGATTTCATGATCCTCCTTTCAAAGCAGATCTTGGTAATTCTCGAATAAGTGCTGGCCGATCTGATTCGCCAAGTCCCGGCCGCTTTTGCTTCTCTTGTTTGGTGCTACGGCCATAATCTCGAATAGCAGGGCTACCATATTTTCTCCGCCAATGAAAATGGCGCTGGGTCTTTCTTCTGTCTTTCCTGGCTCCTTGATCATGAAGGTGATGGTTATTCTTTGTTCTATGTCTGTGTTCATTTCTGTGTATCCTCTTTTTTCATGATTTCTTTTATCTGTCTCCAGCGGGGATCGAGGACGAGCCGGCTGGCCTCCACTATGATCTGCCATTTGATTATCGGTAGTGCCTCAAGATGTCCTTGCTGCTCGTGGTGGAAGCTCTTTGCTTTTGCCAGTCCAATCAGGGTCTTGACTGCTTCCTCCAACAATTCTGGCTCTGCCTCAGCTGATTCCAAGAAGCTCCACATGTCGTTCATTTCTGTGTTCTCCTTTCTGCCTTTTTTGATGGGTGTTAACGGTGGAAACGGTGAAACGGTCTCGCGCGTATACGCGTATATATGCGTGTATATGTGCGTTTTCTCCTATATTTCCTATATATTTCATTAAGTTGGTAAATTACTGTTTCCACCGTTTCCATGCCTATTTTTCAGCTTATTTATGCGGGATTTCATGGAAACAGCAACGCTTTTTTCACCGTTTCCAGTGTTTCCAGTGTTTCCATGTCACCGTTTCCACCGTTTCCATTTTTAGACCCAACTGTTTCCAGAACCGCTGGCCTCAAGTAGACCCTCTGCTTGCCATAAGCATGCCCAGCGCTCCTTGGGGCATTTCCCTTATGCCACCCTATGTGATCCATGATGGCCTTGAACTCTCGCTGGTCAGCGTTAGTGAAGTTGTTTCTATTTCCATTGAAAACTTCGCACCAGATCTCCAGCAGGCAGACCCTGTCGCGTGTTACTGCGCCTACGTTATCCGGGTTATCCAGCCACTGCGTCCGCTCGAAGATGGACATGTTCTTCCAGTTCTCCGGCAGTTTCCTGTCGAGATACTCTCTGACTAAGTCCTCCCTCACAGAGCGGTAGGTGTGTTCTTCCTGAATCGCTAACGCGGTCTGGCTAAGGGATCCGTCCATGTAGAGGGGTTCGTGCTTCTTCCATATAGCCACTGCCTCCGCCCAGATCTGATCGCGCTCCTTCGGTAGGTCTGTGAAGATGCCCTTGGTTGCTTTAGCTGCATCGGTCTGAAGTGGCCAGAAGCGTCTGTTTCCTGTGTAGTCCCGCAGGAACTCGTCGTCATTCGTGGTACCTATGAACACACACTGTCTCGGATTGTCAGTCACGCGTCTGGCGTAGGCCTTACGGTAGCGATCCTCCCGCTTTGAGATGAACTGCTTCATGGACTCGATGTCAGTCTTCCTTGCGGCTGACAGTTCCGCCCACTCGATGATCCAGCTCCCGTGCAGAGCCTCATAGCCTTCCTTTCCGTTGATCGTGGTAATGGAGTCTGAGAACCACTCTCCGCCGAGGATGCTCAGCAGATGGCTCTTACCGATGCCCTGCTTACCGATCAGTACGGGCATATTGTCAAACTTACAGCCTGGGGTCATGACTCTGGCGACTGCTGCGGCCAGTACCTTCCTCGCCACAGCCCTGCTGTAGGCCGTGTCCTCGGCACCCAGGTAGTCAATGAACAAAGTATCCACCCTTGGCGTTCCGTCCCACAAAAGGCCATTCAGGTAGTCTCGTACGGGGTGAAAGCTGTTCTGTTCCTGGATGAAGGCGACCGCGTCGTCCACTTTGCCCTTGGAGACGATCTTGTAGCACTTCTCCAGGTAGTAGCGAAGTCCGGCGTCATCGGCATCGGTCCAGCCTGGATTACTCGGATCCCACTTCCACCATGGCAGGCTGCCGAACTTGACAGGCTTCTGCTGGAAGATGTCGTTCCCGCCGATGCTGTCCTTGAGCCTCGGGTCATTGCGCAGGATGATCACGATGTTATCCGTTGTTGCCTGGATGCTACCCTTCTTGTCCATCTCGAGCTGATCCAGCCAGTCGCTACTCGGTTCTGCTTCGTTCTTACCTCGTTCTGAGCCCTCCTGCTGCGTTTCTGCGGTGGAGTCGTCCGACAAGTCCTGCCAGGCGGATTCCGCTTCCTGTGCCTTCTCCTGCGCCAGTGTGGCCTTCGTCTCAGCGTCCTGCGCGATGAAGTCGTTCATCTTCTTCGTGCTGTCTGGGTCGTCTGGCCACTTGTGGATTCTGACTAGATCATAGGCGTTGCATAGCTGCATGCTCGACGGGTCTGTACTGTGGTTGCTGTAGGCGAACTTATCATCATAGATAACCAGCCCGCCTGCGGTGGAGCCCTTGGCGTACGTCCAGCGGTTCGGGTCAGCTGTCGGTGTGTACTCCTCTGGGATGAACTTTTCGATCGCATCCTGGATGGTGTACGTCCGACAGAAGGCGCCGATCCAGCCGGCCTTAGTCAGCGGGTCTTTCTGCTTCTTCACCTGCTTGTGATGGAGTTCTGTCTCTCGGTCTGATCGAGGCCACGTGGACAGGTCCTTCCAGTCTCGGTAGGTTGCCAGCACCTCGTCTGCTGGCAGTGTCGGGCCTTCGAGCTCCTTGTAAACCCATTTCCCATCTCTGCTGGTGCTCGGAAAGAACATCATTCGTGATGGCTGATAGGTTGTGTCATCGAACTGGTTCATGCCTATGAACTCAGCCGTGCGTCTTGCGATAGCTTCGTACTCTTCCGGTGTAACGTCTCTGTCCAGAGGGATGATCCATCTGTACTTAGGTTTCTCCGGGGTGTGCTTGTGCGTGCTGTAGATGAGACACCTGTACTCATACAGGAGTTCGATCTTGTCGATGAACTCGCGGCTTGCGAAGTCCGCATCCAGCGTGATGGCTGAACGGCTCAGAACACTCCTGCTGTTGCGCAGCCCGTTCTTCAGTTCTCCTGCAACGAAGCCGCCGACATCCTTGATGTCCGCCTGCTTATCCTTTGTCATGGCCTTGTACTCGGCCACGGTCTCTGTTGTTCTTATGGTCTGGCTCAGTTTCTTCTTCAGTTCTTCCCAGCTCACATCGGTGTTCTGGTACTGTTTCTGAGTCCTGCTCTTACAAATAGCGATCTTCATGTTCAGTCCTTCTTGTAATAGTCGCTGTAGAAGCCATCGGCCGTTAGCACGATGTCCCGCGCCCATGAAGGCGACTGCCCCATGATGGCCTCCAACTCTTCCAGCTTGGCCTCCCGCTTGTCGTATGGCACCTCACAGATGACTTCATCGTGTACGTGCATGACTGGCCGGAAGCCCTCGTTTTCAAGCTTCGCCAGCACCTCGCACAGGCAGTCCCTAGCGATGGCCTGCACGACGTTCTCGGTCAGCTTGCCTCCCCATGTTGTTATTTCCTGCCACTGTCTGGTGGTCTGATTCAGACCCATGAAGCAGATCTGGTTCTGATCGTCGATCCATGGGCTGACATAGGCAATGCAGCGCCCGTTTGGTAACTGGATGTAGACGTTTCCGTCCTTCTTGTAGACGGCCATGCCTCTATCCAGTGCCTTTGGCGAGCCATTGATCGCACTCCTGAACGCCTTGTCTAGCGTCGACCAGAAGGTCTTAATATGCGGGCTGGCTGCTCTCCACTTTTGGACAATGTCGTTCATTTCATCCTCCGTCAGTCCCATTGCTTCACCGCCCATGGCCTTGAGCGCTCCTACGCCGCCACCGTAGCCAAGCGCCAGCTCCGCGATCTTGCCTTTCTGTCTCAAATGGCCGTTGATGCCGTGCTTGACGACAGGCACTCCGAACATCTGAGTAGCTGATGCGCAGTATATGTCTTTACCGGCCTTGAAGGCTTCCTGGCGCCATTTCTCGCGTACCAGCCAGGCGGTAACTCTGGCCTCTATGGCTGAGTAGTCAGCTGTTACGAAGCTGTAGCCATCAGCGGGAATGATCGCTGTTCTGATCAGCGTCGAGCAGACATCGTTCACGCTGTTAAACAGTGCGTCTATGGCTTCCCAGTTCTCTTCTCGAACGAACTTTCTGGCGATGTCGAACTCGTCAAACGTGTTACGCGGGAAGTTTTGTGGCTGGATCAGGCGTCCGGCAAACCGGCCCGTTCTGCCCCCATAAAACTGGAAGCAACCATGTACCCGCTCGTCCTTGCAGGCGGCTCTCTTGAATGCGTCGTACTTCTTGACACTGGTCTTGCCGAGCTCCTGTCTGATCTCGAGCGCTCGCCTCGTTACAGGGCTGATTTGCGTCGATTTCAGCAGTTCCGCTACAGTTGCCTTATTCAGTGAAGAAACGCCCACAGCGGGCTCCTGCGTGGCGATCCAGCCTTTCAGTTGCGCTACGCTCATCGGGTTATCCAGATGCGTCAGTTCCTTCATCTCATCCAGCAGATCTGCTGTATAGCGGTCGTTGTGGTTGAGGATGCTGCCGACCAGTTTCATGTCGATGCGGATGCCTCTGTCGTTGATCCGCTGGTCAATGTGCCAGTTGTACCACTCGGACTCCGGTACTTCCCTGAGCGCCTTGAGTCGATTGTAGATGGCCTGCTCGGCCTCTACGTCCCTCTGGTTGTAAGACTTGAACAGCTCCCATTTCTCCGGGTCGTCTGTCGGCATGTTGCGTGTTCTGCCTCCATTGGCCAGCGTTGGCTTGCAGGGCTTGCAGAAGTACTGGATCAGCCGCTTGCCGACAGTCATCTTCTGCTTGTCTTCCGCAAGGTTTAACGCGGAGCCTAACTGGGCAAGGCTCGAAGGGTAGCCGAGTTCTGATGCCATGATCATGGTGTCCTGCCACTGTTCGGGTGGTAAAAAAGAT
>ERZ808252.766-NODE-766-length-27985-cov-4.756892_pt1 | contig 27985 bp, 23 predicted proteins | sample MGYA00521242_ERZ808252 | MGnify/ENA primary metagenome ERZ808252 (study PRJEB31516, sample SAMN03275581) | gut metagenome | biome: mammalia-associated habitat; material: feces | host: Papio cynocephalus | place: Kenya | collected 2012-08-07 ...
TACATTATATTCTCTTATAAAAGATATCAGTTCTGAAGAAGATAGCTTTTTTAGGTAGATTATTGAGTTTGACTAAAAAATTACGGAACACAATTACCACAAATAGTGGTGTTCTCGAAGGAACTTGAACCTTTGATCTATCGCTTAGAGCAATGGAAAATTATAAAATTAGCATGTTTTTAATTAAAAATCGGAATTATTATGAAAATTGCATTCAAAATTGTGTATTATTCTCACTAATTTGCCCAACTTTTGCTATCTAAACACAAAACATTTGAAATCTACGGTGCACAAATGGTGCACTTTTTCGAGATTTTATGGTTTGAGTGAATTTCTATAAACACCACACTGGAATAATAAGAGTTTTGCTATCAAGAGCAGTTATACTATTTTTCATACAGACTATTGCTCCAAGACCAACTGGAAGTGATGATTTGCTTAATATCTCAAAATTTTTAACCATTGTGCTATTTGGATTAGATGATTTTTTTATTTCAATTGGGTGCAATTCACCATCATATTCTAAAATCAAATCAATTTCTGCTTGATCTTTATCTCTGTAATAATACATGTATATTTCTTTGCCTGAATTCAAATAAGATTTTCTTATTTCAGCAACAATATAATTTTCAAGGATTGCACAGTTTATTGAGCTGTTTTGCAAAATCTCAGCATTAGAATATTTTGTTAAATAGCAAACAAGACCAGTATCAAAAAAGTAAAGTTTAGGCGTTTTTACAACACGTTTAAGTAAGTTGTTTGAATATGGATGCAAATAGAAGATAACTTCTGATTTTTCAAGCATACCAAGCCATCTCTTTGCAGTATCATCGCTAACTTCAACATCAGTGGCAATTGAATGAACATTGAGCTCTTGACCAACCCTGCAAGCAACAGCACGAATAAAATCAATAAACTTTGAATCATCTTTTATAGGCATTTCTTCTTTAACATCTCTAGATAGATATGTTTGCAAATAACTTGAATAGTAAATGTCCCTGTTGGTATATTTGCCACTTGCAAGACCAGGAAGTCCACCTTGCCAAATTCTTTCAAATATACTGCCTACATCTGCTTTTTCACATAACTGTTCTCTTTGTTTTAATTCATCTAAAGATAATGTAAATGGCAATAGTTCTCCGTTAGAATAAAGTTCATGCTGGGATAATGTTGTTAGATTTAAAATAGCAATTCGTCCAGCCAAACTTTCTTGTGCTAAACTCATAAGTTTGTAACTTTGTGAACCAGTCAGCCAAAAACTACCTGGCTCAGCTCCATTGTCTATTGCAATTTTAATATATGAAAATAGTTCAGGTGCATATTGAACTTCATCGATCAAAATTGGTGTTTTATGCAATTTCAAAAACATTTCTGGATCATTCTTTGCAAGATTTCTTTCTTGCAAATCATCTAAAGTTACCTTGTTTCTAGTACTATCAATATGTCCAAGCATCGTGCTTTTTCCAACCTGTCTAGGTTCAGTGATTAAAATGCATGAATATTCTTTTGTAAGTTTACACATAATTTTTTCCATGTCTCTAGGTATATATTTAATGTAAAAACCTCCGCCCAAAATACGATACAATCTTATTTTAGCCGGAAACAATTAAAAAGTTAAGCCTTCATGATATAAATTTATCAAGCAAAACCATAAAAACCTAGTTGATAAACAATTTCTTACATATGCTATAAATAATATCAACAACATGCACAATTTGTAGATTTACAAGTCGACCTTTTTCCATGTCTAAATTAAAATACTCTTGCCATTTTTCTTTTGAAAATCCTTTACGAACTCATTTCTAATTCGCAAATTTTAGTTAATTGCAGTTGTTATGTCGTGTTATAATATATAAGTATCGGGATCGTGGCGGAACTGGTAGACGCGCTAGTCTCAGAAGCTAGTGAGAATATCATAGGGATTCGACTTCCCTCGGTCCCACCAAATAAAAGGAGGAAAGATGTTTACAAGAAGTCAGAAGATAATTATTTATAATCTTCTTCTTGAAAAGTATTCTTTAAATCAAACACTGACCTATCAAGAACTCGTTCTATATTTGAGACAAAACGGATTAGATTGTAAAGAGTTTGAATATGAAAGTTATGATGATTTATTTAAAGATTTGAGTGAGTTTTTAAAAGAGAATGTAGTTGATGGTAAAAAAACATATTTATTAAAAAATTATGAAGATAAAAATGTTGAGCAAAAACGAACTATTTATGTACCAAGAACCAATACATTCAACGATAATACTAATCATTATCAGAATACTTTTAAAAGAAAAGAAGAGAGCAAAAATAAAATAACTAAATTAACTAATAATCCTGTTAGAAATGGTTCAAGATATGTTGATGAGCAAACTAAAAAAGTTGTAAATGATTTACTTTATAAAAAATTTAGAGAAAATGAGTTATATCAATTATCAGTAGTTACTAAGTATTTAAAAAAATATGGGATCAATTACAAAGAATATGGATATAAGAAGATTAAAGGATTTTTTCAGAATTTTGATAATATCAAAATGGTTGATAAAATAACTAATAATGTACCAGCATGTTACTTATCAATTTCATATCCAGATAAAGAAAAAAAAGTAGAGTTTCCAAACTTTAATGAAATTTACATTCCAGATAAAATATATATCTATTATCTTCAACAAGCTGAGAATAAAACCAGTGAAGATAAAATAAAAGAATTCTTAGAAGAAAAATATTATGAAGCAATTAAAGACCAGACTTATTCTTTTAAAGATGAAACATTAATGATACCTGCTGCTGATTTTGTGTATGCTGTTAGAAAATCGAGCAGTAAAACTGATTATGATTATTTTATTTCATTTATTGGTAAAAAAGATAATATTAAAAATAGTGATATTTTTACTGATATTATCCACTTCGACAATATTGATAAAAAAATAGTCGATCTGGCTAAGCTTGCAAGAAAAGAAACATGGTGTTTTAAAAATTCAAAAGATAAATTTTTGATTCTAAAAATATATCTTCAATATACTTTCTTGAAGCTATACAACGATAATCAAATAAGTTATAGTAATGATAAAAATTATTTAGCTTTCAATACTGGCTTAATAACTGATAATTTTGAAGAAATCTACTTGCTTGCTGGTTTAAATAAAAGCGATAATAAATACAATTTTTTGAATTTTACAACTTCAGGAATCAAAGGTGATGGTAAAATTTTGGTTGAAAATTTTAACCCACTGCCTGTAAAAGCTAAATATACTGATAATATAGCTGATTTATTTTTTGATGCTAAGCAAATCTTAATCACTGATTATGATCATATAATTTTAGATAATATTGATAGATTACCTCTTCAATTTATTAATCTTTTAGCAAATAATTTACAAATTAAAAAAATAATAAAGCAATTAATAAAAACTTCTAATCATTTAAAGAAACAATTATATGATGAATTATCACTGGCAATAAAAAAAGATAAAGATACTTTGAACACTTTAAAATATTTTATGGAAAAAGCTATTGATTTAGCTGTCAAAGAAGTTAAAAATGATTATCATTACATCTTAGCTGGATATTATCCAAATAGAAATGTTATTTCACTTTTGCTTCCACTAAAATTAGTTGATAAAAATAATGTTGATTGTTTCTTAGTAGTTGAAAAAATGCAATCAAATAATTATCAAGGTCAAACTATTTTACCTGTTAAACATGCATATACTAATGCAAGACTACTTGGGCCACTTAAAAATACATATTTAAATCCAAATGATATTTTTGATTAGTTTGTCTTATTATATTTCTTTCTGATGTAAAAAGATAAAACATCGATGTCGCTTGGATGAACATTGCTTATCATGCTAGCTTCGCCTAGTGTTTTAGGTCTTTTAATATTAAGCTTTTCCTTAGCTTCAAGTGAAATGCCAGTCATATTAAGATAATCAATATCATCAGGGATGATGATATCTTCATACTGTTTTCTTCTTTCAGCCTCTTTTCTTTGGGCAATAATATATCCTTCATATCTTATTTCAGTTTCAAGTTTAATTATCTCTTCATCAGATAATGTTGGTAAAGAAGGATAAAGATCACAAAGCTGTTTATAAGAAGTGTTTTGTCTTCTTAAAGTTTGCTTTAAAGTTTCATTTCCATTAGGTTTGGGATAACCTAATGACATCACATAATTTGAAATATCGGTTTTAGAAGCAATTTGAGTACCATCTAAAAGGTCAATTGTATTAAAAATAAGCTGATTTCTAGAATTGATTCTATCATATCTTTCTTTTGAATTTAAACCAATATTATAACCTTTTTCAATGAGCCTTATATCAGCATTATCGCTTCTTGTCATCAATCTAAATTCGCTTCTTGCTGAAAGTAGACGATATGGTTCAGTAGTTCCTTTATTTACAATATCATCAATCATTATTCCAATATAAGCTTCATCTCTTTTTAAAATTAATGGTTCTCTTTTAAGTATTTTTAATGAAGCATTGATACCTGCCATCAAGCCTAATGCAGCAGCTTCTTCATATCCAGATGTTGATGCCATCTGACCAGCAATATATAAACCATCGATACTTTTAGTTTCTAAGGTAAGTGATAATTGAGAAGGTTCAACTGCATCATATTCAATAGCATAGGCATATTTTAAAAACTTTGCATTTTCAAGCCCTTCAATTGAATGAACCATTTCTTCTTGAACATCTTTAGGCATCGATGTTGAAAAACCTTGTAAGTATATTGAGTCAAAGTATTTGCTTTCAGGCTCTAAAAAAAGTTGATGTCTGTTTCTAGAAGCAAAACGGACAACTTTATCTTCAATTGATGGACAATATCTTGGACCGACACCTTTAATAGTTCCTGAATACATAGCTGATTTTGAAAGATTATTTCGGATTATTTCATGCGTTTTTAAATTAGTATAAACAAGATGACATTTGATCATATCTTCAACTTTCATGAATTTAGTTGTATCAAAGGAGAATGCATAATTTCCATCAGTTCCAAGTTCTTCTTCCATCTTAGAATAATCGATTGATTTAGGATCTAGACGAGGTGGGGTTCCTGTTTTTAATCTCAAAATATTGAGACCATTTTCTTTTAATGAAGCAGATAATCCATGTGATGCTTTTTGATTATCAGGGCCCGAATCGATGATTTCATCACCTCGTAAAATTCGTGAATCCAAAAAAGTTCCAGTTGAAACAATGACTGCTTTAGCTTTAATGAAATTAGAATTATCTAAAATAACACCTGTCAATTTTTTGTGATTTAAATATGGAACAGTTTCAATTTTTTTAACTTCGCCTTCATAGATGTCAATATCATATTTTAAAAACTCTTCTTGCATATTTTTAGGATAACCAATTTTATCTTCTTGAGCACGCAAACTTCTTACGCCAGGTCCTTTTGACATATTTAAAACCTTCATTTGAAGAAGAGAACCGTCTTTATCAGCAATTTTTCCCATCAAACCACCTAAGGCATCTATTTCTCTGACGACAATACCTTTAGCTGAACCACCAATATTAGGATTACATGGCATATTAGATGCCATTTTAAAATCAAAGCATACTAAAAGAGTTTTTAAACCGAGTTTGAAACAAGCATGACTTGCTTCAATTCCAGCGTGTCCAGCACCAATAACGATAACGTCGTATTCAGAGTTAATATCTTTTTTAATCATCCTATTGATCCGTCCATATCAAGTTTAACAAGCTGATTCAATTCGACGGCATATTCCATCGGTAATTCTTTTGCAAATGGTTCTAAAAATCCCATGACTATCATTTGAGTGGCTTCTTTTTTAGATAAACCGCGGCTAGTTAGATAATATAATTGCGTCTCATTAATTTTAGAAACACTTGCTTCATGCTCCAAATATGAAGATGAATTTTCAACTTCATTATGTGGAATAGTATCAGAAAAGGAATAATTATCTAAAATGAGAGTATCACATTCTTCATGAGAGTGTGAATTAGTAGCATTTTTACCAATTTTGATTTGACCTCTAAAATTAGTGACACCACCTAATTTAGAAATTGACTTTGAAATGATTGACGATGAGGTGTCTTTCCCAAGATGAATCATCTTGGCACCAGTATCTTGATATTGTCCACTAGAGCCAACAGCAATCGAGATTGTATTACCTTTACTGCGATCACCTTTTAAGATGCAGCAAGGATATTTCATACAGATTTTACTACCAATATTTCCATCGACCCATTCCATGAGTCCATCTTCTTCAACAATAGCACGTTGAGTGACTAAATTTAAAATCGAATTAGACCAATTTTGAATGGTTGTATATCTCATCTTAGCTCTTTTACCAACATATATTTCAACAATAGCAGCGTGAAGTGATTCTTCAGAATACATAGGAGCAGTACAGCCTTCAACATAATTTAGCTCAGCATCATCATCAACAATAATTAAAGTTCTTTCAAATTGACCACTTCTTTTATTATTTATTCTAAAATATGATTGAAGTGGTTTTTCAAGTTTGACACCTTTGGGAACATAAATAAAACTTCCACCTGACCAAACTGCAGAATTTAAAGCAGCATATTTATTATCAGAAATAGGAACAACTTTTCCAAAATACTTCTTAAAGATTTCAGGATATTCTCTTAAACCAGTATCAGTATCTAAGAAGATGACATTTTTATCAGATACTTCTTTTAACATATTAGAATAGACGGCTTCACTTTCATATTGAGTTGTGACACCACCTAAGAATTTTTGTTCGGCTTCAGGAATACCTAGTTTATCAAATGTTGATTTAACTTCTATAGGAACATCATCCCATGAAGAAGAAAGCTTGTCACTAACTTTGGTGTAGTAAGTATAATCTTGAAAATTGATGAAGTTTAAATCAGGCCCAAATGAAGGTTGTTTCATCTTCATGAATGTTTTGTATGCTTTTAGCCTAAAATCTAACATGAATTGAGGCTCATTTTTGATTTTAGAAATAGTTTTAACTATATCTTCACTTAATCCACGTTCAGTTTTAAAAATAGATTTTTGTTTGTCTCTAAATTCAAATTTAGCACGTGAATCATCATCAACTAAAATCTTCTCATCTTTATTTTTCATTTTTTTGATACTCCTCTAAAGCTTCTTTTAATCCTCTAAAAGAGATATCAGCACAAGTGATTCTCGATGGCTGTCTATTAACATTTTTAAAAGCATATAATTCTTTTAATTTTTCTTCACTTTCATCATGTCCTAATAAAAATTCATTGAAGGAATTTATTAGTGAATCAGCTTCATCAACACTCATATTTTTAATCATAGTTGATAAAATAGAAGTGCTTGCTAAAGAGATGGTACAACCTGTACCATGCCACTTCATGTCTTCTATTTTATTATCAATGATTAGAACTTGAAGATAAATATCATCGATACAACTAGCTGAATCCATATGAATAGTTATATATCTATTATCATTTATTTCTTCCTTATTACGAGGATTTTTATAGTGATCAATGATGATTTCTCTCATCATTTCATCATTTAGAGAAAAAGGCATTTAAATAATCCTCCTTTGCAGATTTTAGTCTTGCAGCTAATTCATCAATATCATCAACATCATTATAAATATATAATGAAGCACGAATAGTTGTATCAGCTTCAATGACTTCAGGTAAAAGCTTGGCACAGTGAGTGCCAGTTCTTACATATATTCCATAAGTAGATAAATAAGAAGCAATATCTTGTGAAAAAACATCTTTGACATTAAAAGTGATAATGCCAGAAGGTGATAACTCATTATAAATGACAACATCATTATTTTGCCTTAGCAATTCAATCAAATGTTTTTTTAATTTTAATTCATGATATGAAATATTTTCAAAACCGATTCTATTTAAATAAGAGCAAGCAGCAGCTAAACCTAAAACGCCTTCAATATTTTGAGTACCAGCTTCAAATCTTAAAGGAATATCTGCTAAAGTATAAGTTGAATCACTATAGAAACGTGCATTCATTTCTCCACCTAAAAAGACTGGATCAAGTCTTTTTAAGCTATCAATTTTCCCATATAAAACACCGATACCAGTTGGACCCAACATTTTATGACCAGAAAAGCATAAAAAATCGACATCTAAGTCTTTAACATCAGTCTTATTATGAGCAATACTTTGAGCAGCATCAGCAATATATATGGCATTATTATCATGTGCGACTTTAGCTAAAGCTTTAACATCAAGAGGATAGCCCAAAACATTAGATACACTAGCAAGTGAAACTATCTTAGTTTTACTGCTCATCACTTTTTCAAGTTTAGAAGGAAGAATATTTCCATCAGATTCAATGTCTACATATTTGATTTCAATACCTTTTCTTTTCTTTAAATTAAACCATGGTAAAACATTAGAAGCATGTTCTTGTTTAGAAATGACTACTTCATCACCTTCTAAAAGAGTATCTTCAAGCATATAAGCTAGTTCATTTAAAGACATGGTTGTTGATGAAGTGAAAATGATTTCTTCATTTTTTGCATTTATGAAAGAAGCTATTTCACTTCTAGCTTTTTCAAAAGCAGATGAGACATCATATGCTAGAGTATAATCACCACGATGAGCATTACATGTCATATGATAATTATAATTATTGATAGCTTTGATGACAGGATATGGTTTAAAAGTAGTGGCAGAATTATCTAAATAATGAAGAGGAACATTTTTATATTTCTCATTTTCATTATACATTGGAAAATCTTGTCTTATATTTTTACCAAGGTTCATTTTAAAATCTCCTTTATTGTTAATTCAATATTTTTTTTAACACTTTCATCATCAATTTTTAAAATAATAGGATAAAGCTGCCCATTTGATATAAGTAATTTACTTTCCTTTAATGTCAAACCACGACTCAATAAATAGTAGATATCATTTTCATTATAACTGCCAAGACTAGCTTTATGACTTGCTTTGACATCATTTTCTTTAATATATAAGCCAGGGCTAGCTTCTGATTTGCAATCAAATGATAAATTGGTTATTCTTGTTTCTTGAATTGTATCAGAATTTTTAGCACCATTTTTAATGAAAGAATCCCCTTTAAAAATTAAAGTAGCATTATCATCATTGATTCCAATCATCTTGCATCTTGAGTATGAATTCTCTTCAAGGTGATTGATACATATATGAAATTTTTTAATAAAAGATAAACGTGAAATTGAGATGACATCAACATATACATGTGCATTTCTATGTAAATTGAAGATCAAATTAATATCTTTATTAGATGCTTTAAAATCACCAATCAAGAAATTTAAATTGACATTCTCTAAAACTTCAATTGTTTCATCAATATTATAATTATCTTCATTTAAAAAGATATAATTTAAATTTTGATCTTCTTTGATAATTTTAGTTTTGATATTTTGATTAATAATATTCATATTTATCTCTTTTTAACCGCACATGATTCAAGCATGACTTGCTTCTTTTCTTTTTTAGATATATCAATATGATATTCTTTTTCTAAAAATGAATATCCTGAAGTTGCAACTTTTAAAGAAAGAGAATAATCACCATCTAATACAACTTTACCATTAACTAAAATAGCTGTTTTATTTGGCTTAACAAGCTCTAATAATTTTTGATAATGAGATATGATAATAAAGGTGGTGCCTTCTTTTTTTAAATCATTAATAATATCAGCAATCATTTTGATACTATCAAAATCAAGACCAGAATCAATTTCATCAAGCATGCATATTTGTGGTTTTAATAAAAGAAGTTGTAGTATTTCATTTCTTTTCTTTTCACCACCAGAAAAACCGTCATTCAAATAACGATTTATTAAATCATCATCTAAATTTACTTTATTATAAACAGCATTGACTTCTTTATAAAAAGAATAGATGGAGACTGGTTTATCAAGATGTGCATTCATACTTGCTTTAAGAAAGTCCATGGTTATGACACCAGGAATTTCAGGTGGATTTTGAAAAGCCATAAAGATACCTTTTTTGCTTCTTGTTGTCACATCATCATTTAAAATAGATTCTTTATTTAAAAGAATATCACCATCATTAACAGTATAAAAAGTTGAACCCATGATAGTATTTAAAAGTGTCGATTTTCCATGACCATTAGGACCAAGAAGTGCTAAAATATCCCCTTTATCAACACTTAAAGAAACATCATTTAAAATATTATTTGACTGTCCAACAGCACTGACAGTTAGATTTTTTATTTCAAGTTGAGACATACAACCTCCATAGCAAAAATATATAGTTTAACAACTATATATTTTACTTTATTAGACATTTAAATAATAGAAATATGATATCAAAAATTAATATTAAATGCCTTTTTTAATTGAATCGCAAAGAAGAAGCATATCTTTATTTTCAATTTTCTTAATTGGGAATCCAAGCGAGATGTCAAGTCCATCATTTTCATAACGTGGAATGATATGAATATGAAAATGCATGACGCTTTGCCCTGCACTTTTTCCAGCATTAGTAATGATGTTAACACCAGTTGCATGAAGTTGTTTAATTTGAGCTTGTGCGATAACTTGACTCACTTCAAAACAGTGGTCAAGAATATTTTTAGGAGTAGTTGTTACATCACTGAAATGTTCTTTAGGCATAACAAGCGTGTGCCCATTACTTGATGGATTAACATCTAAAATAGCGATGACCAGTTCATCTTCATAGACTTTATAAGAAGGAATTTCACCTCTTATTATTTTACAAAAAATACAAGAATCCATAATTTATTTACCTCTTTTTTAAAAAGAAGGCTACTTTATGTAGCCTTCTTATATTATTTATCTAGATTTAAAAGCAATCTTTGGTTCACTATCGTATGGTGAAGTAGTCTTAAATAAATCTTTATAATTGTCTTTAAGATAAGTTAAGAATGCATCATCAGAGATATCAAGATTAGATCTTCTAAGATAGTAGATGGTTGCTTCTTTTTGATAAGTATCAGAATCAGCAAGTTTGAAAGCGACTTCACGAGCAATTTGTTCTTTCTTGCTAGCTGTATCATACATAGAAGTTGTTGAATTTTGATTTAAAGCAGAGTTTGAAACAACATCTAAGATTCTAACAATGTAGTAGATTTTGTTATCTGAATCATAGTGAATGATTTTATTATCGTCAGAAGAGACACTACCATTATTGATGATATATCTATTACCATCATTTTGGAAGATGGAAACACCATCGATTGAAACATAATCAGCTGAATCGTTTCCGTCTTTATCTTTCTTATTTTTCATCTTATCAACTGTATCTTTATCAGTTGCTAAATTGACAGAGAAAATATTATTTTTTAATGATGTTGGAACACCGCCTACATCATCACTAGAAGTGAAAATTCCAGTTGTAACATAATTGGCACTCAAAGTAGTATCAATTTTATTTCTAAGACCAATCTCAACTGAGTGAGTATAAGAATCAGTATAAGAAGATTCAAGTGAAGAATCTTTGTTAGCGTAGGCATCTTGATCATGTTCATGATCACCTGTAAGTTTCATCTTATCAAGTTTTTTCTTATCAGACATAGTAGAACCAATAAGCATTTCAGAAGAAGAATCAGAGATGAGGTTATTATTTTTATTTTTTAACCATGTTTGTTGATCAGCAGTTAAGAATAATGAACTAGGATATCTGCTAACATAATCGGGATCGATTTCTTTTACAAAATCAGAAGTGACACCTTTCCACATGGTTTGTAATATTTCAAAGTTAGGATCAGTTCCAACTTTAGAAGTATCGCTACCAGTACCTGCAATATAATCTCTTACATAAGCAGTAAGCAATCTTTTAGCAGCACCGACATTATCGCTTCTATCAGTTAAAGCAACAACTTGAACTTTTCTAGCAGTAGAGTTACCAATTGAAGCATAGGACTTATTATAGATGTAATCAGCAGTCAAATATTGCATTCTTAAATCATCATAATAAGTGGTTTCCATATAATGAGAGTAATCACCTGTGAAGATTTGTTCATAAGTAGCATTTTTAGGAACAAATCTACCAGCTTTGCTTATCTTGCTATCATCAAAATTTTCACCTAAGGTATAAGCGAGTTGTTGAGCGGCAACAAATTTTGATTCATAGAATAAATTATCTTTAATATAATTAGTATCTTGAGCAAGAGCTAACATGGAATTTTTAGCACGATTTAAAAGGTTATCGTAATCACCAGTAGAAGTGTTAGTACCTAAATAAACTGAATTTTTATCATTGAAATCATTTAATATGTGAGTTACATCACCACCAGCAGTTCCATCATTGTTATAAGCATATTTAGAAATATCAAGCAAAATTTGATTCAAAGCATTCTTATAAACATCACTTGATGAAGAAATAACATTATCATAATAATGTTTCCAGTCATTTCCATCAACTGGTGAATCTTCTTTACCATCTAAAGCACTATTATCAAAGACTTTATCACTATAATCTTCTGGATATTTAACTGGAGTAGAAGAACCACATGAGCTTAAAAGTAAACCTAAAGCTAAAAATGAAATAGACTTTCTCAATTTTTTATTTACTGACATGGCAAGCACCTCCTATATATGTATCAACAGTTTTACTTGAATCACTTGAATCTTTAGTTTTAATGGAGTAAGAGCCTCTATTGAAATAACCGATACAGACTGTTGGAATCATATCTCTAGGTTTGGCAATATTTTCATCATAAGTGAGTTTCTTAATATATGATTCCCAACTAGAATCTAAGGTATCACTTGATGAAGAAATTGTACCTTTCTTACTAGAATTAACATATGAGACAATAGTATTTTTCTTATCGCCTAATAATTCTAAGAAATCAACATTATATTTTTCTTTATATTTTTGTATGTTGTATTCCCATAAGTCATATGTTTGTAAAGAAGAATTTGCAGCTTTGATATCATTTCTGATCATGGTTGCTCTATCTTTATAGGTTGTTTTTTGACTTGAAGAATCATTAACAAAATTGATAAATGATGGATTTGTTGAATAATCGGTTGAATAAGCAGCACCAGTTTTAGAACTATCAGGAATAGTAATAGACCAGTATTTGTAATTATTTTCATCAATGCCAGTATTATTGAATGGATTTTTATTAACAGTGATGAAATGAATTCCTTGATATGAATCAGAACCGCCTCTTACGACAATAATTGGATTACCTCTTTCATCAGTCAAGATATCTTTATCTGAAGTATCGAGTGCAGTTACTTTGTTTGTTGCATAATATTCATCTTTAGCTGAATTTTTTTGATAACTGCCTTTGTATGAAACAAGTTTAGCATCAGCGGCAGCAACTTCAGTAAATGATTTAAACTTCTTACTATAGGCATCGGTTCTTTTATCTTTGGAACCTATATAAGTATCAAGAGTTTCTTGAATTGACCTATATTCTTCATATCTTGTAGGAAGTAAAGCTTCAACTGATTTGTTAGCATCACCACCAGCACTAGTTGCATCAGCTTTAGAAACATAGGCAATATCTTTATAAGTATCATCATTTCCATAAGTTGCTTTTATATCAGCTAAGAAATTAGCTTTGTATTCATCAGCATCATTATAAATAAATGATACAGAGTGTTGATTGAAGTAGTTATTAAAATAGATATTTCTAGGATATTGATTTTCACTAGCATTAGTTGGCTTACTACCTGAATCAGCTTTATCTTTACTAGCGACATAAGACATTGTTAAAGCAACAGATAAAGGAATACCAAACACTTGTTTTTTATAGATACTTGTATCAGCAATCTCACTAGAAACTGATGTATCTTGAGAACCATCATCTAATTCTTGACCTGGAACACGAAGAGATTTCTTTAAAGTAGTATTAGTTCCACTACCAGTGTTTTTATTGACAAATGCATCATAAGCATAGATACCTAATTTGAATTCATTGATGTAAGAGGTTCTTTTTTCCATAGCTACACCATTTGAAGAATCAGCGAGTTCACCATATGTTTTAGCACTGCCTGAATCATCAGAAAGTTGTTGAGCAACTGATCCAAATGAATCACTAGAAATAAGGTTTTTAATGGTAGTACCAATCTTAGTTGCATTATCAGCTGAGATCTTACCATTTGATAAACCTTCACCATCACTTGAAGCATCAACCTTCACTAAGATGTGTGAGACATGATATGGAAGGTTATCAGTAACAAACTTTTTAGTTACATCTTCAGATATATAGTAGGTGTAATCATCAGCACCTGGGTTATCTTTAAAGTAATTATTTTCATTTTCAGTAGTTTGTTGATTGACATAGAGCTTATTTTCTAAAGCGGCTTCATCTAAAACACCTTCACTAGATAAAGTTTTTTGCTTTTCTTCTTCATAGGAAGTATTGTTGTTTTTAGCATTTGTATTCCATTGATCACGATAATCTTCCATCTTATCATCAACAATAGTCTTCATAGCCGATGTTCTTTCAGTAACTAACTGAGTCAAAACGCTTTTAGCAATGGAAAAATAAGCACTAGCAGATTCTTTCTTTCCATCAAAAAGTTTGTAGATATCTTTGTATTTGTATTCTTTGCCATTTACATAAACAATTTTACCTTCTCTAAAATTTGCACCAGGATAGGTGTAGTCTTCAGTTTTTTTACATGAAGTCATGACTGTAGAGAGAGTAAGTAACAAGGCAAAAAAAGACCTTTTATTTCTCATGAGAAAACCTCCAATAAGCGAATAGCACGCATAACTATAATAATATAGTAGCTTTGACCTTTATTTTCAAGAAAAAGTCAAAAAGTATTTATATATTTTGATTATGAGAGTAAAATGTTTGTATGACTGAAAAGATAGCCGTCATAAATCAAAAAGGTGGAGTTGGGAAAACTACTACCGCCTACAACTTAGCTTCAACTCTTGCAAGATATAACAAGAAAGTTCTTCTTCTTGACTTAGATCCACAAGGCAATTGTTCGATGGCTTTAGGTATTGATTCATCGACACTAAAAAGGACAATGTCTGAACTTTTTTTAAATGAAGTTGAACTAAAAAAAGCTATTAGGAAAACCAATGTTTTAAATGTGTCAATTGTACCTAGCAATTTAAATTTAGCAATGGTTGAAACAAAATTATTTCAACGCGATATGAAAGCACCCACCGATAGACTTAAAGAAATTCTTTCTGAAAGATATGTCTCGCTCTTTGATTATGTGATAATGGATTGCCCTCCATCTTTAGGATACCTATCACTGAATGCTTTAAATGTTGCTAATAGTTTAATAATACCTGTTCAATGTGAATATTTTGCAATTGATGCTCTAGCACAGCTTCTTGCAACAATTACTCAAATTCAAAGGACGAGCAATCCTAATTTGGAAATAATGGGATTTTTAATAACTATGTATGATCAAAGAATCAAGATGAATGTTGATATGCTAAGCAATATCAGACAAGATTTTAAAGACAAAGTTTTTACTTGTGTTATTCCAAGAAATGTTTCCATTCCAATGGCTACTTTAAATGCTCTTCCTGTCAATTATTATAAACCATCTTCTATGGGTTCTCTTTCATATTTAGCACTAGCTAGAGAGGTGATGGAATATGTCGAAAAGAAACACAAGAATTGATATTTCTTCCCTTGTTAATAAATATAAAAGCAATGAGGAAGTAGTCTCTAAAATTGAAAAATCACTGACTGACTTACCTTTATTAAATGTTGATACTAGTGATGTTAATCTTTCTAAATTATATGATTCTAAACTTCTTTCTGAAGTCAAAAATAACTTAAATAAAGAGAAGATATCATCAGTTGAACCATTTATTGCTTTTAAAGAAAATAGTAAGTATATATTGATTAATAATTTATATAGATTTGCTTTTTTAACTGAAGGTAGCACGATTCAAATCTATGCTATTTCATTAACTGAAGAAGAAAAAATTAAATTTATTTATTATTATTTACAAAAAGGAAAATACAATATTTTGTTTTTGACTCACTTCTTTTTAAAATTGAATGAAGAAGGATATGATGATTATAAAATAGCAGATCTTTTAAATATATCTATCTCACAAATTAGAAATATCAAAAGATTAGAACAGTTAGATAATACTGTTTTAAAAGCATTAAAAGAGGATAAAATCACGTACACAATAGCAAGAAACTTGATTAATTTTGATAAAAATAGTCAAAAAGAACTATTAAATAAAATTCTTGCAGGCAACCTTTCAAATAGAGATGTCGAATCGCTGAGAAGAGAAATCAAAGGTAGTAGTAAAAATATTAAAGTTGAACTTGCAAATAATAAAATCACATTAATTTTTAAAAATGATGAAGAAGCTAAAAAAAATTATCAAAAATTACTTAAAGAATATCACTGATTATTTCTTTTGTCTCTTTCAATTAAAGAGTATTTGCATCCGCAATAATTTTGTCGATACATTTTTTCTTCTTTCGATATTTTAATACCGATTAGTTGCCCATTTTCTTTTTTAAAATCGGCAATTAAAAATTTAGTGGTCGGATATTTTCTTTCCAAATTCAATCCAATCACATTTAAATCATGTGATGGTTTTTTACTGGAAACAGACATGACGGTTGTAAAATATTCATACTTATGTTCATAAGCATATTTATAAGCAATATCCATTCGATACGCATGGCATTTTAAACAAGTAGAACCACCTTCAACATCATCTGCTCGACTTTTAAATAATTGTTGATAATTTTCAAATTCATCATTATTTGAAATTACTTTAATATCCAAATTATTTTTTTTATTAAAAGAAGCGACATAGTTAAAAAGAGTTTCATATCTTTTATCAAATTCACTTAGTGGATAAATATTTGGATTAAAAAAGCCAATAGTTATAGTGAAATGTTTACTGAGTTCAACAAGAGGATAAGCAAGACATGGTCCACAACAAGCATGCAAAAATAGTGATGGCTTTTTATTGAGTTTATCAATCTCATCAATCTCTTGATGGTATATTTCAATGTCTTTCATCAATATAAAAACATGCTATCTCCAAAGGAGAAGAAACGATATTTATTTTCAACAGCATGATTGTATGCTTTTAACACATTATCACGAGTAGAAAATGCACATACTAACATGATCAAAGTTGACTTTGGTAGATGGAAATTTGTAATCAGTGCATCAATAGCTTCATATTTATAACCAGGATAAATAAAAAGATTAGTATTGATACTGCATTCTTCAAAATGGTTATATTTTTTATAAACACTTTCTAATGTTCTAAGAGAAGTAGTACCAATAGCAATTATTCTTCTTTTTTCAGCTTTTGCTTTATTTAAAATATCAGCACTTTCTTTACTCATATAACAGTATTCAGAATGCATTGTGTGGTTTCTTATATCATCGCTTTTGACAGGTCTAAAAGTTCCAAGGCCAATGTGTAAAGTGACATCGACAATAGTGACACCTTTCTTTTTTAATTCATCAAATAATTCTTCAGTAAAATGAAAACCAGCAGTTGGGGCTGCAGCACTTCCTTCAATTTGAGCATATACAGTTTGATAACGTGAGTTATCATAAAGTTGATTATGAATATATGGTGGAAGTGGCATTTTACCAAGTTTATCTAACACTTCTAAAAAGATGCCTTCATATGAAAGTTTAAATTTTCTGATTCCTTCATCAAGTACTTCAACACATGTTGCTAGGATTTCATCATTATTACCAAAAGAAATGATAGTTCCAACCTTGACAATCTTAGCATTTCCAACAAGGGCAAGCCAGGTATCTTTTTCATCTTTTACTTGTGAAAGAAGGAGAACTTCACAATGTCCATTAGTTGCTTTTTTTATTCCAAATAAACGAGCAGGAATCACCTTAGTATTATTTCTAACTAAAACATCACCTTCTTTTAAATAATTGATGATATTATGGAACTTTTCTTCATCTTTGATTTTGCCAGTCATTCTATTCATAGTAAGAAGTTTAGATTCATCTCTTTTCTCACTTGGTGATTGAGCAATGAGCTCGTCTGGTAGATAATAATCATATGAAGAAAGACTATATACGTCGTAATCAAATTTGTCCATATTAACAACCTCTTTCAGTTTTATAACACTTTAATACATCACTTGCATATTCTAAGAAACGATCTTCTTTGATTGCAATTCTTGCTTCTTCCATCGTTTTAATTAAATATCTAATATTGTGAATTGAAAGAAGTCTAGCACCAAAACCCTCTTCACATCGCATAAGATGATGAAGATAAGCACGCGTATAATTTTGGCAGCAATAACAATCACATTTAGGATCAAGAGGAGTAAAGTCATGTATATAGCAAGCTTTTTTGATGTTGATTCTTCCCTCACTTGTCATAAGTGTTCCGTGTCTTGCAAGGCGAGTTGGTAAAACGCAGTCAAACATATCCACACCGCGTCTTATGCCATCAAACATCATATCAAGCGAACCGATACCCATCAGATATCTAGGTTTATCATATGGTAAGTAAGGAAGAGTCAAACCGACTTCATGATATTCAACATACCGTGGCTCACCGATTGCAGTTCCTCCAATTGAAAAGCCATCAAATGGAAGAGAGGTGAGCTCTTTTGCACAATATTGGCGAAGTGAAGGAAAATTTCCACCTTGAATAATTCCAAATAAGGCTTGATCTTTTCTTTTATGAGCAGCTAAGCATCTTTTTTCCCATCTTATTGTTCTTTCAACAGAATTTTTCATAAATTCATATGTGACAGGATATGGTGCACACTCATCAAATGACATGATTATATCAGCACCAATATCTTCTTCCATTTCTATTACGCTTTCTGGTGAAAAGAAATATCGATTTCCACTGAGTGGGTCTTTAAAAGAGACGCCTTCTTCAGTTATAGGGTCTCTCAACTTAGTAAGTGAAAATACTTGAAAACCACCACTATCAGTAAGCATGGGTCCGTGATAATTCATAAATGAATGAATACCACCAGCTTCTTTAACTAATTTAGTTCCTGGCCTTAATGCTAAATGATAAGTATTAGCTAAAACAACACCACTATGAGCGTCAATTAGCTCTTCAGGCGAGAGCATTTTAACTGTTGCTTGAGTGCCAACGGGCATGAACATTGGAAGTTCAACAACACCATGAGGTGTTTTAAGTAATCCGTATCTGGCTGAAGAATTTTTGTCTTGATGAAGAATTTCAAGAGCAAAGCCATCTCTCACTAGTAACGGACCTCATTTAATCGGAAAATATTAGCAATGATGCGACTGCATTCGTCAACAAATTCATCTTTGTTTTTATTGGTGTCATCATAAATAAAGGAGATAAGCAACATTGAAATGCCACCAGATAAAAAGGAAGCAAGTGAAGAAATGCTAATACCTAAAACAGCCATTTCAATTTCATGAGCCATCAATACTTCTTTAATAGATGCTGTAAAGAAAGTAGCAATAGTATTGTGAAAATTTGAATTAGTATTATTTTTTAAAACAGCTTTTATGTTATTTTTATTAGTGACTAGATGATTGACAGCAAGTCTGATAATAAAATCAAAAGAACTTCTAAGTGTCATGCTAGTAGCTTTCTTTTCTTTAGCATAAGCATCATCTAATTGTTTCTTTAAACCAGCTAAGTAACAATTTAAGACATCATAAATTGAATTAAAATTGTTGTAGAAAGTAGCACGTGAAATATTTGAAGCATCGCATAAATTAGAAATAGAAATAGTATCAATTGATCGATTCTTTAATAGCTCAATCAAAGCATTTGATAATTTGATTTTAGTTTTAGTGATTCTTAAATCTTCTTTTTTTTGATGTTTAGACATATTTCCTCCAAATTTATTACATATATTACGTAATCGTTAAATAAAAAAATGTAAAAATACAATAAATAGATTACATAAATTTTTAATACATTGTTATTATACAATCTTTATTTATTAATACAATAAAGTTTAACTATTTTTTGGGACATTCACCTATTTTTGAAATGATAATATCTTTAGCAAGCTTAGGATTAGCTTTTCCCTGTGATAATTTCATAACTTGACCAACTAAATATCCAAGGCCATGATCTTTTCCTTTTTGATAATCAGCGACAACTTGTTTGTTATTTTCAAGAACTTGATTGACCAAATCTTCAATGAAAGATTTATCAGATACTTGTTCAAGATTTAATTCTTTAATTATTTCTTTAGAATCTTTATTTTCTTTAAGCATTTTTTCTAAAACAATTTTTCCTTGTTTAGAATTTATTTTATTATCAGATAAGGCATTAGCTAGATAAACCAAACTTTCTTTTGATAGATTGATATCTTTCAAAGCCAATTCATTCTTATTTAGGTAACCTAATATTTCAACCAGCAGTAAATTCCATAAAGTTGATAAGTTTTTAACACCTAATAAAACACAATCTGAAAAATAATTGACAGTGTATAAATCTTTTAAAAGAACTTCAATCTCATAATTAGATAATCCTTCTTTTTTGAATTCCTTCTTGTATTCATAAGGAAGCTTGTTCATAGAATAGATTGCATCATTTATAAAATCATCACTCAAATCAATTGGAATAATATTTGGTTCTCTAAAATATTTGTAATCAATAGCGTTAGTTTTCTTTCTCATCAAAACGGTTTTTTTATTGGTTTCATCATATCTTCTAGTTTCCTGTTCGACTTTTCCACCGCTTAAAATTATTTCAGTTTGCCTTTTGATTTCATAATCAACAGCCGCTTTAATATTAGAGATGGTGTTTAAATTTTTACATTCAGTTTTGACACCAAATTTATTAGAACCTTTTTCCCTTAAAGAAATATTGATGTCACATCTTAAGGAACCATTTTCCATCTTTCCATCAGATACTTCTAAGAAAGTAACTATTTCTCTTATGGCTTCAACATATTTCATTGCTTCTTCACCACTTCTCATATCAGGATTAGAAACAATTTCAATAAGAGGGGTTCCACATCTATTGAAATCAATCAATGAAATATCATTCAAATGAAGCTGTTTAGCAGTATCTTCTTCTAAATGTGCTTGTTCAATAGTTATTTTTCTTTCACCATTTTCAGTCTCTAAAAGAACATACCCGTCTTTACCAATTGGATCAAATTGTTGAGTGATCTGATATCCTTTTGGCAAGTCAGGATAAAAATAATTTTTACGATCGAAATATAATGTTTTATTGATTTTCATATTCAAAGCTTTACAAACTTTGATTCCAAATCTTACTGCTTCTTTATTGACAACAGGCATTGTTCCAGGAAATGCTAAATCAAAAGGAACAGTCATTGAATTTGGGCTTTGACCAAATGAAGTAGGAGCAGATGAAAACATTTTAGATTTTGTTTTCAATTCTACGTGAATTTCAATACCGATTACTGGTTCTAATTCCATCTTACTTAGCCTCCTTAACAACAATATCTTTTAAGCCAGTAATTTTTTCAATCTCACTAGCTAAAGCAAATACATAACCATCTTCAAAAATACGACCTGTAATATTTACACCAAATGGCAAATTATCAAGATATCCTAAAGGAAGAGTTAAAGAAGGATTGCCACCAAAATTACCTAAAGTCATGATGTTATCTAAATAATCAGGTTTAGTTGACCAAGAAGTTGATAATTCAGAAATCTTTTTAGGCTTATCATAAGAAGCTGGTACAAGAAGATAATCGATACTATCAAAGAAAAGATTTAAATTATCGACAATGAGTCTTCTAGCTTTTTGGGCACGGGAAAACATTTCAGACATATTTTCAGAAAGGAGTGAAAATGAACCAATAACAAATCTTCTTTTAATCAAATCAGAAAAACCTTTAGTTCTTGCTTCAATCATATAATCAGAATATGTTTTTAAATCACCATCTGGTTTTGGTCCAAAACGGATACCATCCAAATTAGCATTATTAGAAGTGGCTTCAGCACAAGAAATAATCATATATGTAGGATAGAGAGCATTTAAAAGTTCAAGAGGATAATCATATTCGATGATCTCATAACCTTTTTCTTCAAGTTTAGAAAGTAGTTCTTCATATTTAGCTTTGATAATAGGATTCTTGATATTGTCTTTGACAGCTTTGAAATATCCAACTTTATTCAATGTTCTATTTTCTTTAACATATTTTTCATAGTTATCTTTTTTTCGAGTTGAACTAGACATGTCTTTGCTATCATGACCACTTATTGCTGAAAGGATATATGCACTATCTAAAACATTGCGTGTAAAATAAGCAGGGCAATCAAGAGAAGGGGCGAATGGAAACAAACCATATCTTGATACACGACCCCAAGTTGGTTTAAAACCAACAAGTGAGTTATAACTAGCTGGTTTTCTAACTGAGTCACCAGTATCAGAACCTAAAGTTAAAGGGACAAATCCTAGTGCAAGCGATGTAGCTGAACCACATGATGAACCGCCAGCGATTCTAGTTTTATCATATGGATTACAGGTGACACCTTTATGTGAAGTGGTGCCAGTTCCTCCCATTGCAAGCTCGTCCATGGTTGTTTTACCAATCAATATCATTCCTTTTTGATTGAGTCTTGAAATGACTGTTGCATCATATAAAGGAACATATCCATTTAAAATGTTAGATGAAGCGGTTGTCTCTAAGCCTTTAGTAGAATAATTATCCTTAGCAAGATAAGGGATACCTTTTAAAATTTCATCTTCTTTTACTTCAGTAATTTTGCTAGCTTTCTTTAAAGCTTCGTCATAACAAGTGGCTTCTAAAGAATTACAAGGATCATTTTTACAATTTTCAATAGCTTCCTTGACTAAGTCTAAGGCAGTTATTTCTTTTTTGACAAGTTTCTTATGTAAAGAAACAATTGATTTGCTATTTAATTTACTCATTTTCATTACCTACAACTTTCGGAAGTTTAATTTGATTTCCAATCTTGCTATTAGAATTTTTTAAGATATCTTGAGTTTTAAATGGTTTAACAGGAACATCATCTCTTAATTTTACTTGATGTTCTTTATATGGAAAAGTCATTTCGAGTTGCTGGTCAACACCTTTGATTGATTTTAAAAAGTTAATTTGAGCTAATACAGTATCAAATTCCTCTAAAATCAATTTATCTTGACCTTCGCTTAAATTGAATTTAAGATTTTTAGCACAAGAGTTGATTACATCTAAATCTATTTTAATCATATTTATACCCCACTATTTTCAATTTCATTTAAACTTGATGAAATGAGTTTATTTATTTCACTTTCATCATATATTTTAACATTTAATGACTTAGCTTTATCATATTTTGAACCAGGATTTTCACCAACAAGGACAAAATCAGTTTTTTTAGTGACACTTGATGATGAAATTGCACCTAATGACTCAAGTTTAGTAGTCATCTCATCTCTAGATATTGATAGAGTGCCAGTCAGAACAAATTTTTTTCCTTTAAAGAAATTATCTTTGATTTCGACTTGTTTATTTAGAGAAAGAGTATTGACACCATATTCTTTTAATTTGTTAATGACTTTTAAATTCTCATCATTTTTAAAATAATCAATTATTTCTTTTGAAGTTATATCACCAACATCATCAAGCGATGATAAAGTTTCATAGCTTGCATGAATTAAATCATCAAGTGAATTGAAATGCTTTGCTAAGACTGTTGCTGTTTTTTTACCGACTAGAGGAATATTTAAAGCACATAGTAGTTTAACTAAATCATTGTTTTTAGATTTTTCAATAACTTCATACATTGAATTTAATGTTTTTTCACCGATGCCTTCAAATAACATCATTTCAGCTTTGTGTTCTTTTAAAGTATAGAAATCTTCAATTGATTTTAATAATCCTTCATTAAATAGTCTTTCAACAAGCTTATCACCTATTCCAACTAAATCCATACCTTTGTCAGAAGCAAAATAGATAAGGTGGTTGATCTTTCTAGAAGGGCAATTATTATTTTCACAATAGGTCTGACCTTGTTCTTTGTTTAACTTCTGCCCACAGAAAGGACAAACATCAGGAAACTTATATTCTTTTAAACCAGGCTCTCTTCTTTCCAATATAACTTTATTTACTTCAGGAATAACATCACCTGCCTTATGTAAATATATATAATCTTTAATTCTTATATCTTTACTTTTAATATAGTCTTCATTATTTAAAGTGACACGTGAAACACGACTTCCTGAAACAATAACTGGATCTAAAATAGCTGTAGGAGTAACTCTTCCGGTTCGTCCGACTGATAAAACGATATCTTCCACTCTTGTTACAACTTCTTCAGGTGTGAACTTGAAAGCTATCTCCCATTTAGGGACTTTCATTGTATAACCAATAATATCATATAAAGTCATATCATTGACTTTGATGACAAGTCCATCAATGTCATATGGTAAATCTTTTCTTTTATTTTCATATTCTCTTTTGTATTTGATAACATTATCAATGCCTCTAACTAACCTTCTTTCAGGGTTGGTTCTAAATCCAAGTTTTTCAATATAATCTAAAGCATCTGAATGTTTTTTAAATCCTAAAGAAAGAGCATCTGGAACATAATATAGAAAAGCATCAAGTTTTCTTTTTGCAGTTATTGATGAATCAAGCTGCTTTAAAGAACCGCTTGCTGCGTTTCTTGCATTAGCAAAAAGTTGTTCACCATTTTTTTCTCTTTCTTTATTTAACATATCAAAAGAAGCTTTCGGCATATAGACTTCACCTCTAACTTCCAGTTCCCTTTTTTCATCAATATTTAAAGGAATGCTTTTAATAGTCAATACATTATTGGTGACATCTTCCCCAATTTGTCCATCACCTCTAGTTGATGCTTGAACAAATTTTCCATCTTCATATTCAAGTGAGCAGGCAAGTCCATCAATTTTAACTTCACACATATAATCAATTTCTTTTAAATTAGTAGCTTTTTTGATAGTTTCATCAAAAGAATACAATTCTTCTTCATTAAAAACATCCGCAATAGAAAGCATGTATTTTTTATGTGTAACTTTTGGAAATGAGGAAATGACACTACCACCAACCCTTGAAGTTGGTGAAAGCTTATCTTTCAAATCGGGTCTTTTCTTTTCAAGAAGAATCAACTCTTCCATCAGTGAATCAAATTCACTATCGGAAACAGTTGGATTATTTAAAACATAATATTCATAAGTGTATTTGTTTAATAAATTAGTCAGTTCTTCTACTCTTTCTTTATCTTTATCAATATTCATAAGCACCTCTATTTATGTTTTAATGAGAATTTGTTAGGAACAATTTTTTTGACGACATTTTTTTCACCATCAATTTCATTAAACATGATTGTTAATAAAACACCTCCATTTCTTGGTTCAACATTTATTACTTTACCTTCACCAAAGGTTTGATGGATAACTTCATCAAGCGTTTGATAATTTTGATTAGCTAAGGCATCATTTGGATTATAATTTGGACGATTACTTCCAACAGTAACCTTTGATTTATTAAAAGGATAGTGACTTGTTTTAGAAGCTTGAGAAGACAGATTCTTTTGAGAATATTGATTATAATATTTTGAAATATAGGGATTATTATTTGCGTACTTTTTTAATGGATTGTCTTCAACAACATTGTCTTTAAAGCCAATTTCCTTTAAAAAACGTGATGGTTTATACTCAACGCCGCTATAACTATGACCACCTCTAGCAGTTAGATATAATTGTTCTTGAGCACGAGTTATAGAGACATAAAGAAGTCTTCTTTCCTCTTCCATTTGTGATTTAGTCCCTGTGATTGCAAAATGACTTGGGAAGATTTCATCAGATAATCCAGCGATAAAGACCACTTTAAATTCTAGACCTTTAGAAACATGGGATGTCATTAAAGTTATTGAATTATCATCTTTGATTTGATCCTGAGATGATTGAATAGTGAGTTCAATTAAAAAGTTAGAAAAAGTAGGATGAATGCGTTTTCCATCTTCATCATATTCATCGCTTTGCATGTATGAATTTATAAGTGATAAAAGTTCATTAACATTATCCATCTTACTGGTTGAAGTTCGATCTGTATAAGATAATTTTTCGTCGTTTTTCTTATCAAGAAGCTTGATTTCAGCTAAAAATGAAACTTCATCTAAATATGATTTAATAATGGTTTGAAGCTCACTATAATCATCATCGTATGTTTTAAATAATTTTTCGTATTTTTTGATAGTATTCATCAATGAATTTAAATTATCTTTAGCTTTGCTAGTTAATTTGATTCTATCAACATATTTTGTAAAAACAGTGTATAAATTATTTTCTTCATCAGATAAAGTTTTAGCAAATTCAATAGCATTTTCAACTGTTGTATCACCAATTCCTCTTGATGGAAATTTTAAAATTCTTTTCATCGATAAGTCATCATGAGTAAATAAAATTCTAAAATATGCTAATAAATCTTTGATTTCTGCTCTCTCATAGAATTTTTTACCACCATAAACTTTATAAGGTATTTGATATCTAGGAAGTTGAGATTCAATAGCACGTGAAACAGAAGTAGCACGATATAAAACAGCAATGTCTTTATATTCATAAAGTCGTCTAGATACTAAATTATAAATAGTTCGTGCTATATATACACCTTCTTCATCAGCATTTGTAAAATATTTGTAGACTGGTTTAACACCTTCGTTATTATTTGCAGCATGCAAATCTTTTTCAAGTCTATCGGTGTTATTTTTAATTAACATATTTGATAAATCAAGAATACTTTGAGTTGAACGGTAATTATCATCTAAAACAATTGTATCAAGTGGTTTGAAGTCGTATTGTAATCTATCTTTGATAATTTCATTTTTAGCACCACGCCAAGTATAGATAGTTTGATCTGGATCACCAACAACAGTCAAACATGTTTTAGGCCCAATCAAATATTTTAAAAGATTATATTGAACTAAGTTAGTATCCTGAAATTCATCAACAAAAATAATGTCATATTTGTTACTATAATAATTTCTTACTTCAGGGAATTTTTCAAGTATTTCTAAGGTATATAAAAGCAAATCATCAAAGTCCAAAAGATTTTGTCTTCTAAGATATTTTTCATAGCTATTATAAACATAAATAAGTTCATCAAAAGTATATGGTGCAGCAATATAAACATCATCATTTGTTACTTGTTCTGCTTTAACACCATCATTTTTTAAGTTTGATATTTTAGACATGATAGCTGATGTAAAGTCTTTACTATCACCTTTTGTGGTTGTTTTAAATATCTCTTTTAAAATAGAACTTCTATCATCCTCATCAATTATTTGAAAATTACGATCATATATCCCTAAATGAGTGATTTCTTTTTTTAAAAAACGATAGCAAAAACCATGAAAATTATTGATGTAAGGTCTAGTTTCACTTGATATATTATTTTCATCAAGTAGAGCTTTAACCCTTTCTTGCATTTCATCGGCTGCTTTTCTAGTAAATGTGATTGCTAAGACTCTATTAGCAGGCATACCAAGAGAGATAAAATAAGCAATTCGATATGTTAAAGTTCTTGTTTTACCCGTACCAGCACCAGCGATGATTCTCAAATATTTGCTTGTTGATGAACAAGCTAAATACTGCTTTTCATTCAATTTATTTTTTATATCCATATATAACCTTCTAAACCTAAAAATTATACCAAAAAAAGATATATCTTTTAAGGATAAGTATAAAATATTTTCAATAGTTAAAAACAAATGATAAGCAATAAATGAAAAGTGATAAATATGTTTAAAAAATTAGTAATTTTAAACTAATTTAACGTAAATTTCTTGAATAAAGGTAATAAAAAAATTAAAATAAAAACGTGGAGGTACTTGTTATGTCAAAAAAAGTTACTGTCAACAAAGATGAATGCTTCGGCTGTGGTGCTTGCACTGCTACTTGCCCAGAAGTTTTCCAAATGGAAGATGATGGCAAAGCTGGTGTTGTAAATCAACCAAGTGATGAACAATGCTCAGCATGTGAAGAAGCTGCTAATGGTTGCCCAGTTGGTGCTATCAAAGTTGAATAATTAAAAATAAGGTCAATTAAGATTCTTAGTTGACCTTTTTTGATGAAAAAAAATTATAGCAATTACGCATACTAAATATTTTTGAAGTTTTATAAGTAAAAATAAATAGT
>ERZ808252.770-NODE-770-length-27862-cov-9.548063_pt1 | contig 27862 bp, 22 predicted proteins | sample MGYA00521242_ERZ808252 | MGnify/ENA primary metagenome ERZ808252 (study PRJEB31516, sample SAMN03275581) | gut metagenome | biome: mammalia-associated habitat; material: feces | host: Papio cynocephalus | place: Kenya | collected 2012-08-07 ...
GATTGATAATCAATGCGCGCCCATTTTAGCGGTCAAAAATCGACGAAGTCGGGAAAAGGTCCTCGCTCTTGACGCTCGAAAGCGCTCCCGTCACGGAGACTTTCTTCTGCGTGCCATAGGCGACAATCTCAACTCCCTCAAGGGTGGTGCTGTCCTCTTCGAGGGTGATGTCATAGGTTCTTTGGGCCCCTACTGTGAATGTGGCATCCTTGTAGCCGATGCAGGATACTGTGACAACGGCTCCGGACGGAACTGAAAGTGTGAATTTACCATCGACATCGGTGACTGTACCTGTCGTCGAATCTTTCAGGAAGACGCCGGCCCCGATGACGGTTTCCCCGCTGGAGTCCCGGACCGTTCCCGAGATCTGCTGCTGCGCGACAGCTGCCACCCCAAACAGGAGGAAAGCCAAAGCCGTCAATGCGAGCTTTCTTAGATGGATTATCATCTTGAATAAAATTGGTTAATAATATGAGGTTTAATAAATGTATAAAATTTAATTCAATGGTTTGTTTTGTCGTTTTAGTGTAGACTGCAAATATAGATAAAAAAGTGAAGCTTGCAAAATATTCTGCCCCAACCAGCCCTGCCAGAGTCAGCTGACTTGCCCGTCCGTGGCAGTGGCGTCCTGTCCGTGGCTTGCCGCCTTCCAGGAAGGAGCCTTTTCTGGCGATTCCGCTCCCACCTGGCACGGTCTCCCTTGGAACATCGCCGTGCGCACGGTCATGTCCCGCGTACAGCAGAATGCCCCTGTACGGACGGAGGATGACATCGCGTCGAGGTTATAGAGTTTTGAGGCCAATCCGCCATAACCTAAACACCAAAATGCTGTCTGACAGCGATTCCCGAGCCATGTTATAGCATTTTTGCTGATTTTCGCTATAACCCGTAAAGACTGCGTCCTCTACTAGAACTTCCGGAAGGATATGAAAGGTGTAGGATAAGCCACAGTCAATTCAATTAATGTCATTTTCCCTTGGAAAATCTCCGGGAAATCACTAAAATTGCGCTGTTTGGCTATGAACGGCGATCGTGAAAATACTGTTCTGATTCCTTCTTCTGGGGCTCTACTCGGGGGGGGGCGATACAATAGTCTCTTAATCAATCAAATACATACTATTATGGAAAAGAAGTTACCTTACGAGGGGCCTCTTGTGGAGGTCGTGTATCTATGCGTGGAGGGTGTGATATGTGGAAGTGGTGAGGACATGATTCCTGGAGGGGGCACTTGGTGATCACCTGTGGGACAAGAAAATTCATTTTTAATTGACCTAATATCATGAGAAAAACATTTTTGATTGCGGCTGCGGCGGTGCTTTCCATCGTGGCCTGCCAGAAAGAGATGCCGGTCGCCCCTGAGGGGAACTACACCGTCCGTGCATCAAGAGAATCAGCCGTGGGCACAAAGTCCACAGTGTCAGACGATGGAGCATTTGCCTGGAGCGCTGGCGATGCCATCGGACTGTGGAACGGCACGAAGTTCTGCGAACTCACAACAAGCACCGGCGGGAGCGCCACTGCTGATTTTACCGGTATAGTTGAGGGTACGGCCCAGAGCTATGCCGTGTTCCCGTTTGCCCTCAATGCCAAAGTTGAATCCGGGACAGTGAAAGTGACTCTTCCAGCAAGCTATGAGTGGAAGGCTGGTGAGACCAACAGCCCTATGCTTGCCGAGTGTGGGGAGAACCCTTCTTTTTTGACCTTCAAACATTTGGGAGGCCTTATCAAGGTGAGTGTGAAGAATGTGCCTGTCGAGGCCGCCAAGTTCGTGCTGACTGCCGACAAGGACATCGCCGGCGAGTACAGCGTGTCAGAAGATGCTGAAGGCAATAAAATCATCAAGAGTGCCAAGAGTGCCGAGACGGCTGAAAACAATTCAGTAGCGTTCACATTCACAGCCGGCACCGCCACGGCGATGGCTTTCTATGTACCTGTTCCGGTGGGAGATTACAAGTTCACCGTGGCCCTTCAGAAAGCAGACGGCGCTCAGCTCTGGAACTACGGCGGAGCTTCTGTCAACAGTGTCACACGCGCCAAGTTCATCATCATGCCGGAGCTGACCCTCACGACTATCCCAGGCATCGGAGAAGATGCCAAGACCAGCGTGACCATCCCTGCCAACTACAGCGGAGGGGGCTTCGCTCTGCCGAACACCACATCTGATGTCGAGGTCAAGGTTGAAGCCAACAGCCTGCCGATCACGGTCGTCTATGGTGGCACGTCTCACCCGGGGAAAGTCAGCATCGACTGTGGAAGCAATGTCATCAAGAGTTTTACCATCGATTTGCCGGACAGCCATGTGGAACTTTCAGGAAAGGAGTACACTACGCTTGTATCCAAGACAAGCCTGAGCACCCTTGTCATCGCCAACGGAACGAAGGTCAACACCCTTACTGTCAATGCGGGAAGTGCTGTGGTAGAGGGGGAGGTTTCTTCCATCAAAGTTGGATCTACGGTCGAGGAAAAGGCCAAAATCGAGGTTCGTGAAGGAGGAAAGGTGTCTAATGTCAAGAACGATTCCCAAGCACCTGTCGTGGCCGAGGAAAGCAACAAGCCGACAGTTTCCGGAAACGGTAATACTTCGGTGATAAGCCCTGCTGCGTATCTTCAGAGTCTCCTGCAAGCTGGGGGCAGCATTCTGCTTGACCGTGACTATGTTGGAGATTTCAGTGTGCCGGCTAATGTCAAGGTGGAACTCAATCTTAACGGGCACAATATCACCAATGTTTCCAGTGATACATTTACTGTTGGCCTCGGGGCTGAACTTACTATAAGTGGTGACGGCACGGTGGATAATGTCTCACATGGAAAAGCCTGTATCTACAACAACGGTACTGTAAACCTCAAGGGAGGCAAGTACACAAGGAGCAAGGAAGCTAGTACAAGTACTTCGACCTCCGGTGGAAACAGTTATTATAATATCTTGAATCATGGTGCGATGTGTATTGATGGAAATGTCGTTGTGTACAGTTCCGGCGCATTCTCATCCCTCATCGCTAACGGGTATTTTAACTATACGGATAGCAATCCTCGCAACGGATATGTGAACGGAACTAACAATGCTGCTCCATCCCTCACAATCAATGGCGGCTCATTCTCTGGAGGTATCAATACCATCAAAAATGATGATGGTGCTACGCTTACGATAAAAGGTGGAGTTTTCAGCAATACAACTCAGACCTGCGTGCAGAATAATAATGTCGCCACCATCTCCGGAGGCACATTCAATCCTGCTGAGAAGCATTCCGTAGAGTCAAGAGCGTACACGGGAGAACACAATAAAGGTGAAACCAGCATAAGCGGTGGAACTTTCAATGGTCCGCTCTACACCGATGGTGGCGGTACTTTCAAAATCTCCGGCGGCACATTTAACGATATGTCCGTTGAGGCTGCTGGGACAAATGCCGGAAACATTGTCTTCTCAAGTGATTACGAGCTGGCAAGCCCGGTTATCCTCAAGTCCGGTGCCCTTACAGTTGACCTCGGTGGCAAAACACTTACTGCTTCAAGTGGCGCTACTATTGAAGACAGCAGTAAGGGTACATGTGTTACCGCATTTGAAGTGAAGAAAGGAACTTCCTTGACCGTGAAAAACGGAAAAGTCGGAGATGCTGAGAAGAGCATCTTCTACGGAGTACATTCAAGCGGTGGGGATGTCACTCTCGAAAACGTGGAATTCGGGGCCAAGGTGACATACGCCTTTAACGGAAGTGGCTCTCTTTCTGCTACCGGATGTACTTTCAAAGGATGGCTCTCCGGTTGGAATAAGAACGGTTCATTCAAGAGCTGTACATTTACGGTAGGAAAAGCCTATTATCCAGCAGCTATCTGCTACGGAAGTACGGTATTCGAGTCTTGCAAATTCTTCAAGAATGGTGTTGATCCGGATACATATGGAGATGGTGGAAAGCGCGATGAGGATGGATACTACCGCTGCAATTATGTGGTTTCCGCATGTCAGCCGACTACGACTCTTGATTTCAAGAGCTGTAAGTTCGTAGGTGCGGATGGTAAAGATGCTGATAATTTGACATCTGAAAATCATCCATATCTTTCCGGATGGGGAGACGGAGAGCCTGCAACTGCGAACATCAAGGTTGACGGGACGGCCATATCAGAGTAATCGTAGGTCTCTTAGCTAGATACTTCTATAATAACTCCGGGCACTGAACCAAGTGCCCGGAGTTTTTGTGTCTGTCCGATGCTGCATCAGATTTGGCGGAGATAAACGCCGGGAAACGGATCTCTTTCATGCGCCGGAGAAAGAGGGTGGCAGGGGCTCAAAACATCTGTACGGAATGTGGTCCTCGACCCCGCAACTGGCGGAGATTTTTCTGTTTCTTATCATTTTTTGAAGTTTCTTTGTTGCGCGGAAGCCGGGAATGCGCTATCATTGCGGGGTAAAAACTAAATGTGATGAAAGACTTCAAGAAGGATTCTGCCGGCGCCGAGGCTGTGGGGCAGAAGTGCGGGGCCGTAGTCCCGGGACGGTATGTGGACCTGACGCTTGACGCCGGATTCAAGGCGGTGTTCGCCGACAGGAGCAACAAGGCCCTGCTCATTGGCCTGCTCAACGTCCTCCTGCCGCCGGAGGCCAGAGTCAAGGACATCATCGAATACCTCGACCGCGAGACCGGGCCTGACTTCCTCGACGGCAAGTCCACAAGGATGGATCTTGTCTGCCGGGGAGAGGACAGCAGGACCTTCATAGTGGAGATGCAGCGCAGGCCCGAGAACGCATTCTTCGAGAGATGCGTGTACTACGGCGCCGGAGTCTACCACACAGGACTTGTACGCGGGAAGACATACGAGGATGACCTGAAAGCGGTCTACATCGTTGGCATCCTCAACTACTCCCTGCCGCACGAGGACGAGGCACTCTGGAGCTCCGACAACATCGTCTCCTGCTACAGCTTCATCGAGAGCCGCACGGGAGAAGTTGCGCCTGACACTATTTTGTGTATATTTGCGGAATTGGAGAGGTTCACAAAGAGTGCCGCCGAGTGCGTGGACGACCGGGATGCGCTCTTCTGGCTATTCCGCCACAGCGGAGTGATGGAAGAGTTGCCGGAGGAGCTGAGGCACAGCAGTTTGGCAGAGGGTGTCACCGATGCCTGCGAGATAGCCGGCTTCTCCGTCGACAAGAGGATTTTATACGAGAAAGATATGGTTACAGAACTTGATTTGGCACTGCAATACGACTATGCGCGCGAACAGGGCGAAGCCATCGGGGAGGCAAGAGGCAGAGCTGAAGGCAAGGCGGAAGAAAAATCCGCCATCGCCAGGCGGATGCTGGAAGATGGTGTCCCAGCGGAGACTGTGGCAAAATACTCCGGACTAAGTGCAGAAGAGGTGAGGGCAATTACTCGATAAGTATTGGCGGTTGTTCACCATTATCAAAAAGCTCCGGACATTTTTATATAAAGTATCCGGAGCGCTTAGAAGTTGTTTTAAATTTATGGCAAATTAATTCAAAACAACTTCTTCGATGTGTAGGGTTTAATCGAGACCCTCAGCGTGTGAGAGGAGGTAGTCTTCTGCCTCGACGCTCCAGAGGCCGTTGTGGGCCTTGCAGATCTTGTCGAGTTCGGCGTAGACAGGGTTGGCCTCACCTTTCTTGCCGAAGTCCGCGATGGCAGTGAGGGGCATCTCTATATGGGTGTAGATCAGCTTCTTTCCGCCAGGGACTGAAGGCAGGTTGAGCGTAGTCTCTATTACCGCGTTGAGACCTCCGATATGGGTGACGAGACCTGCCGGATCCATACCCTTGCCCATCAGGTGCAGGGCTTCCTTCATGTCGTCAGTGTTGCCTCCGCTGGTGCCCACGACATGGGTGGAGGCATAGTGGACATTGTAGAAGTTGAGAGGGGCCTTGAAGTCGGCTCTGCTTGGGCCGGAGAAAAAGTTGAGGCATCCGTCGAATCCGAGGATGGCGTCGGCCTGCTCCACCACGGCGGCCACAGGAGCCATCACGACGACTTCATCATAGCCCTCTCCTCCGGTGATCTCACGCAGCGCAGCCACAGGGTCGGCGACCGCTCCGGTATTGATATAGCGCAGGTCAATGCCTCTGGAGGCTGCAAACTCCTTGGTGTAGAGCGTGGCAGCCCTGTCAAGACGGGTCTGGTCAATGTCGGTCACGACAAAGAGAGACGGATGCCTGTCCTCGCGGTGCAGCACATAGTTGATGCAGGCGAGCCCCATAGGACCGACACCTGCGAGGAGAGCCATCTTTCCCCCGTCCTTTATCTCCATGGAATGGACATAAGAACCTGGAGTAGTGTGGTAGCAGGCGTGCATGGCGCCGACCACGCAGGACAGCGGCTCGCTCAGGGAAGCCGGGTAGAATCCCTCTCCCTTGTACGGAAGGAGGCATCCCTGCTCCATGACTTCTGCAGGGATGACCACATAAGTGGCATCTCCACCGATATATTTATATGAGTATCCCGGTGCTGAAAGCACGCCCACGGGGCCGCCTTCATAGGTAAGGGCCGGCTGGATGGAGAACTTGTCTCCGGCCTTGAATTCGCCCTGCCATTTCTTCCCTACTTCCACGATCTCGCCTGCGAACTCGTGGCCGATGATGGTCGGGTTCTCAGCCACATCATCAGGAACCCTCTTGTGCTCAGGGCCTTGATGTGCGGCCTTGTATGATGACATGCAGATGCTGTCGCTGACCACCTTGGCCAGGATTTCATCTTCTTTGATCTGAGGGAGCTCGAATTCTTCAAGCCTCAGGTCGTCTTTTCCGTAAAGTCTTACTGCTTTTGTCTTCATTGTGGTATGGATAATTGATTGTCAGTTCTTGACAGGGGCTGCCGGGGTTGGCGGCAGGCTCTTGTAGTTCTTGAGTTCTTCCTTGAGCACCTCGACGGCCTTTTCGAGCTGGGCGTCCTTGCCGAGGTAGTCTTCGAACGGGTTGATGTCCACCTCTATGTCCGGATCGACACCATGCCCTTCGATGATCCACTCACCTTCAGTGGAGTATGAGGTGAAGAAAGGCGTGCGCATGTCCTGCCCGTCCACAAACTGCCTTGAGCCGGAGATGCCCACGATGCCGCCCCAGGAGCGCTTGCCGATGAGTTTGCCGAGCCCGAGTTTGCGGAACCCGTACGGGAAGAGGTCCCCGTCGGAAGAGGAGTACTTGTCGATGAGGCAGACTTTTGGCCCGTAGAAGGCTTCGTTAGGCACAGGGAGGTTGCTGCCGTTGCGGTACATGCTCATCCTGTAGACTTCACGCTGCAGGCGTTCCAGAATCATAGGGGAGACGTTGCCGCCGCCGTTCATGCGGTCATCGATGATGAGCGCTTTCTTGTCGAGCTGGGTGTAGAAGAGTTTGGTGAACATGTCAAGGCCTTCCACGCTCATGTCAGGGATGTGGATGTAGCCGATCTCACCGCCGGAGAGACGGTCAACTTTCTCGATATTGCCCTGCACCCACTCGTAGTATGCCAGTTGCGACTCGTCGCCGACCGGTTTCAGGTATACGGTACGCGCATCCTTGCCTGAGGCTGAAGACGCGATCTTGACTTCCACTGTCGAGCCGACCTTGCCGATGAGGGCCTGTCCGATGTCTGTGAGGTCGGATGAAGGAATGCCGTTGACCTCCACGATGTATTCTCCGACCTTGGCGTTGACTCCCGGGGCCCGCAGCGGGCATATCAGCGACTCGTCCCAGTCCGCTCCGCGGAATATCTTCTCGATACGGAATGCCTTGGTCTTGGCATCCCTTGAGTACTGGGCGCCGAGGAGACCGGTCTTGATGCGCGGGATCTCAGGGCTTTCACCGGATGTGATGTAGGCATGGCCCACATTGAGCTCGCCGAGCATCTCGCCGATGAGGTAGGTGAGGTCGTCGCGGTGGTTGACATAAGGGAGCATCTGCCCGTATTTTTCGTGGATGTGGTTCCAGTCGGCACCGTGCATGTTCTCCACATAGAAATTGTCACGAGTTATGCGCCAGCTTTCATCGAAAATCTGCTTCCATTCTGCCTTGTGGTCCACCATCATATCCATCTCGTCGACCGGAACGGCTCCGGCCTTGCCGGCAGGGCTGCCGAATGCCACTACCTTGAAGTCTTTGCCGTCGCGTATGAGGGCTTTCTTGCCGTCAGGGGTTACGGATACCGGCATCTCCGAAGGTCCGTCTGAAGTCTTGAGCGACTTGAGGTCAAGGATTTTCAGGCCGCGTTTGCTCGCTGACATGGCGCTGTAGTAGAGTTTGTCGTCCTTTGAGAGGACCAGACGGTAGCGGCCGGCATCCAGAGGCAGTGCCGTGATCCTGGTGCCTATCCCGTCGATGTCTATTCTCATAGTGGCGGTCTCGGTTTTCTCCGCCTTCTTTCCGCCCTTTTTGTCCGGCTTTGCGGCAGGCTGCTCTGTCTCCGTTTCGTCTGCTCTGAATGCCAAAGGATTAGGAATGTCCTTGCTCAGAGGGACGATGAACACGTAGTCGTAGACTCCGTATCCTGCATTCCATTCCACACTTGAGTACTGGGCTCTGAAGTCACGTGCGGAGGTGAAGAAGAGGTATTTGCCGTCCTGCGAGAACATCGGGGAGGAGGCATCGTACCAGCGGTCAGTCACCTGATAGCTCTTGCGTGCCTTGATGTCATAGAGGAAGACGGCGCTTACCCTGTTTGGGAGGGCGGTTGTGTAGGTCGCCCAGCTGCCGTCTTTGGAGAGTGAGAATGAGCGGTATCCGCCAAGGTCGCTCACAAGGATGCGGTCGAGCTTGCCACTGTTGAGGTCAAGTTCGTAGATGTCCCGTTTCTCTGTGCCGAAATAGAGCTTGGACCCGTCAGGACTCCAGTCCAGCAGGTCAGGGTATCCGTCCTTGAACGAGGTCATGCACTTCGCCTCCTGAGGCTTGTCAGATGGAGCGGTGTAGATTTGATATTCTCCGCTGATGTCTGATATCCATGCGATGCGGCTTCCGTCCGGACTCCAGTCGGCATCCCTTTCGTGGGACTGTGGCGAGCGGGAGAGGTTGAAGACAGGGCCTTTCTCTGCCGGCAGGGAGTAGATGTCACCACGTGCAACGGCGAGGATGCGCTCTCCGTCCGGAGAGAGGCTGACGCTGCTCAACGAACCGCCCACCTTGCGGTATTCTGTGCGGCTGTAGATGTCGTCGTCCGCGAGGCTGATGCTGACTTTCTCGGCCTTGCCGCCCTTGTGTACGTCATATTTGTAGATATATCCGCCGTTTTCGAATACTATCCAGTCCTGTGAGAAGGACGGGAACTTGCAGTCATACTCGGTGAAGTCCGTGACCTTGCTTGTCTGCTTGCTGCGGGTGTCGTAGACGAAAAGGTTCATCGTCCTGTCGCGGTCGGAGAGGTAGTAGATCTTGTCTCCAACCCACATCGGGAAGATGTCCTGGGCGTCGTTGTCCGTGATCTTCTCCAACTTCGTGGTGCCGACGGTGTTGATCCAGATGTCATCGGCCTGACCGCCACGGTAGTATTTCCATGTGCGGAACTCGCGGAACATCCTGTTCATCGCAAGTCTGGTGCCGTCCGGAGAATAGGAACAGAAGCCGCCCTCCGATGTCGGGATGATCTGCGGGGTGCCGCCATCGGCATCCACGAGGCAGAGATTGCCCCTCAGCCCGCTGAAGCAGTACTGCTTGCTGCGGTAGATGATCCGGCTTCCGTCCGGTGTCCAGCCCATTACTATGTTGTTGGGCCCCATCCTTTCGCCGACCTGATCCCGGCCCACTAGGGCGGAATAGGTGACGCGGTGCGGCTCGCCGCCCGTTACGGGCATTGTATATACTTCAGTATTACCGTCGTACTGGCCGGTGAACGCTATTGTCCTGCCGTCCGGGGAAATTCTCGGGAAGCACTCGTATCCCACATCTGATGTGAGTTTTATGGCTGCGCCGCCGTTGATGCCCACCCGGTAGAGGTTGCCCGCGTAGCTGAAGACGATGTTGTCCCCGCCGACGGCGGGAAATCTGAGCAGCCTTGCCTCCTGGGCAGCCGCTCCTGCCGAAAGCGAGATGGTCGCCACGGCCAGTACAAACAGTAATCTTTTCATTGTAAATGGTTTATGCTAACATTACCTGACCTCCGGTCACAGGGATCGCCTGGCCGGTCTCTCCAGTCTGCTCGACGGCGTAGAGGATGGCTTTGGTGACGTCTTCCGGATTGCAGCCCTTGCGCATTGGCACCTGGCTGAGGTAGTAGTCCTTGACATCCTGTACGGTCTTGGCTCCCGGCACCTTGCCTGCCGCGAGGTACTGCACGAAGAGTCCGTTCTCGGGATTGCTCCAGAGCGGTCCGTCGTAGAAGTTGCCTGGGCAGATGGAGTTGACCTTGACGCGGTATGGAGCCAGCTCAAGGGCGAAGCTCTGCGTAAGACCGATGCCGCCGAATTTGCCGCCGGCGTATGCGAAATTGGCCTTGGAGCCGCGCAGGCCGGATTTGGAGTTGACCTGTACGATGTCGGCGAAGTAGTCCGGATCCCAGGCGGTCTCGATCTTCATCAGGTGGCTTGCCACCTTGGCGCAGAAGAAGTAGGCCTTGTAGTTGATGTTGGTGACGAACTCGAAGTTCTCTGGGGTCATCGCCTCAAGGCCTCCGGCCCTGAGCACGCCGGCGTTGGAGACGAACACGTCAAGAGCGCCGAAGTTGAGCACCGTCTGCCTTATGAGGTTGTGCAGGCTGTCCATGTCCGCCACGTTGGTCTTGACGAAGATGGCGCGGTTGTTACCTGCGATGGCGTTGAAACTGTCGGCGGTCTTCTGTCCCACAGCCTCGTTGAGGTCGGCGACCACGATGTTGGCCCCTTCCTTCATAAGGTTGCGCGCGATGCCCTCGCCGAAGCCCTGGGCGGCGCCGGTAACGATGATGGTCTTGCCCTCAACGCGTCCGCGGGAGGCTGATGCGCTCACCTTGCGGCGGTAGTTCTCCACTTCCCAGTTGTCGATGAATTCGATCTGGCGCTTTGTCATCGGATGCTGTCCGCCGAAGCATTCGGCGTACCATGCGATCTTGACCGCATCCATGAATACGTCTGTGATGATCTGCGCGTTCTTTGCGCTGTCACCGGCTGCCAGAAGCCCTATTCCCTTGATGAGGATGATTTTAGGGGTGTGGCCGCGCCTTGCGATGTACTTCTCGATCTTCTTCTCGGCCAGTTTGGCGATGTCCTCGCCTTCAGAGGGCTCGATGAAGATGTATTCAGACTTGCAGTAGACGATGCCGTCCGGGGTGAAAGGGGAGAGGACGCTCTCCGCCTGTTCCATCATCGATTCGAGCAGGGCGGAGTTCGTGACCTTGAGGGTTTTGAGCCCGCGTCCGGAGCGGCTGAGAATCATCCTTATGGCAGGGACGACCTCACTTGCGCAATCGCATATCCCGGCCTCTCCTTCCGGAAGTGGCTTTACCTGCTTTTCGAGAGTTGAGAGCACGGATTCGTAGATCTTCTCTATCTCTTCAGTGCTGTCGGCTCCCACGAAGATACCATGATTCTGCAGGAATATCACCTTGGGCTCATGTCCGTTGGCCTTTTTATAGGCCTGAATCTTGTCGTAGACTTTCTTGAAGAGGGTGTACCCCGGGTCGGTGTAACCTATGTAGAGGGCCTCCGGGAAGAGTTCTTTGCATTTGTCTTCAGCCTGTGCGGAGCACATGAGGCCTCCTACGAGAGTAGGGTGGAGGTGCACCACATAAGAGAATCCCATGCAGTCGTGCAGGGATGTCTCCACTGAAGGCCTGCGGTCTTTGGTGATGCAGGCGGCAGCCAGATCATTCTTGACCTGATCTTCGCGCTCTGCGGCATCGGAGCTGTATTTCTTTTTGTTCATCGGGTCAAGCAGCGCCCTGTCAAGCACTGCGAACCCGTCTTCCGTGATGGTGGCGAGAGCGTGGCCGCTGGCTTTGACCCAGAGCTTCTCCGCGTTCTTGTAGGAAGTGTTGCCGCCCCCTGCAATCACGAAGCGCGGGTCTGCGCCGTACTTGCGGGAAATGGCTATAAGTGATTCTATCTCTTTCATTCTGTTATCGTTTTAGTGATGAGCGCGTCTCCCTCTTCGATAGACTTAAGCCCGTTCTGGTGGGCAGCTACGAAGCAGGCGCCACGGTAGTTGATGTCACGGAGCTTGTCAGACAGGCTGGAGCAGTCACGGGTGCGGAGTTTTATCGGTTCCAGTGCCGGGGTGTTGTGCTCCGAGCCGAAGGTGACGATGAAGCCCTCGTCTTCCAGATAGTCGGCATAGCTCTCGAGCACTGCCGTGCTGTTGCGTGTGGTTATGAATTCGCAGGAGCGTATTCCCCTCTTCTTGAGGATGTCGGCACATTTTTGCAGGTCTTCCTCGAAGTCGGTGAAACCGCCTTTGGCGTCATCTGCAAGGAAGGGATAGGTCGGTATGCCGCCTGCCGCCTCGATGATGCGCTGCACTGTCTCCATAGGGAGGAATGCTTTCGGGTCTTCCGGCACGAAGGCTGCTCCGCCTGCTTTGAGAAGCTTGCTGCGGATTTCATTCTCCACGGCCGCTGCATCAAGCAGAGAACTCTTCAATTCTTTCCCGGAGAAAAGTTTCCTGTAGAAGTCAAGTCTGTCCGCGTCGGTGGCGAATCTGGAATCGATGGCGAGTCTGAGAGCTTTTGCAAGGTGTCTTTCGCGGATGGAGCCGCGCGTGAGATCCTTCTCGATCTGAGGAAAAGACAAGTTGAAGCCGGCCTTGATGCTGTCAAGCCATGAGTTGAGCTTGGCGCACATCTTGCCGACCTGGGCGTTGGACTCCGCTTTGACATCGGCGAGCATCTTGGCCTCTGTGCCGGAAAGGGTCACTGGATAGTTGAGCCCCTTGCCGCTGAGGTAGGTGCGTCCCGGGTTGTTGGGATCGTTGACCCTGACTCCGGCCGCCTGGTCCTCCACGTTGAGGGAGATGAACTCTATGTTAAAAAGAGGGAAGAGGTGGCGTCTGCCACACTCTTCACTCCATTCCTTATACCCGTCAAGGGAATAAAAATCGTTGATACCCACCACTTTCACCCCCTCCTCAGCAGCCATGTCGAGTGCCTGGCTGACACTGTCGAAGGCGCTGAAGGAGTATGGTGTGTGGAGGTGTGCATTGACGTCGGTCATACTATACACCCTTCTTGGATCTGAGAATCTGTTCTGCCGTGGTCATGTTGCTGACCGGGGTGTAGTCCTTGAGAGGGACGATCTTCTCGTTGATCGCGTCGAGGAACCACTCCGGCTGAGGGAAGAACGCCTCTTCGAGCTCATGGCAAGGGGTGATCCAGTTGCGGGAGCCGAGTACCACAGGGGCTGCGTCGAGGTAGTCGAACGCCATCTCGGAGATGTTGGCGGCGAGATCGTTGAGGTATGATCCGCGGGCGGTGGCGTCTCCGGCGATTATGATGCGTCCGGTCTTCTTGACGGACTCGAGAACCTTCTCGTAGTTGAACGGCACGAGGGAGCGGGCATCGATGACTTCGGCTTCCATCCCGTATTTCTCCTTGAGCATGTCGGCTGCTGTGAGTGCGCGGTAGAGCGTGGCTCCGATGGTGAGGAAGGTCACGTCTTTGCCGGCCCTCTTGATGTCAGGCTCGCCGAGAGGAATCTCGTAGTAGCCTTCCGGTACGCCGCCCTCGTGGAACTTCTCGCCCATGTCGTAGATCCTCTGGCTTTCGAAGAAGATGACAGGATCAGTGCCCTGGAGGGCTGAGTTCATAAGACCCTTGGCATCATACGGAGTGACAGGGAAGACAACCTTGAGTCCCGGGATATGGGTGCAGAGCGAGGTCCAGTCCTGGGAGTGCTGCGCGCCGTATTTTGAGCCTACGGAAACGCGGACAACGACAGGCATCTTGAGGATGTTTCCAGACATGGCCTGCCACTTCGGGAGCTGGTTGAAGATCTCGTCTCCGCAGCACCCGAGGAAGTCGCAGTACATGATCTCCGGGATCACACGGCCTCCGCACATGGCATATCCGATGGCGGTGCCGATGATGGCTGCCTCTGCGATAGGGGAGTTGAACAGGCGGTGATATGGAAGGGCCTCGGTAAGTCCGCGGTATACCGCGAACGCGCCGCCCCACTCACGGTTCTCTTCGCCGTAGGCGATCAGGGAAGCGTCCTTGTAGAAACGGTCCACGACAGCTTCGAAGATACCATCACGGATGTTGAAGGTCTTCATCTTGCTGGCAGGCTTGCCGTCCTTGTCGAGCCAGAACCTCTCTTTGCCGGCGATCTGCTTGACGCGAGGGTTCTCCTCAAGCGGCATCAGCACATCAGGCTTGGCATCGCTGAGCGAGTCGATGCTCTGGTTTGAGAACATCATGTCTCCGAGCAGCTCGTTGTCCTTGACGAGATCCATGCGAGGGGAGAGCTCAGGGTCGATGGCCAGCTTGTAGCAGTCGAAGATGACATCTTTCACTTCCTGCTGGATGGCTTCAAGTGCCTTCTGGTCGGCTACGCCGGCTTCGATGAGCTTGCCGCCGAATGCTGCGATGCAATCCTCATTCTCCCATGCTGCAATCTCCTCCTTGGTACGGTATGAAGACTGGTCGCTCGGGGAGTGTCCGCTGTAGCGGTAGGTCACGACATCCAGAAGTGCCGGGCCGAGTTTCTCTTCAAGCAGAGCCTTCTTGCGGCGGAACGCATCGATGACCGCGAGCGGGTTGTATCCGTCCACACGCTCGGCATGCATCGCATCTGGCTTGAACCCTGCTCCGAGGCGTGCCGGGAAGGTGTATCCCATGGTTTCGCCTCTTGTCTGGCCGCCCATTGCATACTGGTTGTCCATGACGTTGAAGAGGACAGGCAGACCGCCTTTCATGTCCCCTTCCCAAAGGGTGTTGAACTGGTCCATGGATGCGAAGGTCATGCCTTCGAGCACAGGTCCGCGGGCCATGGCACCGTCTCCGAGGTTCGCTACGACGATGCCCTTCTTGCGGTTGACTTTCTTATAGAGGGCAGCGCCGACAGCGATAGAGCCTGAACCGCCCACGATGGCATTGTTGGGATAGATGCCGAATGGTGTGAAGAAGGTGTGCATAGAGCCTCCGAGTCCCTTGTTGAAGCCGGTGGTGCGGGCGAAGATCTCGGCGATGGCTCCATAGATCAGGAAGCGGATTCCGAGCTCCTTGGTGCTGCCCTTGAATCCTTTCTGTGCCACTGCGAGAGTGGCGCCTCCCCAGAACTCCTCCATTATCTTCTTGAGTTCGTCTTCCGGGAGAATCTGGATGGAGCGGAGGCCCTTGGCGAGGATTTCGCCATGTGAGCGGTGTGAGCCGAAGATGAAATCATCGGTATCGAGGGCGTATGCCATACCTACTGCGGCGGCCTCCTGGCCGGCGGAGAGGTGGGCGGGGCCCGGGTTGTTGTAAGCCACGCCGTTGTATCCTCCGGTGGTCTTGACGAGGTTGAGCATGGTCTCGAACTCGCGGATCACGGTCATGTCGTGGTATATGCGAAGGAGGTCTTCCTTGGTGAAGTTGCCCTCGTTGAGTTCTTCCTTGACGGTCTTGTTGTACTGCATCACGGGAATCTCCGGGAACACGATCTTGTGTTCGCTCGGACGGAGAGTCTCATTGGGGTCGATGTAAAGTGACTTTGGCATTTTATTGTGGTATTATTGGTTACTTGATGGTGAAAGCCGTCTCCTTGATGATTTCGGATACGGTCGGATGAGGGAACACGACTTCCTGGAGCTGCTCTGCGGTCATCTCCATCTCGATGGCGATGCAGGCGCTGTGGATGATCTCCGAGCATGGGTTGCCGAGCATGTGGACACCGAGCACCTCATGGTACTTCTTGCCTACGATGATCTTGCAGAGTCCCTCTCCGCCTTCGTTTTCGGCGACGAATCGGCCGGAATATGCCATAGGCAGCTTGAGGACAGTGTATTCCTTGCCCGAGGCTTTGGCCTGCTCTTCGGTGAGCCCGACTCCGGCGACTTCAGGGTTGGTGTAAACCACCCCAGGTATGGCCTCGTAGCGCATGTGGTCCTGCTTGCCGAGGATGTTGTTGACGGCGACTTCTCCCTCCCGGCTCGCGGTGTGGGCGAGCATCGAGAATCCGGTCACATCGCCGGCGGCATAGACGTCAGGGATGTTGGTGCGCATGTGGCTGTCAACCTTGATTCCACATGGTTTTCCGCCCCGGTTGAGGAGCATCTCGACTCCGAGATTCTCAAGACCGTAGCCGGTGAGATTGGCCCTGCGGCCCACTGAGACGAGGATCTTGTCCCCGCTGACGCGGCAGACTTTCCCGTCCGGGTCTTCGTATACGACGGTGTTGCCCTCGATGCCTGTCACCTTGCAGCGCAGGCAGAACTCGATGCCCCTCTTGGCGTAGATCTTCTGGAGCATGGCGCTGATCTCGTCATCAAGCGGGCCGAGGATTTTCGGCATCATCTCGACCACGGTCACCTTGGTCCCGAGAGTGCTGAAGAATGCGGCGAACTCCATTCCGATCACACCGCCTCCGATCACTACGAGCTCTTTCGGCTGCTCCTTGAGGGAGAGTATCTCCCTGTTTGTGACAATCACGTCACCGGCTTCCTTGAGTCCCGGGAACGGCGGTACGGCAGCTTCGGAACCGGCACAGATCAACAGGTTCTTTGCTACATACTCCTTGTCCGCGGCGGCCACGGTGACGCCTTCGGCGCTGCGGCCCTTGATCATGGCCTGCTCGGCCACAACTTCGACCTTGCCGGCCTTCATGGCAGCCTTCACTCCGGCCACGAGCTTCCTGACGACCTTGTCCTTGCGGGCTACGATCTCCCCGTAGTTGAAGCTTGGTTCCTTGGCATAGACCCCGTAGTGGTCGCCGGTCACGGCGTAGTTATATACTTTTGCGCTGTAGAGAAGCGTTTTGGTCGGGATGCAGCCCTCGTTGAGGCATACGCCACCGAGAGATTTCTTCTCGAAGAGAACAACCTTGAGTCCGGCTGCGCCGGCCCTCTCTGCGGCTACGTATCCTCCTGGACCGCCGCCTATTATCGCTAAATCGTACATTGTATGGTGTGCTGTTTAAAATTCAACTTCAAGATTCTCGATTTCAACGGCAACCTGCTTGAGGAAGCGTGTGGCTTCTCCTCCGTCGATGGCGCGGTGGTCATAGGTGAGGGAAAGGCCGAGATATGGCACGAAGGCATACACCCCGTTTCCGAGATCTTTCGGGCGCGGTACGATGGTGCCTACCCCGAGGATGGCGCTCTGCGGCACGTTGATAATAGGAGTGAACCACTCCACCCCGTAGCCTCCGAGGTTGGAAACAGTGAATGAAGCCGCCTCGCTTGAGAGGAGATCCGGGTTGATGCTGCCTTTCTTGCAGTCATCGGCCACTTTCTTGAGGGCCTTGCTCAGCCCCGTGATGTTGAGATCTTCAGCCCTCTTGACGGCAGGCACCATAAGCCCGCGTTCAGTGTCCACGGCGAGACCGAGGTTGACTGTGTTGAATATGCGCATCGCGTCCCCGAGGCAGTGTGAGTTCACTGAAGGGAACTTCTTGAGAGCCTTGATGACAGCGAAGCATACGAAGTCGTTGATGGTGATGTTCGCGTCGATGCGGCCTTCCTCCAGGGCTTTCTTTGCTTTCTTGCGGAGAGCCTGTATCCTGCGTGCGTCAGCCCCGAGCATGTGTGTGAGCTGTGCCGAGTTCTGGAGGGAGTTGTACATGGACTTGGCGATGAGCTTGCGCATGTTGGACATCTTCTCCACCTTGAACTCCTCGCCTTCTCCCGCGATCTCGCTGTGGTTGGCCTGCCAAACCTTGAGGTCCGATCCCTTGACCATGCCGGCAAGTCCGCTCCCGCGCGAAGGGGCTTCGAATCCTCCCTGAGCGGCGATGGCCTTGGCAAGTCCGGTCTTCGGGCTGCCTTCAGCGGCCACGATGTCCCTCTCTATGATGCGTCCGTGAGGGCCTGTTCCGGCCACCTGCGCTGTATCCACGCCTTTTTCCGCTGCGAGTTTGCGGGCTCTCGGGGATACCGGTGCTCCCGCTACCACGGCTGCTGCCGGAACTTCCGCCGTTGTGGCCTCCTGCGCCGCCTGAGGTTCGGCAGCCGCTGCGCTGTCCTGCGCTGGGGTGGCTCCGTCAGGTGCGAACTCGGCGAAAGATTCGCCAGGGTTGCCTATGACCATCACATTGGTCAGTACCGGAATTTCATCGTTGTCTTTGAAGAAGCACGCGAGTACTGTGCCTTCGAATTTTGATTCCTCATCAAATGAGGCTTTGTCTGTCTCATAACTGAAAAGGATGTCGCCGACAGCTACTTTGTCTCCCACTTTTTTCTTGAATTCAGTGACGATACAGCTCTCGACTGACTGGCCCTGTTTGGGCATTATTACTACATTTGCCATTGTGTTATGTGATTAGATAATCTCACAAATTTAATAATTTTTTGCCGTTACCACAATTTCTCTGCCAATATGCGTAACTGGGCGATGTCTGGGGATGCCGGATTGACCTCCGGAAATTCCGCCGCCGGAGCCGGCTCTTTGCCGCAGGCCTTGAGTATTTCATCGATCGGGAGATCTTCAGTACAGGAGACGGCCTCATATCTGTCAGGGAATACTATGGCCGTTTCAGAGACTATATCTCCGATGAACTGCTGTACCGGTGTGTCTTCCGGCTTCAGAAGAGTCATTATGCTCTGGCTGATATGCAGGACAGGGGTCACGCTGATGCCGAGTGATGCGGCATGGCTGACGACTCTTGCCAATTCCTCCGTAGTGTAATATCCCCCATACCGGACACCGTTTTCCATCCGGTATCCGCCGGCCTGGCCGAGAAGAGGGTACTTCCTGACTTCCATTCTCCAGCCTCTCTCTCCGGCAAGGTTCCAGCGGAGGCGGTTGAACTTGTACTTGGCCATCTCGTCGAGGCAGAGGATGATCTGGTCGATGCTCCAGAAATTCTCACAGCTATCGATGCTCAGCCCGCGTATGTCGTTGGCGGGGGAGTCTGCAATCTCGCAGCGTGGGAGCATCCATTTCTGCTTTTCGGCGGGTTCTTCCCCGTAGATTTCTTCGGGCAGCATCTGCTTGAGTGTCTGCAGCGCGTTGAGGAATCCCTCCCGGCTTCCGGCCCTGACGATAGCGGCTTTCTGCCCGATGCTGATGTGGTATGACTCTCCTTCAAGGACATTGTCTTTCAGAAACACCATGCCTTTGACCGCGCCGCCTTCCACTGCGGCTTTGAGCCCGAACGGAGCGGACACGCTGCTTGTCTTTCCGCTCACCAGCGAGAGCCTTGCTGCAAAACGGCTGATTGCATCCATCGCGGCCGAGTCTATGGCCGGGTCGCATTTGAATACAGCGCCGCTGATTTTCAGGTTCCCTTTTCCCGGTGTCATGCCGGCCGGTTCCGGGACTATGCCTCCCATGCATACGAGCGCGGGCAGCATGGAGATCAGAATGATCGCAATTCTTTTCATGTCAATATATTAACAAGCCGATGACCCCCGATGCCACGAGAAGCGTGATGGGCCCGGCTTTTTTGGTGTAACACAGTATGAATGAGCCTGCAAACAGCACCCAGGCTTTCCAGTCCGGAAAATTGTCCTGAAGCACGTGCATGGAGAGGTGACCCCCGCCCCACGAGATACCGAGGATAAGCACCAGTGCCGCGGCCCCGATCATCCCGGCCACAGCCGGACGCAGAGCCCCCATCACGGAAGCAAATACCGGGTGCTGGTGGAACTTGTTGAATATCCGTATGATGATGAAAAACACCAGGAACGAGGGCAGCACGATCGCCAGGGTGGTGGAAGCTGAACCCAGGATCGAGACGAGGTTGCTGTACCCCTCATCGTGCAGGACCTGAAAGCCCACGTAGGTGGCACAGTTGATGCCTATCGGCCCCGGAGTTGACTGGGAGATGGCCACTATGTCCGTGAATGCTTTTTCCGTGAGCCAGCCGTGCTCGGTGACCACCTGTGCCTGAATGAGCGAGAGCATCGCCCCGCCACCCCCGAAGTTGAACAGTCCGATGACGAAGAACGTCGCAAACAGTTGCCAGAGCAGTCCGATCATTGTTTTTTCTTATTATAGGTGAACGAAGATATGCCCGCCGCGGCGGCAATCGTCACGAGGATGAACCATATAGGGGAGATCTTGAGGAAAGCCACCCCGAACAGCGTGCCTGCGCAAAGCAGCCAAGTCCACCAATTGTGGCAGCCCTGCTTTGCCATGTTTACTGCCGGGACGAGAATCAGAGCCACGGCTACGGGGCGCACTCCTTGGAAGATGCGTGCCACGATGGGGTTGTCCTTGAAACTGGTGAACACCATGGCTATGAGCAGGATGATGACAAATGACGGCAGCACTGCCCCCAGAGCGCAGACGATGCTTCCCTTGAGGCCGCCCAGCTTGTACCCGGTGTAGATGGCCATGTTGACGGCGAGCAGTCCCGGGGCGCTCTGCGCCAGCACTATCACATCGTCAAGATCCTCCTTGCCGATAAGGTTGCGGCTTGTCAATTCTTTTTCTATAAGGGGGATCATCGCATATCCTCCTCCTATGGTGAACGCTCCCATCTTGAAGAAGATGAGAAACAGCTGCCATAGCGGTGTCTTGTTTTCCATGCTGCAAAGGTAGTCATTATGATAAAACACAGCTATTTCTTGAACAATGTGTTCAAGTCCATGGCGAAGAAATCTTCGAGCGGCAGCGCCTGAGGCCCGACAATGAATGCGGAAGTCACGTTGTCGGAATACAGTTCTTTGAATTTTTCAAATCCTGACGTGTTGTCCGTGCTGCCGCTTTTGACTTCGACAGCCACGAGAGATTGCCCTTTCCGGAGGACATAGTCACATTCTTGCTTTTTGTCATTTCGCCAATAATAGACTTCAAAGTCATCGATTACAGATCTGTTTGTCAGATGCGCTCCCACAGCGGATTCGACTTGCCTGCCCCATTCTGCGGCATCGGTCCGGGCCTCCTTGAAACTGAATGTGCCGTAACGGTTGCGGAATGCGCTATTGAAAACCTGCATTTTCGGAACCGACTCCTTTTCCTTTATCGGAGAGGGCGAATATTTCTGCAGAGACTGCACTGTCATGGATTTCCCCAATATGTCCAGATAGTTCTTGATTGTCGGCACACTTCCGCTGTTCATTGTCCCCTGCATCTTCGTCAGCGAAAGCTCTTTTGCGGACTCCGTGCAGGCAAGTTCAAATACTTGACGCAAGAGAGCCGGATTGCGGATCTCTTCTATTTCCAGAATGTCGCGGGTAAGCACCGGAGAAATTATGGAATCTTCCATAAGGTTCCTCCAACGTCCTTCATCATGGATGTCTGCCGCAAGCCCGGGAAAACCTCCGAAATATATGAATTCATCCATCGTAAAGCCGAAAGCGTCCCTCATCTCCGACCACTCCCAATATCCTAACTTGAGGGTCTCGAAGCGCCCGCTCAGCGATTCGTCCAAGCCGCGCTGGATAAGAAGCCGCGATGATCCCAACAGAATCACTTTCATGTTCCTGTGCGTACGGGTATCTTCATCCCATTCTTTCTTTACTTGCTCGCTCCAATCGCGAATTTTCTGAACCTCATCTATGATGAGTATATGTTCTGCGTCGGAATTTATATCCATCCGCATCCGCGCCTGTTGCCAATGCGCCGAAATCCAGGCTGTGTCAAATGGATTGACACCGTCGGCCGCAAAGAGGTCAAAGGGCACGTCCGTAGCCTCGGTGAATTGTCCTACAAGAGTAGATTTCCCGACCTGTCTCGGTCCCATTACAATCTGTATTCGCCTGCGTGGCTCGGCCATACGCTCTTTCAGAATTTGAAGTTGTCTTCTTTTGTACATATGATTTTGTAAAATACGTTTTACAAATTTATGAAATATATTTTATAAAATTGCCAAAAAGTGAAAATTTGTAAAACCCGAGGGGTCGTCCTATTTTGCAACAGCTGTAAATTTTACAGCTGTAAAAATACAGGATAATGAAATTCAACAAAGAAACAATGGATGAGAAAGTCCGTTTTCTCATTCAAAAGGAAAAGCGGATCAGACGGCACATGAGGATCGTGAAGTGTCTTTCTTTGGAAGACATGTAAGGAGTTGCGCTACTTTGAGCAGGGATTAAAGTATTCTCGCTCATCTTCGGAAAGGCCATAGAGGTCGAAGACACACCGGTCTATCGCCTGCCAATCCAAAGAATCAACCATTCCTTCAAGTTTTAACAGGAAAGGATCACTACCTTGAAGAACGGGTACTGGCAATTGCTCAACAAAAACAGGTTTGTACTCGTAATAGCCTCCGCTCCGTGTCACACCAGACAACTGTATGTAAAAATCAGCTAGTCTCGAATTCAATATAGACAACAAGTACTTGCTTGCCGGAACTATCATGGGAGATGGTGCATTCACAAAATAATCCACCTCGACCAGAGCATAATTAGCCGACCGTGCCAGATTGCCCCACACGATTTTCGGCTTATAAAAATCCTCCCAATAACTTATGCTATCCTGCGTCTCAAACCATTTATTGTTGGTTTTCTTTCTTGCCTTGACGAGATGTCCATCAATGACATATTCTTTTCCGCTCTGTTCCAAACGTTCCATTCCGAATGAGAGCAGGTGTCTCTTGACAGCAGGATATTGTTCTATATTATAATTTTTGGACGGGAATGTAGCGATAATCCACAGTCCTGCCCACTCGTATCCATATCTCTTGATGTCCCTGCCGCGAAGAATAGGTCATCCTTTTGCACCCTGTTCAAGAGTTTTCCAAGTTCCCGTTTGCTGTAATTCTTGGTCCCACTGATGGTCTCTTCTATCCATCCGTCAATGCTCATTGATTCTCGGGCGCAGAAATTGTTGATCTCAAATCTTTGGTTCTCGACTGTCTGTTTGTCGCTGCTGACCCTGATGTAACCATAATTCATATAATGCCTTTTAAGAGTTATATGGATCCGCTTTTGTTATTGTGGTGTGTTAGGGGAGTGGTCTATTTGTACGGCAATACCCGTGATTGCCGTACAAAAATAGCATAAATGATGATCGGTACGGCAATCGCGGGATTTCCCGTACCAGGCGGGCGGGACCTGTGCTGTGGCGACGGCTTTGCGGAGGCATGGAACAGCAATTTTAATGAAAATGTAACATCGGCGTAACCTTAAGTTTAAACCTGTCGCTTACATTTGTCCCCGTAATGAAGAAACTTAGATCAATTATTGCAGTTGCGGCTGTCCTTGTCTGCGCATCTTCCGCGTCAGGCCAGAGAATCAAGGGCAGCGATACGCTTCTGCCTCTCACCCAGGCCCTTTCGGAGATGTACATGGATAGTGTTCCGCAGGCCACGGTGACGGTGACGGGAGGCGGCAGCGGGGTGGGAATCTCCGCCCTTCTGGAGGGGACGACTGACATCGCGATGGCGTCACGCAGCATCAAGTTTACGGAAAAACTGAAGATGAAGAAAGCCGGGCGAGAACTTGAAGAGGCCATTGTGGCCTGGGACGCCCTTGCCGTGATAGTGAACCCTTCCAATCCGGTCAACGAACTGACCAGAGAGCAGTTGGAGCAGATTTTCCGCGGACGCATCAAGAACTGGAAAGAGGTGGGCGGACCAGATCTGAAGATCATCGTATATTCCAGGGAGACATCATCAGGCACCTACGAGTTTTTCAAGGAAAGTGTCCTGCATGACAAAAATTATGCGGCAGGTGTCCTGTCAATGCCTGCCACCGGGGCGGTGATCCAGTCCGTACGTCAGACGCGCGGGGCCATAGGCTATGTCGGTCTGGCCTATCTCAACAAGTATGTCAAGCCCCTGTCCGTCTCCTATGACGGAGGGGAGCACTTCGCCGCTCCTTCCGTGCAGACAGCCATGGACGGCACATATCCTGTGGTCCGCCCCCTTTATTATTACTATGACAAGGCTTCGGAGGCATCGGTCGCTCCGTTTCTGGAGTTCATAGCCACTCCGCAGGCCCGGGACAAAATGCTTGAAATCGGATTCATTCCAAGATGAAAAGAATAATTGACAAAGTCGCAAGGTGGATTTTCACCGTCGGCGGTTTCACGACGAGTGTCGTGATACTGCTGATAATCATTTTCCTCTTCGGGGAAGCCGCCGGACTTTTCCGCAAGAATGTGGTGGAGGACGGCTACTCGGTCGTTGTCAATCCGTCAAATACCGTGTCCGGACTCAATGCCAGACAGCTTAAGTTGATATTTGACGAAGATGTCACCAACTGGAAAGAGTTCGGAGGACCGGATGAGAAGATAGTTATACTGCGGCTCTCGGATCTTGAGAAACTCTATAGCACAGAGGAACTGGGCTCCCAGTATGAACATGCCGCCGCGTGCATAGCCCGTCAGGTTTCGGCAAATCCCGGCATCGTGGCCTTTCTTCCGTCTTCGCTTCTGGAGGGTGCGGAAGGCATATCGGTGATGTCCGAGGGCACAATCAGTGCCAAGGATGTGTTCCTCGGCGACGAGTGGTACCCTACTGCCACTCCGGCCCCGGTATTCGGCATCCTGCCCCTTGTCGCCGGCACGCTTTGGGTGAGCCTTTTCGCCATCCTGATCGCTCTTCCGTTCGGCTTGGCAGTATCAATATACATGGCCGAATGCGCCCCGGTGGGGATACGCAAACTGCTCAAGCCGGTCATAGAACTTCTGGGCGGCATCCCGTCCGTGGTCTATGGCTTTTTCGGTCTGACGGTGATTGTCCCTCTGCTTCAGCGTGTCTTCAACCTGCCTGTAGGGGAGTCCGGCCTTGCGGGGGCCATCGTGCTTGCCATCATGGCGCTCCCTACCATCATCACCGTATCTGAAGACGCTCTCCGCAGTTGCCCCCGTGCGATGCGGGAGGCAAGTCTGGCACTGGGTGCGACCAGGCTCCAGACCATATTCAAGGTCGTGATTCCATATTCCATCTCCGGTATCACATCTGCCGCCGTTCTCGGGATCGGGCGTGCGGTGGGGGAGACCATGGCGGTGCTGATGGTCACAGGCAACGCCGCCGTGATACCTCACAGCATACTTGACCCCCTCCGTACCATTCCTGCCACCATTGCTGCAGAACTCGGAGAGGCGCCGGCGGGCGGAGCCCACTATGAGTCGCTCTTCCTGCTTGGTGTGATATTGTTCTTCATAACGTTGATAATCAATTCTTGTGTGGAGCTTGTCTCCATCCGCAACAAAAATAGAGGCCGTTAATCATGATTAAATTCGATAAATCCTGCTCTGTCCGGCGCCGCCGTGTGCAGACTTTGGTCTTCGGATGCTTCAAGGGCTTGAGTGTGCTTGTGGTTGCGATTCTTTTCCTGATACTCGGATTCATTCTGTTCAAGGGTGCCGGGGCGATCAGCTGGTCCTTCCTCACTCAGGCGCCGACTGACGGGATGACCGGCGGTGGCATCATGCCTGCGATAGTCGGGACTCTCTGCCTAATGCTCGGAAGTGCCCTGTTCGCTTTTCCGGTGGGGGTCATAAGCGGTATATACATGAACGAGTATGCCCCCAAGGGCGCGCTGGTCAATTTCATAAGGATGATGACCAACAACCTTTCCGGCATCCCGTCAATAGTTTTCGGCCTTTTCGGAATGGCTTTTTTCGTGAACCGTCTCGGTTTCGGGGACAGCATTCTGGCCGGCTCCCTGACCTTGGGGCTGCTCGCCCTGCCGATAGTGATCCGTACTACTGAGGAGGCATTCAAAAGTATACCGGACAGTTTCCGCGAAGGCTCCATGGCTCTCGGGGCCACCAAGTTCCAGACCATCTGGAAAGTTCTCCTCCCGATGTCAATGCCACGGGTGATGACGGGGCTGATCCTCTCTCTGGGGCGTGTTTCCGGGGAGACTGCTCCGATTCTCTTCACCTGCGCCGCGTATTTCCTACCGAAGCTCCCGCACAGCATATTCGACCAGTGCATGGCCCTGCCTTATCATCTGTATGTCGTGGCTACGAGCGGCACGGACATCGATGCGCAACTCCCTATAGCATACGGCACTGCTTTTGTGCTGATAGTGATCGTCCTGCTGATGAACCTTACAGCCGGGGCGATACGCAGACATTTTGAAAAACGTTCTTAAATGGAAAACAAGATAGTAACCCGCGATGTGAACTTTTATTACGGCAAGTTCCACGCATTGAAAAATATCAGCATCGACATCCCGAAAGGGGAGGTGGTGGCTTTCATAGGCCCTTCCGGGTGCGGAAAATCCACCTTCCTCCGCCTGTTCAACAGGATGAACGACCTTATCCCGGACACACATCTCGAGGGTCAGGTGCTCATGGACGGCAACGACATCTATGACAAGAACATAGATGTGGATGCGCTCCGGCGCAACGTGGGCATGGTGTTCCAGAGGCCGAACCCTTTCCCGAAAAGTATATACGAGAACGTGGCCTATGGCCTGAGAGTCAATGGTATACATGACCGCAGGCTGATAGATGACAAAGTTGAAGAGGCGCTGCGGGGTGCAGCCTTGTGGGATGAGGTGAAGGATAAGCTCAAGAAGTCTGCCTACGACCTCTCCGGCGGACAGCAACAACGTCTCTGTATAGCCAGAGCCATGGCTGTCGAGCCTTCGGTACTCCTTATGGACGAACCGGCATCTGCGCTCGATCCTATTTCCACATCCAAGGTCGAGGAGCTCATCTGCGAACTCAGCGGCAAGACCACGGTGGTCATCGTGACCCACAGCATGCAGCAGGCGGCACGTGTCAGCAACCGCACTGCATTCTTCTATCTCGGAGAGATGGTGGAGTACGGCAACACCAAGAAAATCTTCACCAATCCGGAGAAAGAAGCTACGCAGAACTATATCACCGGGCGTTTCGGTTAGCCGTAAACTCATCCGTTCCTGCAACTTGCAGGGTAAAGCCCGTAAACAACCAGATAAAAATTCATGTTGAAATGGTAAAATTTGTAGAAAACGAACTTCAGACTATAAAGCAGGAAGTCAATGATATGTGGGAACTGGTACAGAAACAGTTCGAAAACGCGCGCACGGCGGTGCTCTCGGGGGACAGGAACCTTGCCGCTGTGGTGATCGGCAGGGAGAAGAGGGTCAATTCCTTTGAACTGCGCATAGACAGTGACATAGAGGATTTCATCGCCCTGTATAATCCGGTGGCGATAGACCTGCGCTTCTCTCTTGCGATGCTCAACATAGCCAACAATCTTGAGCGTCTCGGTGACTATGCAGAGGGCATTGCACGTTTCGTGGTGCGCAATGAAGTGGACGCGCAGGCTAAAGAATTGATTGACCAGATGGAACTTCCGAAGATGTATGACATGGTGCTGGATATGTTATCGACAGTTTTCAAGGCATTGAAGAACCATGATATTGAAACCGCCAAGTCGGTCTTCGGCAGAGACGATGCAATCGATGATCTCAACAGGGAATCCCTTGACCGCCTTACTGACTATGCGACGGCTCATCCGCAGAGTGTTCGCCTGTGTCTTGAGGTGTCGGCCTTGTTCCGCAAACTTGAGAGGGCCGGGGATCATATCAACAACCTTGCGGAGCAGACAGTCTACTATATAGACGCGGAGGTGCTCAAGCATACCAACAACAAAGAGCTCTGACAAGGGCAGCATAAAAAAGAAAAGGAGCGGTTGACCATCCGGTCAACCGCTCCTTTTCTTGTGGAGATAAAGAGATTCGAACTCTTGACCCCCTGCTTGCAAAGCAGGTGCTCTACCAACTGAGCTATACCCCCATTACGTAGGCCCGCGCGGAGTTGAACCGCGGACCTCCACATTATCAGTGTGGCGCTCTAACCAACTGAGCTACGAGCCTATATTAATAATGAAAGACAAGCACGCTCGAATGCGCCTTGGACATGCGAACCGCGAGCGTCATAAGGAAGTCGGAGCAGCGCTCCAAAAAGGAGGTGTTCCAGCCACACCTTCCGGTACGGCTACCTTGTTACGA
>ERZ808252.771-NODE-771-length-27844-cov-6.213790_pt1 | contig 27844 bp, 20 predicted proteins | sample MGYA00521242_ERZ808252 | MGnify/ENA primary metagenome ERZ808252 (study PRJEB31516, sample SAMN03275581) | gut metagenome | biome: mammalia-associated habitat; material: feces | host: Papio cynocephalus | place: Kenya | collected 2012-08-07 ...
AATGCAGGAACGCTGCATAGCAGTACTGCCATTAGAAGCATGGCCTTTAACTTGTAATTCTTCATTGTTCTTTTGTTTTATCGGTTAGTATTTTATGCGTTTTTTTGTTCTGCGCCACAATCCGGGGATTGTGTGTGTCTTCGGCAAGATGTTGCAGAATTGTTCAAGGCATAAAAAAAGCGTGAGTCGTTCTGTTGTCCGTCCCACACACTGAGGCTCTTGCATTGCCTATTATAGTTGAACAGACAACGTCAGAGCCCACGCCGATATGATATTCGCTTCCGTAAGGAGACCCACGTAAACAGACCTGTTGCACCCATACGGATGCAATCCATGCTTACAAGGTCTCCACGGGATTGATATAATCACACCCGGGACATCTACCGTTGGCTATGTTCAAGACTATAATATAGGAGTTTGCAAGATTCCAGTGTGTCTCAAACTTAGCGTTGAGTAAACGCCTTCAATATGTCTCGGACTATCAGAGTGCAGGCCGCACCTCGGTTTGTCCTGCCTTTTTCCCTCCCATGCCCGCTTCGCACAGATTGGTCTTTCGATTTCACCATGCTCCACACGGCGTGGGCTGTCTCTCATCCTGTTATCTCAAGAACCCGTCCTGACCCAACATGATGGTTGAGACATGATAATCCATTGCAAATGTAGATGTTTTTTCTCGAATCGGGGAAGAAATATTAAAAAATCTTCGCGTTCGCACTCGATTTTGCAATAAAACGTAATTCATGCGCCATAAGAAAGCCTGCTCTATCGCACGATGCCTTTGCCGAAATTGCCGAAGGGTCTGACATTATTCGAGTTTCACCGTTGCAAATTGCGGGAGCGTTTGTTTAATTTGCGAAACCAAGTCTTGGTCGATAAAAACCAAGTCCTGATTATTAAAAACCAAGACTTGATTTTAAAGAACCAAGACTTGGTCCTGCAATTTTCCCGCATACTTTTGCAATTGTTCCTTGCCTGTTTGCAATTTTCCCTTGCGCCCCGACAATTTTATCAAGGCGAAGCCGCCTTGGCCGGTATGCTTTGGCGGCAACTGCTTTTCGCTTATGCCTGCCAGGCTTCGTTGTAATAAAAAGCAGGAGTAATGCAGATGTAATTCGAGAAAAATGCCTAAGTTTGCAGTGAAAAAGTGGAAATACAGAGATACCGGGCCGTTTGGCCTGCCGTTTGTATTCCGAGAGTAAAAAGAACTAAAACGAAACATCATGATTGGAAACAACAACTACACCGAGTATGAAGAAGTAAGTCCGTCTTCTTTGAATCCTGTAAAGGCGCAGGCTGCTTTTGGAGCTTTGATGCGCAAAGTATATGCCTGGATGTCATTGGCACTGATAGTGACAGGACTTACAGCAGCTTATGTTGCAAATAATTTTGCCGCGGTCAGCATGTTGACCGGAGGTTCGTTTTGGATATTGATGATTGCCGAAATTGCGTTGGTCATTGCCATAACGGCCGGCATCAACCGTCTGTCGTTTATGACGGCGGGCTTGCTGTTCATTCTCTATTCCATTTTGAACGGTGTGACCATGTCGTTCATCTTTGCGGTATATACACAAAGTTCCATAGCCTCTACATTCTTTATAACGGCCGGAACATTTGCCGCAATGAGCCTGGTTGGCTTTTTTACAAAGAAAGATTTGTCGGGAATGGGCAAAATCCTGTTCATGGCATTGATAGGGTTGATAATAGCCAGTGTAGTAAACATGTTTATGCAGAGTCCTGCCATTTATTGGATTACGAGTTATGGCGGCGTGCTGATTTTTGTGGGTCTTACAGCTTGGGATACTCAGAAAATCAAGCAAATGTTTTTGGCCTATGGTTATGAGGTAAACGAGCAGACTCAAAAACTGGCTCTTTTGGGAAGCCTGACGCTTTATCTTGACTTTATAAACCTGTTCCTGTACCTACTCCGCATTTTTGGCAACAGAAGCAACAATTAATATTAGAAGTAATCGTGCAATTTATATCTGAAGAATAAGTATGAATGTATTATCCAATCGGTTGAACAGGTTGCAGCCATCTGCAACATTGGCAATGTCTCAGAAGAGCGCAGAACTGAAAGCACAGGGCATAGATGTGATTAATCTAAGTATTGGAGAACCCGATTTTAATACGCCGGATGCCATCAAGGAAGCTGCCAAAAAGGCCATAGACGAGAATTATTCGCATTATTCTCCCGTACCGGGCTATCCGGCTCTGCGCAATGCCATTGCAGGGAAGCTGAAACGTGAGAACGGATTGGATTATACATCATCTCAGATACTTTGTTCCAACGGAGCCAAGCAGAGCGTATGCAATGTTGTGATGGCTTTGGTGAACGATGGAGATGAAGTGATTATACCGGCACCATATTGGGTGAGCTATCCCCAGATGGTAAATTTGGCCGGCGGAGTGCCTGTATATGTCGAGGCGACCATCGAACAAGGTTTCAAGATTTCACCTTCCCAGTTGGAAGCTGCCATTACACCACGGACAAAGTTGCTGATTCTTTGTTCGCCGAGCAATCCAACGGGTGCGGTTTATAGCCGTGAAGAGCTCGAGACCCTGGCCGAAGTGCTCGGAAGGCATAAGGATATCATAGTACTTTCGGACGAAATATACGAGCACATCAATTATGTCGGTTCCCATGCAAGCATTGCACAAGTGGAAGGGATGAAAGAACGCACGGTCATAGTAAACGGAGTATCGAAGGCCTACGCAATGACAGGCTGGCGCATAGGTTTTATTGCCGGTCCCGAGTGGATAGTAAAAGGTTGCAACAAGTTGCAAGGGCAATATACCAGCGGTCCCTGCAGTGTGAGCCAGATGGCATCGGTAGAGGCTTTCTCCGGCAATCAGCAGTGTGTGGAGCAAATGCGGCAGGCTTTTGAGAACAGAAAGAACCTGATTGTAGACTTGGCCCGCCGGATAGAAGGATTTGAAGTAAGTGTGCCCGAAGGCGCCTTTTATATCTTTCCGCGAATCAGCGCATTCTTTGGAAAGTCCTATAAAGGCGTGACGGTTAAAGACAGCATGGATTTTGCCTTGTTCCTTCTTGAAACAGGCCACGTTGCAACTGTAGGCGGCGATGCTTTCGGTTCGCCCAATTGCATCCGCCTTAGCTATGCCACGAGCGAAGACAATATCCGTGAAGCCATGAAGAGAATTAAGGAAGCCGTTTCCTTGCTCAAATAGAGCTTAGAGATACTTCTTTAGCTGTTTTGCCCAGATTTTATAACCGGCTTCATTGAGGTGTAGCCCATCGGTTGATAGCGTCTTTTGTAGAGTGTTGCTCCCTTTTTCGCAAAAGTGCGGAAAGAGGTCAATGAAGTTGCATCCCAAGTCTTTTGCAAGCGATTTTATCCGTTTGTTGATTTCAGGTATCTGATTGGTCTTTCCTGTGAGACGCTTGTAACGTCCGAAACTTTCGTTGATGGGTAAAACGCTTTGCAGGTAGAGCGTTGTGGCAGGCGATTCTTTGCGAATCCTTTCAACGGTAAGTTTCATCATTCCCATAATGCTGTCGGTAGTGAGGTCATGGCTGACATCGTTGATGCCTATCATAAGAAAAATTTTTGCAGGACGTCCCGGCAGTATCTGGTGCAAACGGTCATAAACGCCCATGATTTCGTCTCCGATGATACCACGGTTGACAATCTGACGGTTGCCCAGACGCGCCGCCCAATCTCCGCCGTTTTCAGTCAGGCTGTTGCCAAGCATTACGACATTGCTTGGCGTAATGGACGGCTCTTCTTGGAAAGTTGCAAAACGTTTGTAGTAGTGTGAGGTGTATTTCAGAGAATCCGAACTATCGGTTTTTAAAATGGAAGCCGCCACGGCGTTGCTGACGAGTGAACGCAGGCGTACAACGTTGCCCTTGTCTTCAGGGTGAACGGCATTGATAAGCAGGATGACGCTGATGTCGTTTTCGGGGTCAATCACAATAGAAGTGCCTGTGTATCCCGTGTGGCTATAGGTGCTTGGCGAAAGCAAATCACCGTTGTTGGATGCATAGGCGGTGAAGCAGTCCCAGCCGAGTGTGCGCCCCAGGGCGGCTTCTTCGCGTGGTACTGTGCGCATGGCTTTTACTGTCAGGGGCGAAAGGATTTGCCGACCGTTCCATTTGCCTTCATTCTGCAGCATGGCGCAGAGCAGGGCCACATCGTCGGCTGTTGTAAAGACTCCAGCGTTGCCACTGATGCCGAGGTTGCACATGCGAGCCAATGGGTCATGTACCTGTCCGCAGAGAACTTGTCCGTTTTTCTGCCTTTCCGTAGGGGCAATCTCTTTTAGGAAAGTGGCATCAAGCGGAATGTCCTTCCCTTTTAGAGCCTTTCGCTCGCTTTCAGTTGCCCAGCAGGCAACATCAGTATTTACCCAAAATCCTTTTTCATTTAATCTGCACGGCAGATAATCTGTATGGTTCATTCCGAGCGGACCGTATATCTCGTTGCGGGCAAATTCGCGCAACGACTGTCCGCTTACGTTCTCAACGATACGTTGCAGGGTGATGAAGTTCAAACAACTGTATTGGAAATCAGTGCCTGGCTCGAAATCGCGTCGGCAATTGGCTATGTATTTGATAAGTGTGTCTTTGTTGGCCGTTCCATACTTTTTGTTCAAGTCTATGGGCGAAACGTATGGCGGCAGTCCCGAAGAGTGTGTCATCAGGTGGTGCAGGCGTATGGTAGTCCAATCTTTCCCATCTGAGCTTGTCCAGTTCCTGAATCCCGGAATATATAGGCTGACCGGGTCGGTAAGGCGTATGCGTCCTTGTTCGACGAGCCGCATGATGCAAATGGCCGTGCCCATAGGTTTGCTGCATGAGGCCATGTCAAAAATGGTGTTAGTAGTCATTGCTTCAATGTTGGGATATGTGCGCCTGTTGCCATAAGCTTTTATGTATGCCATCTTGCCATGTCGGACAACGGCCAGCACGGCACCCGGAATATCTTTTTTTTCGATGGCCTGATTGATGGCTTTGTCTGCATTCAAGAGTTTGCGGCTGTCCATTCCCACTTGTTCGGGGGCAACACGTTCCAATGATTTAATTTCAGCGTTTGTGTGGCACATTGCCGTAAGGGAAAGTAAAAACAATAATATGCGTATCATATACGTAATATGTATAAGGTCTATATGATTTCTGCCTGCAAAACTACAAAAAATATTATAGTTGGAGTTTTTCAGTGAGAAAAACGGATTTGAAAGAATCGGTTTTTATGAAAAAGCCGTATTTTTGTCGTAGTAGAAATAGGATAGATTTATGTTTGAGAAAATAACGGAAAAAGCTTCTCTATACGATAATTTGGAAGAAAAGCCGGTAATGGAATTGTTGGAAGATATCAATCGCGAGGATCAAAAGGTGGCGTTGGCTGTTCACAAAGTTATTCCTGCCATAGAACGTCTGGTGACACTCATAGTTCCCCGTATGAAGAAGGGAGGCCGTCTTTTTTATATAGGGGCAGGCACAAGCGGTCGTTTGGGCGTGCTTGATGCGTCTGAGATTCCACCTACGTTTGGAATGCCGCCCACGTTGGTTGTCGGTCTTATCGCCGGTGGTGATACGGCTTTGCGCAATCCGGTCGAGAAAGCCGAAGATGATCCTTTACACGGATGGGAGGAATTGGTAGACCATCATATAACCGACAAAGACACTGTAGTCGGCATTGCGGCAAGTGGCACGACTCCTTATGTGATTGGCGCTTTGCACGAAGCGCGTGAGCATGGAATCCTGACAGGCTGCATCACTTCGAATCCGGGTTCGCCCATGACGAAAGAGGCCGATGTCCCGATTGAGGTGGTTGTCGGTCCTGAATTTGTGACAGGCAGTAGCCGCATGAAGTCCGGTACTGCCCAGAAAATGATACTCAACATGATTTCAACCAGCATCATGATACGTTTGGGTCGCGTGAAAGGAAACAAAATGGTCAACATGCAGCTTACAAACAAGAAGCTTGTTGATCGTGGTACGAGGATGCTGGTCGAGGAACTCGGCCTTGACTATGGAAAGGCGAAGACATTGCTGTTGCTACATGGTTCAGTCGAAAGAGCCATTCAGGCTTATACGAAAGGAGACTAAATATTGCCGTTCTTACGGCAATATTTATGTTTTTGAACTTTAGTGTATAGTTTTGTCAGATTAAAAGGCTCGTAAGTTAGTGTTTTTTGCTACTTTTGACATTCAAAGTTCATTATGTTTTAGTTATAACTACTCTCAGTATGGAAAAGATTTCAAGAAGAGACTTTATCAAGGGCAGTTTGGGTACTGCCGCGTTCATGATGGTTCCGAACTCGGTGCTCGGCAGCCGTTACGGCCATGTGGCACCGAGTGACAAGTTAAATATCGCCGGAATCGGGGTGGGCGGTATGGGGCGCCGCAATTTGCATAACATGAACACCGAAAACATCGTTGCCCTTTGTGATGTGGATTGGAAATATGCCGATAAGACTTTCAAGGACTATCCCAATGCCAAGCGCTACAAGGACTGGCGCAAGATGTTTGACGAGATGGGAAAAGACATTGATGGAATCTTGGTCGCTACTCCCGATCACACGCATGCCGTAGTTGCTGCGCATGCCATTACAATGGGCAAACATACTTATGTGCAGAAGCCTTTGACTCATTCTGTATATGAAGCCCGTCTTTTAGCAAAGCTTGCCAAGAAGTATAAAGTGGCCACGCAAATGGGAAATCAGGGCAATTCGTTTGATTGGTGCCGCCAGATTTCAGAATGGATTTGGGCCGGCACAATTGGCGACGTAACGGAAGTGCATTGCTGGACCGACCGTCCTATTTGGCCACAAGGATTGATGAAACCCAGTGATACGCCGCCTTGTCCTGACACCTTGGATTGGAATTTGTTTGTAGGACCGGCCGAAATGCGTCCGTATCATCCGGCATATACTCCTTGGAATTGGCGCGGCTGGTATGATTTCGGCACCGGTGCCTTAGGCGATATGGCCTGCCACATTATGGATCCGGTATGTTGGGCTCTCAATATCAAATATCCGAAAAGCGTCATAGCCAGCTCTACGCTCAGTAATCTCTATTCGCCTCCCCATGCAGAAGTGATTACCTACACATTTCCTGCACGTCCGCGAAAAGGAAAAGTGAATATGCCCGAAGTAAAAGTTTATTGGTATGACGGAGGTTTGATGCCGCCGCGTCCGTCTGAGTTGAAAGACGGTGAGATGATGGGCGATGAGAACGGCGGAATTATCTTTATCGGTACGAAGGGAAAAATTATGACGGGATGTTATGGAATGAATCCTACCTTGTTGCCGCTTGACAAGATGAAAGATTTCAAGCAGCCTGCTCCAACGCTGCCGCGTGTAAAGGGTGGAAACGGAAACATTTGGGATACCAATGCGCATGAGCAGGACTGGATTCGTGCCTGCAAGGAGTCGCCGCAGAACAGGAAAGAGGCTTCATCCAATTTCCAGTTCTCAGGTCCTTTTACCGAGATGGTCGATATGGGAGTTCTTGCCGTGCGCCTGGCCGGTCTTTACGGTTTGCATCGTGAGCTGCAGTGGGATGGTGAAAACATGCGATTCACGAATATCTCGGCCAATGATAAAATCAAGATTGTCAACTATGATGATTTCAAGGTCATTGATGGAGATCCGCGCTTTGATCGTCGTTTCGGTGAGTTTAATGCTCTCGAAGCTGCCAATGAATGGATAAAACATACTTATCACAATGGCTTCAGCCTGCCTGAGATGCCTAAATAGATTTTGTCTATGAGCAAGAAAGTTTCAATTGTCAGCCTATTATTGCTGTTCTGTTGTACCATATCGGTGTTTGCCGGTAAAACAAAGGCCGAGAAGGCCGGATGGAAATTGGCCATCCAGTCGTATACATTCCATAAGTTTACGCTTATGGAGGCTCTTGACAAGACTAAGGAACTGGGCGTAAAATACATTGAAGTTTATCCGGGTCACAAACTGGGAGGCAAGTTCGGCGATAAGCTGTTCGATTTTAATCTGTCTCAGGAAGAGCAGGCAGAAGTGCGCAAGGCTGCGGCAGAGAGAGGTGTTCGCATTGTAGGCTCCGGCGTATTTGTCAGCGATAAGCAGGAGGAATGGGAAAAGATGTTCCGTTTTGCCAAATCCATGAAGCTGGAATATATTTCGTGCGAGCCGCCTCTGTCGCTTTGGGACTGTGTTGAAAAACTTTCCAAGCAATATGGCATCAAGGTCTCAGTTCACAATCATCCGAAGCCTTCTGACTATTGGAATCCCCTGAATTTGTTGAATGCCATTTCAACACGCAGTAAGAATTTGGGCTCATGTGCCGATGTGGGCCATTGGTCGCGCGAGGGCCTTAACCATTTGGATTGCCTGCGCATGCTGAAAGGACGCATCATTTCTTTGCATTTCAAGGATATTGCTCCCAAAAAGCCTGGTGTGGATTGGCAGGAAGATGTAATATGGGGCCAAGGCATATTGGGTATTAAGGATATGCTTGAAATTTTGAAGGCTGAAAAATTCAAAGGCTACATTGCTATCGAATATGAAAACAATTGGGACAATTCCGTTCCCGATATCAAGCAGTGCCTGAGCTATTTTAATCAGGTGACCAACGAGATTCTGTAGCTCGTCAGGCTTTTGCTTCTTAAAAGTCTCCGGTCGGATTTGACTATTATGCGACAAATCCGACCGTTTTTTTGTAGCTCTCGGAAAACGGTACGTTCTCCTTTGCTTTTGCTGCGTCAGTGTTTGAATTTTCTGCGTCTGATTTTTCTGCCGAGCGTTGTCATAGTTTGATGTAAACTTTGTTTTTGTATAAGGGATAGGCTATCAGCCAGCAAAGAGCCAGGAAAACCAGTGCATAGGCCAATGAACCACCATAGTTGCCAAAGCATGGGAAGAACCATTCGTTGCATGCGTAGGCGTGCAGACTGATGTTTTTTCCCGCAAAGCCAATAGGGATGCTTCCCAACAGAATGGCGATGATGTCGCTCATGACAAAAATAAACAGCGGATTGACTCCGAATGCATCGAAGAAACGCGTCCATCGACGGTAGCCGCAAATGTCGATGGCATAGATGAGCAATCCTAAAAGAGTACTGCCTAATCCGCATGTTGCCAGCACGAAAGTCGGCGACCAGATTTTCTTGTTGATCGGACAACCGTAGCTGAGCAGAAAGCCTGCAAATGTCATGACGGCGCCTGCGAGCAGAAGAAACTGCATGCGGTTGGAAAGCGTGCTTGTATTACTGCCGCTGAATATCTTTCGCCCGATGCAAAATCCAATCAGCACGTGTGCCAATGAAGGAATGGTGCTGAGAAGTCCTTCCGGATCAATGCCATTGTCGTTATAAAGATGGTTACTGCCGATAATAGCCTTATCAACGATGCTGATAATGTTGTCGGTTCCATAGTTGAAGCCGTTTCCGGTGTAAAGAATGGCGAGGTAGCCAATCAGTAGTGCAGCTATGATATAAGGAATGCGGCGGTGGTTGACAGTGGTGGCTATCAGTGACGCAAGTCCGTAACAGATGGCCAGGCGTGCCAGCACACCGGTAAGGCGGATATGTGGAAAACTCCAGGCTGCGGCTGCTAATTGGGATAGAAAATCGAGCTGGGAGTCGGCGTTGCCGTTCCAGTAATAGCAGAAGCGTGCAAACCATCCGATGAAAAGGCCAATGAGATAGATGCCGATGGTGCGTTTTAAAATTTTGCGAAGTGAGTGCCGGTTGAGTGTGAACTGATATTTGCGCAAAGAGATGTAGGTGGAAATTCCCATAATGAACATAAAGAATGGGAAAACCAGGTCGGTTGGTGTCAGCCCGTTCCATTTGGCATGGTCAAGAGGTGCATAGATATAGCTCCAGGAACCGGGATTGTTTACTAAGATCATACCGCTGATGGTGATGCCTCTCATGACATCGAGTGCGAGTATACGATGATTTCCGATGCTGCTTTTCATGACGATGGCGGAATCTATTTGTACAAGTAATATTTTTTAGATAACTGTTTGAAAGCCTTTTCGTCTTTATGCCAATAAGCTTTTGCTTCGTCCCATCTGTGGGAGCGTGAAAAGAGCTGGCGTATTTGTTTGGTGCCGCAAACAAGGTCAAACATGCGAAAGCGTGACTTGTCGGCTACGTCGAAGACTTTGTGGTCGGGGTAGAGTGCGGCGGCTTCTTGTGCAACGAGAAATTGAATATCGGTTAGGGATGCTTGTTGAAAGTCCAGGAAATGAACCTGCACACCCTGTATCTGTTCGTTTTTCATGGTGGCATAAAAAGGCTTTGCGTAGATGGGCCGGAAGTGAATGCCGGGCAGATGAAGCGCATTCAGGCGTTCGGCCAGTTTGTCGGCTTCAATCCAAGGAGCAGCAAACATTTGGAAAGGAATGGTATAGCCAACACCAATGTTCATATAGCTAAATTCTCCCAAAATGCCACTTGCAGCATAACAGGCAGCCGATACCGGCTGGGGTATATGCGGCGAAGAGGGAATCCACTGCAGGCCTGTTTCCTGGTAAGTCATACTGCGTTTCCAACCTTTCATCTTGATTACTGTCAGTTGGCAGGGCTTGCTGTTAAGCATCCTTTCTCCGTTGAGCAGAAGCGCAAGTTCACCGCATGTTAGGCCGTAAACGTAGGGGATCTTGAACTGACTAACAAATGACATACAATCATCTTCGGTAAGGCAGCCTTCTACCTTTTCACCGCCCAAAGGGTTGGGACGATCAAGCACAATGAATTCTATGCCGGCATCTGCTGCGGCTTCCATGGCAAGCCCCATGGTACTTATGTAGGTGAACGAACGGCATCCTATGTCCTGAATGTCATAAACCAATGCATCGAGACCTTTCAGCATTTCAGGTGAGGCTTTTCTGTTTTTGCCGTAAAGCGAATAAACGGGAAGGCCGGTGACAGAATCGCGATTGTCGTCAACCTTGTCGCCGGCATGCTGGTTGCCGCGTACACCATGTTCGGGACCGAAAAGGGCTACGAGCTTTACTCCGGGAGCATGATAAAGCAAGTCGACAGTGGAGCGCAATTGATTGTCAACACCTGTAGGATTCGTAATGAGTCCTATGCGTTTTCCATGCAAGGGCGCAAATTTTTTGGACTTCAGTACTTCAATTCCGGTCTTGATACGGATCTTTTCTGCTTGGATGGCTATGGAAAAAGCAAGCATTAACGCAACACTTGTAAGCCTTACGATGAAAAAGTTTTTCATGGCCTCTTGGATTTGTTTATTTTCAAGATACCCACTTGCCCGTCTGTATTGCTAAACAGAATCTTTTTAGGAGATATGGGAACTACAGTGCTCATAAGCGAATTGCCCACCTTATGTCGCCACAGCAGAGTGCCGTTTTTTCCGTTGATGGCATAGATAAGGCCATCTTTGGTGCTTCCGAATACAATGCCGCCTTTTTCTTGCAGCATGCAGGGGCCGTGTTCATAGCCGAATCCCACATTGCAGGCCCACAGTTGGCGGGGACTGTTTCCCTCGGCAGCATAGCAGACTACACTGTCTTGCATGGTTTTTGCATAGATTCTTTTTCCATCAGCCGCAATACCCATGCTTTCACGAACCTTCGATTGAAAAGTCCGCCAAATGGTTTTGCCATTCTGCAGGTCAATGGCAGTCATGGCGCGTTGTGGGTCTACTATGAAAACTTTCCCAAAAGAAGCTTGCGGCCACACGGCTGCAGGTGAAAAGTGCATGCGAGTGAGGCCTCCTGTCCACTTCCAAATTTCTTTGCCATCAGTCTTATCAAGAGCATATAAGGTGTTGTCCCAAGCACCGAAAATCACTTTGTCATCGGTAACGAGTGGCTTGGTGACAATGTAGCCCTTAACGCCGCGGTAAGCCCACACAATTTTGCCGGATCTGATTTGAATTGCTCTGAAAGTTGAATCGCTGGCTCCTATATAGGCAATGCCATTTTTGATGGACACGGCTCCTAAGACAGGCTGAGTAGCACTAACCGTCCAAAGAAGCTGACCGTTCTTGGCATTTAGGCCATAAATCTTCTTGTCGGCCGATCCACATACAACGATGCCTTGGCTGACAGCCGGGCCACCGATGATGCGACGCTCCGTCTTGAACTTCCAAAGAAGCTTACCGTTTTTCAAGCTGAAGGCCTTGACAAAACCTTCATTGTCACCTGTGAAGACTCTGTTGTTTTCAAATGCAGGAGAACTGTAGAACGCTCCGGTTGTTTGCGTAATCCATTCTTCCTCGACTTGTGGGAACTTTGAATTGTCACTGTAGTCAGGATATTTTTCAGCTTTTCCTTTAGGATCGTAACAGGGCTTTTGTATGTCGTAAACGGCTACGAGACGTTTAGGCTCGCCTACGTTCTGAACATAAGCTCTTATTTCTTTACTATCGACTTCGTAGATTCCGTAACCTGGCTTTCCGTTTTCATCTTTCAAGTTGCTTCGCATCAAAATGCCCGGTATGCCATCATATTTCAAATTCCTTATGGCGTGATAGTGACCGCCAATGAATAGCCTCACATTTCCTTGCTTGCGTGCGGCATCAGTCACCTTGTACCAATTGTCAACATCACCGTCAAGCATAGGGTAGTGGGTGACAATGATAGCAGGTTCTCCTTTGGCATCTGCAGCAGCCAATTCCTTTTTCATCTGTTCTATGTCGTAAGGAGATACATGACCGTAGGCCATTCTCATCAATGGCCCTGAATTGAAGCCGATGAAAGCAACTCCATTGTGCTCGAAAGCGAGGGTTTCAGAACCGAAAATATCTTGAAAAGCCGTGCAGCCCGATTCGCTCCAAGTCGTTTCGTGGTTGCCAAGATAGACATAGTAAGGAATTCGGAGTTCCTCCAGACACGATTTTACTTTCAGCATAGTCTTTCGATCGCCTTGCTCTGTAAGGTCGCCGGTAACCAGAACGAAATCCAAACTGTCGGTTGCATTGATTTGCGCAATGCTTTGTTGCAGGTCTTTTGTCGGTCCCTCGTTATTCGGGTTCAAATGGATATCTGTCAATTGGGCGAAACGGAAAGGCTTTATCCGTGCCTTGCTGTTCGTTATGCCTACGAGGCAGAACAATATCAGAATTATGAAAACACGTTTGGTTTTAAAATGGTAAGGCATCACTTCAAAAAGTTAAGTATTTGTTGCATCATTGTATCTCTTTCCTTGGCGGTTTGTATCGTTTCAAAAGGAACTGCCATGATAATCGTTTTATAATCGTTGCCATTATAGGCTACGGCTGCACTTAGATTGTTTTCAGAGTAGCGCATAACTGTTGCTGCCTCTGCACATGCAGGTTCAATAGCATCTGGACTTTCTACTACGTAGCACTTTGAATTCAGTTGGTTGTGGTATGAGTACTCACCGATGAAAGTCCCTTTTGGCAGTTTGCTTTTTACGCATTTTATTTTTCCGCCTTTGGCAGCTTGTCCGACCCGCCATTTGTATTTCAGGATTTGCGTGGCAAAATCTTTATCGCTTTGCAGTGACGGAGCAACACGGCTATCCCAAAGATCTGTCCCTATGAATGCTCCGGAAACAAAGAGGTGGCCACCGGATTTCAAATAGGAAGTCAATTTTTTTTGCATGGTTTTGTCGAAGGTTTTGTATTTCAGGGGATGGATTCCTTTGCGTCCCATTTTTGTCTGGCACTCTTTTCCTAAAATGAGGTCTGTAATGGCGTAGTCTTCCAATCTAACAAGGCTGTCCTTTACCGATTCATCGCTGCAGGATACAAAGCTGTGCCCGGCTTTTAGTATGGCGGCACCATGAATGTAAGGGTAATCGAATGTGTTGCCCGCTATTACTTCTTTTTCATAATCGGCATAGCTGTCGCCGAATCCTGCCGCGTCGTCATCCATCCAGGGTATTCTGCGACGGAATTCTTTCATACTTCCAATGTAACTTATGTCTTTTATATAAGGAACTCCATGGTCTACGTTGTCAAGGAATCCGGCCAATGCCGTATCGGCCGGCTCGGGTGCGACAAAGTCGGCCGGAGCGCTGATTCGGTTGAAGTTGTTGATGACAAGTACAGGTTTTTCTGTCGCATTGGCGGCGATGCCTGCCGAAAGGATTTCTGAAGGAAAGCTTCGGCCGCCTTCGTTGATTGCCACTACTTTGTAGCTGTATATTTTGCCCGGTTGTAGTTTTGTTTCGTATTCAGCCCCTTTTACCACTTGCCCGTTGTCCCAATCGTTTCCTTCGATACGGGTGTAAACAATGAACTTTTCTGCATTTGCCGTTGGCTCCAGACTATCTGCTGTTGCCCGCCATGTAAGTCGTGCAGTGTTTCCGTTTGTCAGTTGCAAAGCCATGTGACTTACCGGCAGCGGTTGTACAACATACTTTTCATTTCGTTGCGAAGATATGAATTTTAAGATTCCCTTGTAGATGGCTCTGCTTACAATAAAGCGAAAGCGTGGGTCAAGGCCGTAGCGCATATCTGCAAAGTTCTGATGCGAGAGAAGTTCGAGCAACATAGCCGGGACTTTGGGCATCCAAGCTTCAAAATAGGGCTTGTCCCACATTTGGCGTCGGGTCCATTGGGGTTCGCAGAGTGTTCGTATGTCATTTACAATGCTACTTTGCACGATGTCTGCCAAATCGCGCGACAAGGTTCGAGATGCACCTCCGGGAAATGTGCCATCGTATTGTTCGGAATCGTAGATAGCCAAAGTTCCAATGATATTATCGTTGAGAGTAGTACCTGCATCGCTGTGGAAGGCAAATGACAGGTCTATCGGGATGTTCAGCCCTTTCTCGTTCGGATTGGATGCCGAGCCCCCTGCCAGCCAATTGACCCAAAGCCCACGGTTTTTGTAGTCGTCTGTATAGTCATTGCACGATTTTGTCAAGTCATAAATGCTGTCGGGAACTCCAGCCCATTGCATCCAATAGCGTGCTCCTTCGCAGAAACGTGGGTAACCGCTTTTTTGTGCTTCATCCAGTGTAATACAAAGGTTGTGCTCTTCTTTTTCGCGGTCTATATATCGTGCCACATTGCCTATGCCTCCACCTACTTTCACTGCATCGGCCGTGACAATGCGCCCGCTTTTAGACGAAAGGTTGCTTAATTCAATTCTGTTTTCTGCGTTTTTACCTTCTTTAAAATAGAATGTACCTAAATATATCCAAGTTTCACCTCCCATCTGCTGGTTTACACTGAAGGTTGTTTCCTGGCCGTTGTGAAATACTGTGTATCTTGCATCATCGGTGCTTTCGGCCAACGTGTGATAGGATACGTAAACGGCATATTCGCCATCTTGCGGAATGTCGGGCTGCCATACGGCAGTGCTTGTGTTTCCTTTTTTGATGGTTTCAACTTGCCGGTAGGTTCCTTCCTTAAATGGATTTTCATGGTTGATGTATGTCGCCCGTTTGAAGGCAAAGCCGGTTTCTTGGCCGTTTGCCCATGAGCGGTCGCCATGATGTTCGCTGTATGTGCTTGTAAACTGTGACCGATAGGCTGCATCGTTTTCTTCGGCGTTGGACGCAATTTGCCTGCTGTCATTATCAATGATTACTTCAAACGGATTGGCATCGCGTTCGCGGGGCATCAGTACGTAGGCACCTGCGTTTTCCAGCATCGGTACAAGGAAAGGCAATACATAACTTTGCGTATAGAGATCTTCGACGGTTTGGAAAATGCGTGCCCGCTGCCATTCCCAGCGATCCAATTTGGCCTCATAGTAGAATCCATGGCTTTGCCACATGGCAATGTGACGGCCCTTGAGACCTTCTTTCGGTTCAAAGGTCGCAGATGTATTCCTGACGATGGGCGCGATTTTCTTGGGCGTTGCAAAACGTTTCCATTTTTTGTCGTCTTTTTCCCTCAAGATGTGAGGCACCAGCTTTTCAACAGCTATTCCGGCTGTGAAAAGACCTATTTTTTTCTTTTTCCAATCTGCAGGCAATTGGTTGCGCACGTTATTGTAGAAGTCTTGGATTAAGTTTTCACGGATAGGTGCATCATATAAATTGCCGGATGCGTAAATCCTTACTGAATCCTTGGTAACGTGGCTTGAATCAATTCTGACGCGTCCTACCTGTGCTTCGTTACGAACCATTTCGTTCAGGCTCTTTCCAAGCAATTCTACAATTTCTTTTGATACAGTTTTTTGCTCTTCTGCGTTTACGAATGTCGAAGCCAATGCCATAATAGAACATAGGCAGATGCTTCTTAGATTCCTGTTGCGTTTCATTTATATGTTGGGTATTATAATCGTCTTTATATGTTTAATGGCTACTCTGCTGCCATTTTCAGGGTATATCCTCCTCCGGGTGCCAAGTATACCTTGAGTTGTCCGTTGGCCGGTATCTGCGTGGTTTCATGGATATAGTCTTGTGCGTGTTTGGCTGCGTTAGGGCCATCACGGAATACTTCTATTTGTTTCCCGGCTCCATTAATTGTATTCAGGTCGAGTGTCAAATTGCGTTCAGTCCAGTTTGTCAAAGCTCCTACATACCATACATTTCCTTTTCTGCGTGCTATGGCTACATATTCGCCCACTTCTCCGCAAAGAGGAATGGTCTCGTCCCAAACAGTAGGTATTTGCGAGATGAAAGTTGTACACTCCGCTTCCTGCTCATAGTGGGTCGGGCTGTCACACAACATGCCGAGCGGCGACAGAAATACGGTATATTCTGCCAGCTGATGGCAACGTGTTCCCTGGCTCATAGGTTCGCTGCCTGATGCGCGGTAGGTTTGCCGTGTTCCATTCAGCATGGCTCCTTGCGTATAGTCCATCGGACCGGCCAGCATGCGTACGAAGGGTATAGTTACATCGCCATTCATCTGATCGTATTCTTCAAGCGATGACCATTTATTGAATTCCATGCCACATACTCCTTCAAAATTGAGCACGTTAGGGTACGTGCGGTTCAATCCTGCCGGTTTGAATGTTCCGTGTATGTCAAGTACCAATTTATGTCTGGCTGCGGCTTCTGCAATTCGGTAATGGTAGTCTACGGCTCGTTGGTCGTCCCTGTTGATAACGTCTACTTTGAATCCTTTGACGCCCATTTCGGCATAATGGCGGCATACATTTTCCAAATCCTTGTCGAGAGCATAGCTGCCCGCCCATAAGATAATGCCTACTCCCTTTTTACGTCCGTATGCGATGATTTCTTTCAAATCAATTTCGGGAACGACTTGCATCAAATCGGCAGGGCCGCGCACTGACCATCCATCGTCAAGAACTACATACTCTATGCCGTAGCGCGAAGCGAAGTCGATGTAATACTTATAGGTTTCCGTGTTGATTCCGGCCTTGAAGGGAACATTGTAAATGCTCCAATCGTTCCACCAGTCCCAAGCCACTTTTCCCGGCTTTATCCAGCCGGTGTCTTTCAGCTTGCAAGGTTCGGCCAGCCGGTACACCATATCGTTGGCCAACAGTTCCGTGGCATTGCGCGATATGCAGAATACGCGCCAGGGAAACTTCATTTTGGCAGGGCAATGTGCAATGTAGCCGGCACGTTCTTTTACCAGCAGTTGCAGATTGTCATAGCCTCCTTGTTCTTCCTTTGACGGATAGCGGGCAAAGTATGTTTTCAAGGCTGCATCTTTTCCGCCGCTTCTCACATACATGTTTGGGTAGTTTTGCAGGGCTGCTTCGGTCAGTCCTATCTTAATGCCTCCTTCGGCTTCGATAAGACAGGGGAGAAATGCCAGTTTGCTGCTATCCATCTTGCTCAGCGCAACATGTGCATAGGTGTTTTCGAAGGTATTGATCAGTTGCTGTTCGAATGTGGTGCCTTCTTGTCTTACATAGGGCAGAAACGCTTTCGGGTCAGCGGGGAAGCGGCAGTCCATTTGTTCATCTTCGACAATGATATCCTTGTCAAGATTGGATATGAAGCGATAGGCCGCCCCATCGTCATAGACGCGTACTACCAAATCAAAGCCTTCCTTGAATTTTAAAATGAGCTGGTTATAATTGTCGGTGATGGTTTCCTTAGTGTAAAAAAGAGCGTTGATATTGCCTTTGTAACTGTTGCGTGCCACTTTTGCCGGTTTGGCACTTGTACCCCATGTAATGCCATTTCTAAGCTTTAAAGATACATCCGATGGCAATATCAGCGGCTTGCTTTCGTATTGTAATGAAAACCGCAGTTTTCCTTTTATTGTTTCAACACATGCAGTCAGTTTGCCGCCGGGAGATGTAACATCGTATACGTTGGCTTTTGTGCAGGCGATGCTTGTCAAAAAAAATGCGACGGTCAGGCCGAATATCCTGTTCCATCCTGTGAGTTTTTTCATAGGAATGAATGTGAGTTTTGATATATTGGCGTGTAATTTCATGCTACCAGAAGTTACTGTATGAAGTTGTCTTTTCCGACTGGGAAGCAGACAGTGCAAAGTTACTCAAAAGGGCAATAAAAAAGGAGGCTTTCAATTTAAAATTCGTAGGGAAAGAATTCAATCTGAAAGGCTTTCTTTTTTGTCTAATAGGACATAAGCAAAGGTCAACAGCTTTTAGAACCGCAAAGCAGGGCATATTTGCAGTGTTCGCATGCTTTTTCGTCGAAGGCAAAGGTATATTCGGCAGTTCTTAGGTCTTTTATGAGCTGTTGCAATTGGCTTTTAAATGCATCCAGCTTTTCTTCTGCAGTCAGGTCGCTTAGTCCGTTTTTTGTGTTGCCAAGAGTGACATATGGCGAAAGCTCTTTGCCATAGAGTTTCTGCAGGAAATAGATGGCAGATACCGGTGTCTCGTTACGTGTAAGCCGGTAGAGCAGTTCGTAGAAGACGGTTTGCAGAACATAGTTTTTCGTATTGTCGCTGAAAAGTTCTTCAATGCTTGCTGCTTTCATCTTTTCCTTTTTGTAAGCACCGGTTTTATAGTCGATGATGCGTTTTTTCTCGATGCCGTCTATATGTGTGATGTCTGTGCGGTCAATTTTTCCGTTGATACTTGTCAAATCATCTAAGTCGGCTTTTAGCGATTCTTCCGCATGAACAAATTTAAGTCCGTTGTTTTTGGCAATGTAGGCATCATATTTCAAAAGATTAGACAGATAGTCTCTTATGACACCGGCTTCTATCTCGTGCTCGTCCTTGTTGTAGAGTTGATGGTCTTTTTCGATTTTCGTTGTTGGTGAAAAGCTGTGTGCGTCTTCATTGCTGACATATTCGAAAGCCTCTGCGATGTAAGTTTCCAGTTTTACAATGTTGCCTGCCATTGCAGACAACTCATCTGCGTGCAGAATGGCTTCGGGGCAGTTGCCGCGAAGGTCTTCATAGATGGATTCGGCAGCTCTGTGGAAAATACTGCCGAACGTGTTGGGAGGCAACAGGTCGGACTGTTGTGGTATCTCTTTGATGCCAAGCATATAAGAGAAAAAATACTTCATGGGGCAGTCTATGAATTTTTCCAAAGCCGAAACGGACAGATTCAGCCTTCTGTTTTCCATTATCTGCCTGATGGTTTCGGAGTCAATGCCTTTTACTTCGCATCGATTGATGATGTTGTGCTCGTTCAATGTATAGCATATTACAGGGATGTCGGTCTCGGTAAGAATCTGTACCATGAACCGCGACATTTCTCCGCAGTGCTTTTCACCGTCGGTCGATTCGTTATAGACCAAAGTGACATGTTGTGAGCGTTGCAGCAGCCGGAAAAAATTGTAGGCATAGACTTCGCTGCGTTCATCGCCTGTCATGATGTGATAGAACTTGCGCAAGTCGTAGGGAATAAACGAACGGTCGGCACTCTTTTTGGGAACAATTCCGTCTCCGACGGAGAGCAACAGAAGTTGGTCGAAATCAAGGTTGCGGGTTTCGAGCATACCCATTATTTGCAGGCCGGCTGCCGGTTCTCCATGAAACGGAACCGACAGTGATGTGAGTACTTGCCGCAGCAGTCCCTGCAGTGTACGGCGTGTAACGGAAAGAGTGCCGTTGCTAACAAACGTCTTGAAACGGTTGACGGTGGTGAAGCATTGAAAGAAGGATTCGGCCGTAAGTTGTCCCAACCATGATTGTTCGCCATGGCGTTCCATCTCATTCTGTGCCTGCTGTTGAAGAGCCGATGACAATTTGTTGAGCAGCTCCAGGTTGTCGTTTGGGTTGGGTTGCTTTTCAGTTTCGCTTCGTGTAAAAAAATCTTCCACGAAAGCATAGGCCGGTGTGTGTGACATTGGAAAGCCTTTTGTGATGTTGACTTCCTGCACATCTTCAGGAAGGCTGTGAATGACCGGCTGTAGCAGGGTTTCGTCGCAAAGAACGATGGCGGTTCGTTTTTCATCCGCGCGCGTCAGATTTTGCCGGAGCCATGACGTGGCGTAATGGGCCTGTGCGTTGTCGGACGAGGAGGCCACATACTCTATTGTAGTCCGTTGTGACAAGTTGTCAAAGAGATTTTCGGGCAATTCGTTTGGAAACCGCTCGATGTTGCGTTCCATGTTCTTGCCAAAGGAAAACAATGCACCTTTGCCCGTATACATACGGTCGTAGTCCCAATAAAACAGGGCTTTTCCTGTTGATTGCAGCAGCTCGAACAATTTCCATTCCACGGGCAGCAGCATGTTGAAGCCTACGAACGCATACTTGTCGAAACGCTCAGGCAATGTGAGTTGGTTTTGCTCTAAGTTTTCGATGACGTGGCGTTGCCTGGCTCCTTCATAAGCTTCGCCATCGGCTTCAAGCGTTTCGTTCAGCTCTTTATAGATGTCGTAGAGATACCTCCACAGATGCTCAAAGTCCTCTTTCAGCTGCCCGCTTCCTTTAAGTGTTTCGATGAAAGGGCGCAATTGTTCGCGTTCTTCCGGTGTCATGGTCTCTAATTGACGGGCGGCACTCCAGGAACCGAAAATCTCGTGCGCATCGACCAGACTGCGGTCGATATCGGAAAAATCTGACAGCAGTTGCTCGCCCCAACCGTAGAAAAAATCAAGGGAAATATGGGCATCTTGGATTTTTTCCTTGTAAATCTGATAAAGCAGACATACTGAGCGGATATCATCGGCGGGCTTGAAATCGGAAAGGGTGTTGAATAGTTCGCTTATGGTCAGATATTCGGGAGCCCACACGGCAGTTGTTTCATCGTGGGCTAACAGATAATCGTCAAAGAATATTCCGGCGCGTTTGTTGGGGAATACCACAGCGATGCGGCTCAAGTCGTTTTTGAACTTGCCGCGGAGATTGTTGGCTACATGCTTGAGAAATTGCATATACTTGTGGATTGGGAGTCTTTGTGAAATGGCTTTGGAAATCGGGAAGACCGGTTGCAGAATTTTCTATGGGGAAAGGTGCTTTCTGTAGCCGTGTTTCAATTCGATACAGCCGAACTTTTTATTGTCTGTGAACTGTTTGTCAATACAAAGGTAGGGATTTTAGCCAAGAATACAGTGAAACGTCCATTAAAACGATTCATTGTAATTTGAAGTTGCATTCTTTCATATTGACACAAGCATTGGTTTTGAAAACAACTCCTTCCGATTCGAGCAGCCGGCGTTGCTCCGTAAAACCCGGAGCCAGGCGTCCTTGACTGTTTACAACACGATGACAGGGAAGATGAAGCGATTCGGAAGCCTCACGCAAAACCCGCCCAACAAGACGTGAGTTTTGAGGCCTGCCAATGAGCCAGGCAATTTGTCCGTAGGTCAGAACTTTTCCTGTTGGGATTTCCGACACAACGTTGAACACATCTTTGCGAAAAGAGTCGATGTCAGGCTTCATCGTTTCAGACCAAAGCGAAAAGGCCAATGTTTATTTTGAGCAGAATGTCTATATGAAATCAGGCCGGACGCGTCTGACCGTGTCCGGTGATGAGCCATTTGTAGGTGGTGATTTCTTCTAATCCCATCGGCCCGCGTGCTCCCAGCTTTTGGGTGCTGATACCTATTTCAGCGCCCAGGCCGAATTGTCCGCCGTCGGTAAAACTGGTCGGTGCATTTACGTAGACACAGGCCGCATCAACCATGGTTTGAAAAACGCGAGCCCGGTCTTTGTTTTCGGTAATGATGCATTCGCTATGTCCGGAACCATAGCGGGCAATATGTGACAAGGCTTCTTCTAAACTGTTTACCGTTCGGACGGCCATGCGGAGCGACATGTATTCTGTGCCATAGCTGTTGCTGTCGGCCGGATGGAGCAGGCTGGAAGGATAATTGTTTTGCAAGGCACTATAGGCCGGGGTATCGGCGAAAAGTTCTACTTGCTTTTTTAAAAGTAAAGAACATAATTCCGGCAAGTCAGACAGACGTTTACGATGGATGATGAGGCAATCAAGGGCATTGCACACGGATGGGCGGCGTGTCTTGGCATTCAGTATGATTTGTTTCCCGATGTTAGTGTCTCCGTATTCATCAAAATAGGTGTTTACGACTCCGGCTCCGGTTTCGATGCAGGGCACTTTTGCCTCTTCTCTGACAAAACGGATGAGTCGGCTGCTGCCGCGCGGAATGATGAGGTCAACGTACTGTGTGGCATGCAACAGCTCGGCTGCAGCTTCATGAGTAGCTGGAAGAAGTTGCACAACGTTGTAGTCAATTCCTTGTTCTTTGAGTACGTCGTGAATCAATTTTACTGCGGCAATATTTGTATTGTCTGCATCTTTGCCTCCTTTTAGAATGCAGGCATTGCCGCTTTTAAAGCAGAGCGAGAATACGTCGAAAGTAACATTGGGACGCGCCTCATAAATGATGCCGATGACACCGAAAGGTACGCTTACGCGTTGCAAGTGCAATCCGTTGTCAAGGATCTTGTCGGATAGAATACGGCCGAGTGGTGACGGCAGTGTGCCTACATGGCGCATGTCAGACGCAATGCCTGCTAAACGTTGTTCTGTCAATTGCAATCTGTCATACAGCGGATTGTCTTTGTCCATATGTTTTAGGTCAATGGCATTGGCAGCGAGCAGTTCTGCCTGATGTGGTTCGATAGCATCGGCGACGGCAGCTAAAATCTTTGAGCGGCGCGTGTCGTCAATAAGTGCTAAATTGACAGAGGCTGATTTGGCAGACGAAAAAAAATGTTCGAACATGTATAGGTTGGAGTAAGATGGTAAAGCTAATTGGAGATTGTGTCTTTTAACAAGAACAAGTAGTCATAGTGAACCAAAGGCTTTTGGTTGTGCCGGCCTATCAATTGTCGAGCTTCACAGGCATCATATCCCGATCGGCCTAAGGCTATTTCTGTTTGATTCTCATCAACAATGCTCACAATGTCGCCTTCTTCAAAATCACCGTCAATGGCAGTTGCTCCGACCAATAGCAGACTGGTAGCTTTGCAGCTGTTGAGCAGAGTCTCGGCAGCTTTGTGATTAATGTGAATGATTCCCTTAGAAAAACCTGCACTGTGGGCAATCCACTTCTTGACGCTTGAAATGGCATCCGGATTAGGGAGAAACTCGGTATGCAGCGTTTCAGCCGGTTTTGTAATGAGGTTAATCAGAATGTTAGGCGTTTTTCCGTTGGCAATGATAACTCGTATACCTTCTGAAGCGACTTTGCGTGCAATTCTGCATTTGGTAATCATTCCGCCACGCCCGAAACCACTTTTTTCAGCTTGAATATAATCAGTCAGGTCTGTATTTGGATGCAATTCGCGTATGACGTGACATGAAGGGTCTGATGGAGAACCGTTATATATGCCGTCAACATTGCTTAGTATGATAAGGCTCTCAGCACCAATCATGCTTGCAATAAGTCCTGATAGCTCATCATTGTCGGTAAACATGAGCTCTGTGACACTGACAGTGTCGTTTTCGTTGACAATAGGAATGATGCCGTTTTGAAGCATCACAGTCATGCAACTTCTTTGATTTAAATATTCGCGGCGGGTACCGAAATTCTCTTTCATCGTAAGAACCTGGCCGATTTTCAACCCATGTTCACGAAAGAAGTCGTAGTACAGGTTAAGCAGCTTTACCTGACCTACGGCTGAATAAAGTTGCCTTTGTTCGACGCTGTCTAATTTATGATTAATTTTGATTTCGCTTCTCCCACTTGCGATGGCTCCGCTTGAGACAAGCACCACATCATATTTTAGTGAGCGGAGCATGGCAATTTGATCGACCAAGGCAGACATTTGTGTAACGTCAAGTGTCCCGTTAGATCGGGTCAGGACGTTGCTTCCAACCTTTATAACGATGCGATGTTTCATGTAGTTTTAAGTCCGGCTTTTAAACCGCGGATGACAGCACTGGTGAAGCCTGCATTTTCCATTTCGTTGAGGCCGCGTATGGTAACACCGCCCGGTGTAGTTACTTTGTCAATTTCGGCTTCAGGATGGTTGCCGTTGGCTTGCAATAGTTCTATGGCTCCTTTTACAGTTTGCAATACAATGTCCTTTGCATCGTCTGGATAAAAGCCAAGCTCTACGCCACCTTCTGATGCAGCACGTACATAACGCATTGCGTAGGCAAGACCGCAGGAAGCCAAGGTGGTACCTGCGGCTAAGAGTCTTTCTTCAACGATAATGGAGCGTCCCATCCCATCGAAGATGGATCTTATCAATGCTGTTTGTTCCTTTTCGGCTTTTGCCGGAACAATAAAAGTCATGCTGCTGCATTGGGAAATGGCTATGTTAGGGATGGCCAGAAAAAATGAAGGAATCATTTTTTCTTCATTTTCCAACCAGGTCTTAACATCGTCTGATTTTATTCCGGCAGCTATAATGACCAATATTTGATGGTTGTAGTCGAGAACAGGTCTGATTTCTCGCAAAATAGTCTCAACCAACCAAGGTTTTACAAAAACCATAATGACATCAGCTCCTTTGATGGCTTCTTTGTTGTCAGTAAAAGTGTGAACTCCAATGCAATCAAAAGGTTGAAGCTTCTGGGAAGAAGGGTCTGAGATGCAGAGCTCTTTTGCTTGGCAGGTATTTGATTTTAGAAGCCCATGAGCTGTGGCACCTCCCATGTTGCCTGCTCCAATAATGGAAATTTTCATATTAGAATTCTGATAGTATCCTGCTGAGTTTGTCTATAAAGATATCGGCATATTCTTTTGTAAAACATAGCGGAGGAAGCAGACGCAATACGTTTGAACCTGATGCTCCTGTGAAACAATGTTCCTTGTATACTAGAGCTTCGCGAATGGGCTTGATGGGGACGTTGAATTCAATTCCAATCATTAGGCCGCGGCCGCGTATGTCTGTGATTTGAGAATGTTTTTTTGAAAGATCCTTCAAACGGCTAATGAGATAGTTGCCTATAGTTGCCGCATTATTGATGAGCTGCTCTTGTTCTATGACATCCAATACGGCCAAGGCTGCAGCGCATCCCAGGTGATTGCCCCCAAAAGTTGTGCCTAATTGTCCATAAACGGGCTTGTATTTCGGGGAAATAAGGATTGCCGCCATAGGAAATCCATTGCCGATGCCTTTTGCTATAGAAATTAAATCCGGGCGAATTCCTAAATACTGATGTGCAAAGAATTTGCCACTGCGCCCGTATCCACATTGTATTTCATCACAAATCAAAGCCGTACCATACTTTTCACATGCCTTTTCCAAGCCTTGGGCAAATTCTGTTGTGGCCAACCGGATGCCGCCTACACCTTGTATACATTCTAAAATGCAGGCGCACACATCTCCTTTAGAAATTTCGTATTCCCAGGCGGCCAAATCATTTAATGGCAGATAAGTAACGTGGTGGTTATTGTTGATTGGAGCGATGATTTTGGGATTGTTAGTTGCTTCTACTGCCAATGAAGTTCTTCCGTGGAAAGCTTTTTCCGCTGAAAGTATACGGGTGCGTCCGTTTTTAAAAGAAGCTAATTTCAAACAATTCTCGTTGGCTTCGGCACCACTGTTGATAAGAAAAAGTTGGTAGTCATCATAGTCACATGCTTTTCCCAAACGTTCTGCTAATTCTCTTTGTAGCGGATTGATGACGGAATTAGAATAGAATCCAATAGTGTGCAACTGTTGAGTCATTCTTTCTATGTAATGAGGGTGGCAATGTCCGATAGAAATAACGGCATGGCCACCATAGAGATCTAAGTATTCTTGGCCTTTGTTATCCCAAACTTTGCATCCTTTGCCTTTTGTGATAGTTACGTCAAAAAGGGGATATACGTCAAATAAATTCATGTGAGTAATGTTTAAAAGCCGATGGCTTTAAGGTGTAGCCCTTCATCTTCGCTTCGGCCGAATAGTAAGTTCATGTTTTCTACGGCTTGCCCGGCAGCTCCTTTTAGTAAATTGTCGATGCAGCTTGTTATCAATATTTTGTCATCAATGCGTTTTGCATGAACCAGGCATTTGTTTGTGTTTACAACTTGTTTCATGTCAATTTCATTTGTGACATAATGTGTAAATGGGCTGTCTGAGTAAAAATCTGTGTAGATATCATCAATTTCTTGTTGGGTAATATCCAAATAAATCATTTCTGTAGCAAAGATTCCTCTTGGGAAGTCACCTCTATAAGGCAAGAACTCGATGTTTCCGCTAAATTGTGGATCAAGCTGGCAAATTGATTGCTTTATTTCTGGTACATGTTGATGGTGAAAAGCTTTATAAATGCTGATATTTCCACTTCTCCAACTGAAATGGGTTTTAGCTGTAGGTTTTACTCCTGCTCCTGTACTTCCTGTGATGGCATTTATGTAGACGTTGCCCTTTAAAAGCTTTTTTGCTGCCAATGGAAGTAATCCCAATTGAATGCATGTCGCAAAACATCCCGGATTGGCAATATGCCGTGCATTGCGAATCTTGTCACGTTGCAGTTCTGGAAGTCCATAGACGAAATCATTTCCTTCATCTTTTAGACGGAAGTCTTGTGCAAAGTCTATGATTTTAACATGTTCCGGTATATTGTGCTCTTTAAGAAAAGCTTCACTTTTCCCATGCCCGAAGCAGAAAAAAACAACATCTACATTGTCGAAAGGTAGCTCTGACGTGAACCGCAAATCTGTTTCTCCGTAGAGACCTTCATGAACGTCTGCAATTAAGTTGCCGGCATTGCTCTCGCTGTTTACAAAAACAATTTCCGTGTTTGGGTGGTTGATGAGAATGCGTATTAATTCTCCTCCTGTGTAACCGGCTCCACCTAAAATTCCAACTTTAATCATGGTAGATTATCTTTTTTCATCTTTGTGGATTCCGTAATACACGCGTAAAGGTGTACTCAGGACTTTTATAAAGCCCTTTGCTTCTTCTGACGTCCAGCCGTGTTGCATCTCACCATATTCTCCTAATTTGGATTTTAGCAAGTCATCATTGCTTTCTATTCCAACAGTTTCAAATCCGAAAGGACGCAGTTTCAAAATGGCTGTTCCATTTACATGGCGTTGAGAACTGGTGAGCATTGCTTCGATATCTGGCATGACCGGTTCTAAGTATTGGCTTTCATGTAGAAACATTCCATACCAGTTGGCAACTTGGTCTTTCCAGTATTGTTGCCATTTGCTTAATGTACTCTTTTCTAAAAGTCGATGGGCTTCTATGATTAATTTAGGTGCAGCGGCCTCAAAGCCGACTCTTCCTTTTATTCCTATAATGGTATCACCAACATTGCAGTCGCGTCCGATTGCATAGGCAGACCCTATTTCTTCTATTCGTTGGATGGCTTTTACCTTATCATCAAATTTTTCACCATTGACAGCTATGATTTCTCCTCGTTCAAACTGTATTTTCAGCAGTGTTTCTTTTTGTTGTGTCACATGCTTCAAGTAAGCTTCTTCGGGCAAGCCTTGGGCGGAATCAAGTAATTCGCCTCCGCATATAGATGTTCCCCAAATACCTACATTATATGAGTATTTTAGTTTTGTAAAATCTGCAAAGAATCCATGTGCATTCAAGTAGTCAACTTCTTCTTTTCTGCTTAATGCTTTGTCTCTAGTAAGTGTGATGATTTCTACGCCTGGAGCCATAACCAAAAAAGTCATGTCGAAACGTATTTGGTCGTTGCCTGCTCCTGTTGATCCAT
>ERZ808252.772-NODE-772-length-27836-cov-5.288219_pt1 | contig 27836 bp, 26 predicted proteins | sample MGYA00521242_ERZ808252 | MGnify/ENA primary metagenome ERZ808252 (study PRJEB31516, sample SAMN03275581) | gut metagenome | biome: mammalia-associated habitat; material: feces | host: Papio cynocephalus | place: Kenya | collected 2012-08-07 ...
TCGTCACCCTCCTCTGGAGAGCCTATCGGCAGAACTAAAGCAAAATAAGCGCAAAAGTCCCCCGCAAGACGAGCTTGCGGGGGGACTTCCTCTTCCCATTGGCCGATCTTCATGCAAAAAGCGCGTCCCGCACAGGGGACGCGCTTTGCTTTGTTTTTGCTTTGCCTTGCTTCAGCCCAAAACGACCTCTACGGCTTCCTCCGGAAGGAAGACGCCCTGCATATCGTATTTGTTGAAGCCGCCATAGTCCTTCAGGGCCCGGCCCTCCAGGAAATAGCTGCGGATGAAGCGCTTGCCGTCCACGCAGGTCCAGTTTTCCCCGTCCCAGACATGGCCGTCTTCATCGGCGGTCTTTGCCTTGAGCTTCAGATCCACCTGGCGGTTGTGGTTGGCCATCAGGTCGATCAGCTCCGCCGTGGAGAGATCCTTCTCCACCTTTTCCACCCGGTCATAAACCTTCATGGCGCGCCCTCCTCAGCCGATATAGCCCGCCGCCTTCAGCAGCTGGCTGGCCTTTTCCAGATTGGCCTCGCTCATCATGACCAGCGGGCCGGTGCAGCCCATGCCGGTCTCGGCATAGATCCCATTTTTCCAGAGCACCTTGGCGGCGTCCTCCAGATCCATGACCTCGATGCCGGGGATGCTGGCGGTGCAGGGCTCTGCCGGCGGGCACTTCACTTCCTCCTCCGCCTCGGCGGGCTTGGAAGCGGCCTTGCGGGCGGCCAGGAGCTTGCTCAGACCGGCCTTTTCCGCCGCAGCAAACTCCCGCTTCGCCACCTCGAAGATCTTGCCCCGCACCAGCTGCGCCGCATATTCCAGCGCATTGGCGATCAGCGGCGCGCCGGAGGCCCGGGAGATGATCAGGATCAGCTTGTCATAATCCATGCCGATGCCGGGGCCATAGCCGTAGCCGGTGGCCTCAAAGCTGCCGCCGGTGGTATAGGCGCTCATCATTTTGATCATCACGTTTCCGGTCAGGCTGTCCATGACCATCACGTCGGGCGTGCCCTGCAGCACATCGTTGCCGCGCATGACTGCGCCGCCGTCGGCCCGGGCGGAGGTGGCCCAATGCAGGTCATAGCCGCCCTCCCGCAGCTGATTCAGCGCCATTTCCGTCTGCCGCGCGCCGTCCACATTCAAAATGCCCACGGTGGGCTGTGCGACGCCGCAGGCCTTGGCAGCGATCACGCCGTAGATGGCGTTTTTGATCATGCCCTCGATGCGGTCGGCACTGGAGGTGCCGGTGGTGGTGGCCACAAACATTTCCTTGCCGCGGGCAGGCGTAATGACCCGGCCCACGGTGGAGACCCCGATGGGGAAGGGGAAATGCATGGTGACGGCGCCGTCCACCTCTCCCTTCTCCACCATTTCCTCCATCTTCTTATGGCCCTCATCGTCGTTGGCCACATGGATAGTGGTAACGCCCTCTGCCTCCAGAGAGCCGATATAATAGACCTCCACGCCCCGCTTTGCGGCCATCAGCGCGGCCTGCATGGCGTTTTCCTCGCCGTGCTCGCTGCCCATGCCCGTCAGAGCGATCTTCGGGCGGACGCCGAAGCTGCCGGATTCCAGCCCCTCGGCCATCTGCAGGAAGGTCTTTGCAATGGTTTTTTCCAGATTACTCATGATGCGGCCTCCCGATCATTCCGCCTGCGCCATCAGCATGGCGGCAAAGTCCTTCATGGCCTTGGCGATCATGCCCTTCACTTCTTCCTCGCTGACGCCGGTCTCCGCCTTCTCCGCGCCGGAATTGGTCTGCAGCACGAAGGAAACGCCGTCGAACAGGTTGGTCATGCGGCCCAGGAACAGGGAGCCCTTGCCGATGATCATGGCGCGATGCACCTTGCCCGCCAGAATATCCTCCCGGGCAAAGCCCAGATAAGGCACGCCGGAGGGGATATGGCCCTGGGTGGGCGCCCAGCCGGTGAGACCGTGCTTCACGGGGAAGGTGGCCAGATCGGCCTTCTGCAGATCGCCCCGCTTGACGGCCAGCGCCGCGATCATTTTATAGTTTGCCAGCGGCACATCGCCTGCGCCGGCGGGCTTGGTGATGTCGGGGTTCTGCATCTCGGGAGAGAACTTGTCGATATCGGTGACCTTCAATCCGGCGCGATCCAGCGGATCGGTGACCAGAGAGCCGATGACGTTCTGCGGCGCGGAGCCGGTGCCCACGGTGTGGCGGCCCAGGATGCTCAGGTTGAACTCGGGGCTGACGCCGTCGTCCTGGGTGATGACCACGGCAAAGCCGCCGATCATATCCTCCAGCGCGGGCAGGCCCTTCTTCACATGGTCCTTGCCGTTCATGCCCAGCTTGGCGGTGCAGCCGCCGGCGGTGACCATAACGGTCTTATAAGCGCCTGCCGCAACCAGAGAGGCCGCCTCCACGATGGCGTGGGCGGGGCCGGCGCAGAAGCCGCGGGTATCGGAGCCGGTAGCGCCGGTAAGGCCGGCGATCTCCGCCGCCGCCTTGGCAAAGTTGCCGCCGCCGCGCTGGTTCATGTCGCCGCAGGCCTCCTCGGCGCAGTCGATGACATATTCCACATCAGACTTCTGGATGCCGGTGTTCTTGACGGCGTGGAGCATGGCCAGCACGGAAGACGCCTTGGACACCATATTCTCCAGCATCACATGGGCGGACAGGTTGATATCGATATCATGGGCGCGGTTGACGCAGCCCACCAGCTTGCCGTTGTGATACAGCGGCTCGGCGTGCTCTTCCCTGACGAAATGCTCCACGGCGGAAAGCTCCACGCCCTCGGTAACGCGGGCAAGGATGCTCTCGTCCAGGATCTCGTTCTGCGCCAGGGCGGGCTTGTGGGCGGCCACGAAGTCCCGATCCAGCTTGACCAGATCAAACACGTCGCAGGCCTGCATCAGCAGCAGGAACTCTTCCTGGGGCATCATCTGGCCGAACTTGCCGTAGCGGGCGTTGACCTCGCAGGTCTTGTCGTACCAGGGCTGGGGGATCTGTGCCAGCTCGTCGGGGGTCTTGTTGCCGATGTAGACCTGGTTGGGCCAATAGGCCAGCGCCTGGTCAAAGGTGCGGAGATGAGCGGGCAGCTCCTTCAGATATTCGCTCTCCGGGTTCACGATGCGCTCCGTGGTCTGGGTGGTGCCGTTCCACAGGACCATATCGGGGGTGTGGGCCAGAATATAGCTGGCGCCCTTGATTACACTTTTCAATTCGTCCACGACCTTTCGTTTATCAGTTGATCAATTTTGCTCAGACAGCTTGAAGAAGGGATCTTCCGGAAAAATCAACGGCGGGGCGGCGGAAACCCGCCGCCCCGGAGCTTGGTCATTCGCCCAAGTACTTGCAGTATTGCTCGCGGATGCTGCTCATTTCGTTGATGATATCATCAACATCCAGAACCATCTCCATCATGGAGACCTGCTCGTCGTAGACAGCCTCATCGAACTCAGCCTTTACTTCAGGCTCGCACACGTGGTAAACCGTGAGTCCCAACTGGACTCCTGTCAACGGACCGGCAAAGGTGGGGTCACCGTTGGTGACCGTCTCAGCAGCGAGACCGGCCGCTTCGCCCTCAGCCGCGCCCAGCAGAACGACAACGTTCTCGGGACCGTACTGTTCGGCAAAGTCCTTGACTCTCTTCTGATTTTCCAGATCCATTGCACCAGCGGCAGTTCAGACGAAGCACTCCGTCGAGGAGAAAACAACTTCGGCTCCGGCAGACTCGGCGCACGCCGCAATAGCGGGACCGGGGATGCCGTCACGGTCGCCGATGATGACGACCTTCTTGCCCTTCAAGATGCTCATGTCTTATCCTCCTTCTTCAAGATTTATAGCAAGGCTCGCGCCTGACTATATGAAATAATGGGAGTCCTGCCGCTCAGCAGTACTTCTTGATCATGGCCTCCACGTTCTCCGGCGTGGCATCGTCCTTGACGCAGCTGTCGATCATAGCGCCGTTTTCATAGATGGCGATGACGGGCAGACCCATGATCTTCTGGCCGATGGCCAGGCGGCGGGCTTTGGTGGTGTTCAGCGCGCAGAACTTGATCTTGTCGCCGTAGGTCTCGGCAAAGGCATGCACATGGGGCATCAGCGCGGCGCAGGGAACGCAGCCGTCGCCATAGAAATCCACCAGGATCTTGCCCGGGGCCTGCAGCACTTCCGCCTCAAAGGTATTCTTGTCCAGTTCCAGCATAATACGTATCTCCTTTTACATCTGATTTATTTTTGTGTTTATTTTTTCTCAGAGATAAACTTTTCCGCCTGCATGGCGGCGATGGCGCCGTCGGCGCAGGCCGTGACCACCTGCCGCAGGGACTTGACGCGGATATCGCCGGCGGCATAAACGCCCTCCAGGTTGGTATGCATATCGGCGTCGGTGACGATATAGCCTCGATCCATGTCCAGCATACCCTCAAACAGAGCGGAATTGGGATTGTAGCCAATGAAGCCAAACAGGCCGAAGATGCCATCGTCGGGATCGGCGTCGATGCGGGTCAGCTCGCCGGTCTTGACATTTTTGACCACCATATAGCTCATGAGCTCGTCGCCGCCCACTTCGTCCACAACGGTGTCCCACATAAAGTGCAGCTTGGGGTTCTTGAAGGCCTTCTCCTGGATGGACTTGGCCGCCCGCAGCTCGTTGCGGCGATGGATGATGGTGACCTTGCGGGCAAACTTGGTGAGATACATGGCCTCCTCCACGGCAGAATCGCCGCCGCCAACCACATAGACCTCAAAGTCCTCAAAAAACGCTGCATCGCAGGTGGCGCAGAAGGAGATGCCCTTGCCGATATACTTGCCTTCGTTCTTGCAGCCGATGGGCTTGGGGAAGGCGCCGGTGGCGATGATCACCGCGCGGGCCAGATATTCGCCCTTCAGGCCGATGAGCTTCTTCACCTCGCCGGAAAGCTCCACGCTCTTGATGGTGTCGCTGGCCCGCTGCGCGCCGAAATGCTCCGTCTGCTTGGTCATGCGTTCGATCAGGCTGCGGCCGGAATCGCCCTCCACGCCGCCGGGATAGTTTTCGATCTCATCGGTAATGGCGATCTGGCCGCCGTCCTGGCCCTTTTCGATGATCAGGGTGTCCAGGCGGGCGCGGCCGGCATAAAGCCCGGCAGTCAGGCCGGCAGGACCTGCGCCCAGAACGATCACGTCATAAATCTTGTCCATGCAACTTCGCTCCTTACTATCACGATAAAAAATGATCATGGTTCATTACAGCTTTCCTTTTCGTCCGCCGCAAAGCAGACCGGGAAGACCCGGAGCCTTGTCCCAGCCTTCCCCGTCCGCTTTTTGCTTCGCAAGGGTCCGCTTTTTCGGAGGGTCCTCCCGGAGACCGCAGTCTCCGGGAGGGATGAATCGCTTATCCGCCTGAGAATCAAGCCTCGAAAATGGTCTGCTCCTTGATGGGAGTGGCCAGGGCTTCCAGAGCGCGGCTGACCAGCTTCTTCCGCAGGGCATATTCTTCCTCATGAGACAGGGCAGGGTTGCCCAGGGGATGAGGAATGGCGATGGTGGGAACGATCCGGTTGGCGCCCACCGTCATGGAGATCGGGGTGACCGTGCACATATGCACCACGGGGATGCCGGCACGCTCGATTTCTTTGACCATCGTTGCACCGCAACGCGTGCAGGTGCCTCAAGTGGAGGTCATGATAACGGCATCGACGCCGGCTGCCAGCAGCTTCTTCGCGTAATCCGCAGCGAAGGCCTTGGCAGAAGCAACGGCGGTTCCATTACCAACAGTGGAGTAGAAGAAATCATAAAGCTTGCCGATCTTCCCCTCCCGCTCAAACTCGCGGAGCACGTCCACGGGCAGGACGCGGTTGGGATCCTCATTGGCATAGACAGGGTCATAGCCGCCGTGGGCGGTCTCATACTTGTCAGAGGTCAGGCTCTGCACGCCGGCGATGTTGTATTCGCCATAGTGAGAGGCAGAAGAGGATTCAATGTGATCCGGGTTGCCCTTGGGGACGATACCGCCGGAGGTGCACAGGGCGATGGTTGCCTTGGACAGATCCTTAACGGGGGGATTGGGGGGAACGCGGTCAAAGGACGGCATGGGATATTCGGTAACGAAGGGCTTGCCGGCCAGCTTCTTCACCAGCATATCCACGGCGCGCTTTGCGCCCCGCTCCTTCTCGAAGAAGTTCACGCGGACGCCCATGTTCATATAGCCTTCCTCGCAGGAAGCGCCGATCTTCTCGCCCTTCATGATCTTCAGGGCCAGCTTAGCCATCACAGGAACGGCCTTGCGCATGCCAGCGGCGGAGTTGGCGGTGGCGACGATCATGACCTTGTTCTTCAGGTCTGCGCCGGGATTCTCTTCATACATACCGGTGAGCACGGGGATGCCCAGCTCTTCCTTGACAGCCGCGCAGATGTTGGCGCAGGCATAGCCGTAACGGCCGGCGTTGAAGGCGGGACCCGCGATGAACAGATCGGGCTTTTCGGCCTTGACCCATTCCAGGATCTGCGCCTTGGCGTCCTTCTCATGCTCTGCGAAGTAGGAGTCGCCGCAGATAATGGTCTTAACGATCTCCGCCTCGCCCTTCCAGGCCTGATTCAGGGCCATACCGGGGCCGACGAAGCCCTCCCGAAGCTCGGGAGCGATATGAGCCATTTCCTCGCCGCCGATCTGGGCGAAGAACTGGTTGATATAGTGTACGACACGATAGCTCATGGTGTTTCCTCCTTTCCTTTCGTTATCTGGCGCTGTAGCAGTTGAAGCCCATCTCGTTGGTGGCGCCGGTGATGACCTGAAGCTCCGCCTCGATGGAGCCATCGGGCTGCAGGGAGCCTGCATGGCCGCCGGCGATCACATCAACATAATCCAGCGTGCCGATGACCTTGTCCAGCTTGGGCAGATGGATCACCTCGTTGGCGTTGCCGCCGGTGACCACAGCGTCGGCCAGAGGATCGGCATCGGCCAGAGACTGGGACTTGCCATCCTGACCGGCATATTCATCGGTGATGATGGTGGTCTTAACGCCCTGAAGCTCGATCTTCTTGGTGTTCATGATCAGGTCGGTATCGGGGTTGCCGAAGCCCTCCTGCGAAACGATGGCGCCGTCCAGATCCAGCAGGCGGCAGAGCTTCGCGGTCCAGTCAGAGGAGCGCTGCTTGTCGGCCAGATAGACGTTTTCGTTGGTGATGATGTTGCAGACATAGTTCAGGGTCTTGCCGTGGGCAGCAAACAGCTCGGCCACCACAGGATTGTTCTGATGATGGTAGGTGGTGTTCTTGTCGCAGGCAGACACGCAGTTACCGGACAGGATCGCGCCGTCCATGGTCTCGGTGGGGTAGATGATGGTGGTCAGCGTGCGCTTGGCGTCCACGCCGTAGACATAGGTGTCGTGCAGCAGGCCCTGGGACTGCAGCATATGCACATAGCCCACGCGGGGCAGGCCGGGCAGCTTCTCGATGCCCTCCTTGACGCCATAGGTCTCGAAGGTCTGGACCTCGTCTGGGGTCAGCTCCCGGGCCAGCTCGCCCAGGAAGGTAGCGGCGCGCAGACCGGCGATGCGGACGGCGTGCTCATACTCATGGCGATGCTCCATATAGTCCGCCACGGGCTCGGCCACCACCACAAAGTTCTGCAGCTTGCTGAAGGGCGTATACTGGGCGCCGGGGCCGGTCATGTCGATGATGCCCTCCTGGAAGCCAACGATCTTGCCGGCAGTGACCACGGCCATGCCGCGGAGCACATGGGTGCGGCCGGAGCCAACGGTATCCACCTTGGAAATGACGCCGGGGAACTCGCCGCCGGGACCCTCCACCTTCACACGGGGCTCGATCACGTCCTTGACCGGGGTGATGCGAACGCTTTCGCCGGGTCTGGCAATGTCAAAGCTGAACTCCTTGACCCACTGCCGGACATCGTCGTCCTGGTACAGGAAAGCCTTGACGGCTTCCGCGTCCACGAAGAGCGTTCCGTTTTCTACCTTGCATTCGTTTGAAAATTGAATGTCGTTAATCTGGATAAAACCCAGTTCCAACTTCAAAGCGAACACCTCCTTCTTCCGTTTTTAGAAATTCCTTCTATTACTAAGACCCGAGAGGGCGTCCAGATCCAGGGCGCCGCAGATCAGGGTATAGTCCACCAGCTGAAAATCCTTCAGGATCTTCTCCGTCAGCTCCCGCCTGTGGGGCGTAAACTTGTCATAGGTCTCGATGGCGGAGGAGATCAGCGCGGCCTCCATTTCGTCCATGCCGCGGGCTTTTCTGGAGACGGCGATGGTCTTGTAGGGCGTCTCCTTGGGCTTGACGCTGCCGGACAGGGGATGGGTATACATCCGATGCCCCGCATAGACCAGATCCCGCACCTTCACCAGGATCTCCCGGTAGCCGGTCTCCTCATAATCCACCTCATACCGCTCCGGCAGGCACTGCCTGACCAGCGGGTTGTTCGTCACGATCCGGAACTCTGCTGCGCTTTCCATGGGTACCTCCCCGGGCATTCTGAAAAGAAAAAGGCGGACCGGCATAGCAAAAAAACTGTGCCGCTCCGCTCTGTTCTGAAACCTGAGAGATTCCCTGTTCGTGCGGCAGGTTGCTCCTTTGGTGCTTTCGCTCTCCAGAGTGTCGTCCGCTTCCGGTCTGTTTACCTGAGATGTTCGCCAGCGGCGGGCGGCCGCTGGTTTATTCCGTCGGTCCCGCCCCGCAGGGCAGATTTCCCGGAAGTTTCCTCCAACTGATATTCATATTTCCGATCGTTTGGCGGCAGACCCACCAAACCAGTGATATTATACCGAATTTTTTTCCGCTTGTAAAGCCCCCAGCCCTCGGAAAATACCGTTTCTTTGCCGGAAAAGCGAAGGTTTTCTTGCTTTTTTTGGGCAGAAAAATACCGCGGCAGGTCGCGCCTGCCGCGGCACATGGCGGGAACATGTGGGAATCGAACCCACCTAGGCAGCTCTTCACCACCCTCACTGGTTTTGAAGACCAGGGGGCACACCAGCACCCATCTGCTCCCGGATGCGAAAGTCAGTATACCATAGCTTTTCCAAAAAAACAATGGAAAAAATCATTTTTTCCTGCGCCTTCGCCTTTTCCTTCGCTTTTTCAGAAGCCCTGGCCCATCCGGCGGATGTTGCCTTCCTTTTTCAGTATTTTGTTTTTGTCAAAATACTCCAGCACCGCCAGCGCATATTTCCGGGAGGTATCCAGCATATCCCGGAACTCCGCCAGCGTCAGCTCATCCTTTTCGGCAAAGTAGGCCCGGGTCTTTTCCGCGATCTCGTCATAGACCTGCCGGTGGATGCAGATCTGGGGCGTGAGCATCACCAGCTCGCCGCCGGAGACCAGGCTCTCCACCACCTGTTTGCAGTCCGTAAGCTCGTTTGGCGCGAAGCCGGCATAGACCTCGTCCAGGCCCGGCGTCTCCAGCCCGGCCTTCCGATAGATCTGCAGCAGCCTTTCCTTCAGGGCGCTCTGCCGCTTGGTGAGGCGGACGGAAAACTCCGCCAGCGCGAACCGATCCCGCTCCGCCCGCAGCTTGCCCTCCCGGACCAGCTCCCGCAGCACCGCGTCGCAAACGGCCTGATCGGTGTTCTTAAAGAGCTTCTGCCGCAGCTCCGCCACCCGCATGCCCGCATGGAGCGGGTTTTGCCGGTGATACTGCTCCAAAATGCTCCGGCAGCTCTCCCAGCGGGCGTCCAGCACGGAGGACGCCAAAAACCGTCCGGGCAGCGGCTCCGTGACCTTGCCCGCCGTGCAGAGATCCTGCAGCTGCCGGGCCAGCTCCTCCGGCTCCTGATGGAGCTTGGCGGCCAGCTGCTCCGCCGTGGGCAGGGCCAGCCCCTGCTCCGCCACCGTCTGCAGCAGCTTCTGGTCGCCGGAGCCGTTTTCCTTAACGGCCAGCGCCTCCAGCACCCGGGGGTCATTGCGCTTATGCTTCATGGGGCTGTCGTCCAGGATCACGCCGCCGCCGATGGTCTCCAGCGGCGAATAAAACCGCACCACGAACCGATCGCCCGGCCGGGCGGAGATCTCCTCCGTCATGCGCAGCTGGGCATAGCAGCTCTCACCGGGGCGCAGCGCGTCCCGATCCAGCAGCACCACCTTGCAAAGGCGCACGGAGGAGCCGTGGAAAAAATGCACCTGCGAGCCGTTGAGGATGGTGCGGCGGCTCTCCCGCAGGTTCTGCAGGCGCACGTCCAGCATCAGCGCCGTGCGCACAGAGCCGGGGCAGGCAATGGTATCGCCCCGGGCCAGGTCGCTCTTTTTCACGCCCGCCAGATTGACGGCCACCCGCTGGCCCGCATAGGCCGTCTCCACATCCTTCCCGTGGACCTGCAGGTTCCGCACCCGGCAGACCGTCCCGCCGGGCAGGATCTCCGCCCCGTCGCCCACCGTCACCGCGCCCTCGATGAGCGTCCCCGTGACCACGGTGCCGAAGCCGTCTACGGAAAAGACCCGGTCGATGGGCAGTCGGTAGGGCGCCCGCAGGCTCTTTTCCGCCGCGCCGGCCACAAGGCCCTTCAGCGCCGCCTTCAGCTCCGGGATGCCCTCGCCCGTGGCGGCAGACACGCGAAACACCGGCTTGCCCTCCAAAAAGGTCCCCTTGACCCGCTGGGCAATGTCCTCCTGCACCATGTCGATCCAGTCCGGATCTGCCATATCGCACTTGGTGACGACCACCACGCCGTCCCGGATGCCCAAAAGCTGCAGGATGCCCAGATGCTCCACCGTCTGAGGCATGAAGCCCTCGTCGGCGGCCACCACCAGCATGGCCAGATCGATGCCGCCGGCCCCCGCCAGCATATTGCGGATGAGCTTTTCGTGGCCGGGAACGTCCACGATGCCCGCCTGGGTGCCGTCGTCAAAATCCAGATGGGCAAAGCCCAGCTCGATGGTAATGCCCCGCTTTTTTTCCTCCAGCAGGCGGTCGGTGTCGATGCCGGTCAGTGCCTTGACCAGCATGGTCTTGCCATGATCCACATGGCCCGCCGTACCGATGATCACATGCTTCATTTCAGTGCCTCCGCCGCCGCACGGGCGATCTCCTCAAAGTCTTCCTCCCGCAGGGTGCGGACGTCCAGCAGATACTGCTCCCTGTGGATGCGCCCCACCACGGGCAGCGCCCGGCGGCGCATCCGCGTCTCCAGTCCGTCTACGGAAAGGCCGCCGGTCTCCACCTGAACGGCCCAGCCGGGCAGCAGCTGCATGGGGACGGAGCCGCCGCCCACCTGCTCCTGGGTCTCCACCGTCCGGCAGGCGACGCCCTCCCTCTCCAGCCGCAGGGCCAGCGCCTCCGCGCGCGCCCGCAGGGTCTCCTCCGATGCAGACAGCATGGCCAGCGTCGGCACCTCCGCCAGCGCCCTTTCCGGCTCCAGATAGGCGCAGAGCGTCTCCCGCAGGGCGGCCAGCGTCATTTTATCCACCCGCACGGCCCGGGCCAGGGGATGCTTTTTCAGCGCTTCGATATACTGCTTTTTCCCCAGGATGATGCCGGCCTGGGGGCCGCCCAGCAGCTTATCGCCGCTGAAGGAGATCACATCCACCCCCGCCCGGACGCTCTGCTGCACGGCAGGCTCGCCCCGGATCCCCAGGGGCAGCAGCTCCACCAGCGAGCCGGAGCCCAGGTCCTGGATCACCGGCAGGCCGTATTTCCGCCCCAGCGCCACCATATCCTCCAGCGGCACCGACTCGGTAAAGCCCACGATGCGGAAATTGCTGGTGTGGACCTTCAAAAGCGCCCGGGTGCTTTCCCCGATGGCCGCCTCATAATCCCGCAGATGGGTCTTGTTGGTGGCGCCCACCTCCCGCAGGACGCAGCCGCACTGCATCATGATGTCCGGGATGCGGAAGGAGCCGCCGATCTCCACCAGCTCCCCCCGGGAGGCCACCACCTCCCCGCCCTTGCCCATGGCGGAAAGGATCAGCAAAACGGCGGCGGCGTTGTTGTTGACCACCATGGCGCTCTCCGCGCCGGTGATGCGGCAGAGCAGAGCCTCGGCGTGGCTGTGGCGGGAGCCGCGGCAGCCCTCCTCCACATTGTACTCCAGCGTGGAATAGCCCCGGGCCACTCCATAGGCCGCCTGGGCCGCCCTTTCGGAAAGGCAGGCCCGGCCCAGATTGGTATGCAGCACCACGCCGGTGGCGTTGATCACCGGGCGCAGGGAAGGCCGCGCTTCCTCCTCCGCCCGCTCCAGCGCCTCCCGACAGAGCGTCTCCCGGCTGGGGAGCGTCTCCGGCGCGCGCCCCTCCAGAATATCCTGCCGCAGCTCCTCCAAAACAGTCCGCAGCGTCTCCCGCAGCAGCGGCGCAGGCACCTCCTGTGCCTGCAGCAAAGGCTCCCGCAGCAGCTCGTCCATCTTGGGAATGGCCCGCAGTAACAGATTTCTTTCCATATCGGCATTCGCCCCTTCAAACGAAAAAATGTCCGGCCCTCTGCAAAAAGGGTATAGCTTCCTGTTTATAAAGGTAACAAAAGCCCCCGCCCTTTGTCAAGGGGCAGGGGCAGAGAAATGCGCCGGCCCGGCAAGAGCCGGAGGCTGTGCCGCAGAAGGCCGAAGGGCCGCGCCATGGCCCAGCGCCGCAGAAAGCTCCGCCGCCGTCAGCACGATGGCGGCGGCAGTCAGCGCAAAAAGCAGCGCCAACAGCAGAAAAAAGCCCCGCGGTCTGCGGGCCTGCGCTCCCCGTTTTCTTTTTTGCCGCCGCGCCCATTTCCTGTTCATTTTCGCCCATCCGTAATAACATCTTTTCTGTGATAAATAATAACATAGTTATCACAGCTTTTCAACCATAAAATAATGTTATGAGGTGATCCCATGGAAAAGGAAGAAAAGCTGATCCTGCGCCCAAAGCGTCCCAAGGGCGACGACGGCTACCGCACCTTCTCCATCCGCATCCGGGAGGAGCTGGTGGAGCAGATCAACGGCATTTCGGCCCGCTCCGGCTACAGCCGCAACGAGCTGATCGCCCGCTTTCTGGAATACGCCGTGGACCGCTGCGTCATAGAAGAAAAATAAGCTCCGCAAAGCAAAGGCAGGCCCCGAAAAGGGAGCCTGCTCTTTCTTGTTTATTCCCGTTCCAGCGCGCGGACCCGGCCTGCGCCGGTATGGGCGATGGGCTTCCAGCTGCGGGTGCGGTGCACCAGCGAGATCATCTGCAGCGGCAGCCATTCCGCCATAAACAGCGGAAACAGCGCCACCGTTTTCCAGATCCGCCTGTCCCGATAGCCGCCCAGCCAGGCCAGAAACCCTCCTGCGGCGCAGCTCAGCAGCCATGCGGCGGCGGCAGCGCCCAGCAGCGGCAGATACCCGGCCTGTCCGCCGGGGCTGAAGAGCCGTTCTGCCAGCGCGACTCCGCTGACCAGCGCGCCAAGCACCCGAAACAGCGGCGTATGCAGCGTCAAAAGCGAATCCAGCGCCTTTCTCCCGCCGGGCCGCCCCAGCCGATGCAGCAGCGCGGGCCGAAGCCTGCCGCCCACATCCATCACGCCGCTGCACCAGCGCAGCCGCTGCCGCAGAGAAACCGCCATGGACTGAGGCCCCTCGTCCCAGGTGACGGCCTCCGGCACGAACCAGATCCGGATGTTCCGGCTGGCGCACAGGGCGGAAAACTCCGCGTCCTCCGCGATGGTCTCCGTGGGCCAGCCGCCCAGCTGGCAAAGCACCTCCCGACGGACTGCAAAGCCCGTCCCCACCAGCTTGGCGGAAAGGCCGCAGTTCATCCGCGCCCGGGAGAAAAACCAGTCGAAGCTGGTAAAATACAGGCCGTAGCAGCCTGCGATCCAGGATTCATAGGCGTTTTTTGCCCGCAGCGCCCCCTTGCAGACGCCGGCCCCGGCGCACATGGCGTCGTTCATCCGGGCCAGAAAGGCGGGATCCACAAAGTTATCCGCGTCAAAGACGCAGAAGGCATCGTAGTTCTGGGGCAGCAGCCAGCCGATGACCTGCTGCAGGGCGTCGCCCTTGCAGCGCACCGGCCCCTGACAGCGGAAGATCCGCGCACCGGCCCTGCGCGCCGCCCGCTCGGTGCCGTCGGTGCAGTTGTTGGGGATGACCCAGATGTCAAACAGCGCCCGGGGATACTGCTGCGCCAGCAGCGCTGCCACGATATCTCCGATGACTGCCTCCTCATTTCGCGCGGCGATGAGGCAGGCGAAGCGAGTCCTTGGCGCGCAGCGGGCAAAGGGCTTCGGCTTTTTCAGGGCAAACAGCGCGATCACCGCGAAATAGACCGTGGTCAGCCTGAGCAGCAGGCTCAGCGCCCCGGTGATATTTTGAACTGTCATACCGTACATCTCCCTTTCCGATCATTCTGCCGCCATTCTATCAGAAGACCTTTAAGCCCTCCGCCGGGTTTTCCTTAAGATTTTCGAAAGGCGCTTCCGCCCGGGGCAGCAGCACCTCCGCCTTGAACAGGTCGCCGTCCACGGAGATGCGCAGTGCGCCGCCCTGCAGCTCCGCCAGGTTCTGGGCAATGTTCAGGCCCAGCCCGCTGCCCTCGGTGGTCCGGGCGCTGTCGCCCCGGACAAAGCGCTCCATCAGCTCCTCTGCGCTGATGTTCAGCGGATCCCGGGAGATATTGCGGAAAAGAAAGCCCACCTGCGTCCCCGCCGCCGCCACGGTGAGATAGAGCCGCGTCCCCGCCTGGGCATATTTGCAGGCGTTGGAAAGCAGGTTGTCCATGATGCGCCAGATCAGCGCCCCGTCTGCCATGCAGAAAAGCTCCTCCTCGGGAAGCGTTACCACCGGCGCAAGGCCGGCCTTTTCCAGCCGCTCCTCATATTCCCCCAGCACCTGCTCCACCAGCTCCCGGGCCGAACGCCGGGCAGGATGGCAGGGCAGATTGCCGGTAGATGCCTTGGACATCTCCACCAGGTCCTCCGTGAGCTTCTTCAGCCGCCGGGCCTGCCGGGCCAGGATCTCCAGATATTCCCGCCGCTGCTCCGGCGAAGGGTCCTTCTGCAGCAGATCGATATAATTGATGATGGAGGTCAGCGGCGTTTTGATATCGTGGGAAACGTTGGTGATCAGTTCCGCCTTCATCCGCTCGCTGCGGGTCTGCTGCTCCACGGCGATGCGCATGCCGCGGCTGATGGCGTTGAGATCCTCGCCGTGCTTGCGGAAGTCCCAATACATATGGTCGGTATCCATCCGCGCCTCCAGATCGCCCCGCGCCAGCGCCTGACCGCCCTTTTGCAGCTTGCGCAGCTGCAGCGCCGCCCAGCACAGGCCGATGGCGGCCGCAGCCAGCACCGCCAGCAGGCTTCCCCAGCGCCGCTGCCCGGCATAATAGAAGATCATCGTGCCGAACAGGCCGCAGGCCAGCGCCGTCCGCCAGAACAGGGGCACGCCCCGGATCAGCGCCGCCGTCCCCCGCCAGAGCCACCGCAGGCTCCGCGCGCAAAGCTGCAGCACCCGGAAGATCACCGTATTGCGCCACCATTTTCCCAGCTTGATCCGGGTGCAGAGCGTCATCCAGCTGCCCAGCAGCAGCAGGGCCAGCCCGGCGCACAGGGCAAAGGCGGAAAGCAGCGAAACAGGGTCGCTCCACCGCCGCCAGCGCCAAAGCTCCGCCGCCAGCGCCGCCATCCCCATCCCCAGCCCCAGCGCGGCCAGCAGATACAGATCCAGCGGGAGCCTTTCCTGCCAGCCGGGACGCACCTGTCCGTCGCCGTGCCGGCCGGCCATCCGGGCAAGCATCACCAGCAGCAAAAGCTCCAGCACGGCAAAGCCCGCCAGCAGCCCTACCGCCCGGCGGTAATGGCCAAGGCCGGTGTTATAGGCCCGCGCCGTCCAGAAGATCGCGTCCTGCGCCTGCATGGGCACGGCCACATAAAGCTCCGCCATGCCGTCGTACAGGCTGGTGCAGTAGCCGTCGGCGGCGGAGACATTGCTGTAGACCTCCTGCCCTTCTCCGTCCTTCAGGACGAAGCGCAGATTGGTAAAGGTATCCTGCGCGGGGTACTCCCGGCTCAGCCGCTCCTGCAGCTCCGCCCGGGCCGACGCATCTCCTGCCAGCAGCGTCTCCACGCTTTCCCGGCTATACAGCTCCGAGGGCAGCGCGTCCAGCAGGGCGCTGCGGCAGAGGTCGCTGCGGTAAAAATCCGGCTGACTGACGCTGTACCACCCCTGATCATAGGCCAGCATGGCGCACCCCGCGTAAAACAGCATCACCGGCGCCAGCGCCGCCGCCAGAAAAAAGGCCGCCGCCTTGGTCCAGAAGGCATAGAGCCAGCTTCGTCTTCCTTCATCCATTGCGCCGGTCCTCCATTTTATATCCCAGTCCCCAAACTACCTTCAGATATCGCGGCTCTGAGGGATCGATCTCGATCTTCTGCCGCAGATGGCGGATATGAACGGCCACGGAGGTCTCCGTCCCCAGGGAATCCTCGTTCCAGACCAGCTCATAGATCTGGGCGCTGGAATAGATCCGGCCGGGGTTTTTGATCAGCAGCCGCAGAATGTTGAACTCCAGCGGCGTCAGCGCCACCGGCTCGCCGTCCACGGTAACGGACTTGGTCTGGTCGTTGAGACAGACGCCGCCCACCGTATAGCTCTCCCCCTCATCGCCGCCGGGCCGCGCCCCCAGCATGGTATAGCGCCGCAGCTGAGAGCGGACTCTGGCCTGGACCTCCACCGGGTCAAAGGGCTTGGTGACATAATCGTCCGCGCCGATGTTCAGCCCCAGGACCTTGTCGGAGCTTTCGCTCTTGGCCGTTAGCAGGATGATGGGCACGTTGCTCTCCTTCCGCAGGGCCGCCGTGGCGGTGATGCCGTCCATTTTTGGCATCATGATGTCCATGAGGATCAGATGGATCTTGTTTTGCCGGACGATCCGGATGGCCTCCTCGCCGTTGTAGGCTTCAAACAGCCGGTAATCCTCGCCGGAGAGATAAATTTTCAGCGCCGCCACGATGTCCCGGTCGTCGTCGCAGATCAAAAGATTATACATTCGCGCCATCCCCTTTTCCGCCCCTGACGGAGCCCTTGAGCCTCTTTTGCTATTATCACTCTATCACCCGCCCCTTAAAAGCGAAAGTGGAAAATCCTTAAAAGTTTCTTAAAATAAAAAAGCCGCCGGAGGGCGGCTTTATCGAAGCTCCTGCTCTGTTCCCTGGCTCCCGCAGAGCAGCTGTCCCGCAGGGAATATCCCAGCCCCCTTGGCTCCCTCTGACGAGGGAGCTGTCGCCGCAGGCGACTGAGGGAGAGAATTCGCAATCCGTCTGCTCTGGGCATTCCGCTTTGCGCCTACGCGGCGGGAAAAGGTTCCGCGCCTGCGGGCGCAACAGCCCTTCTGGGCCGCGCCGCGAGTGCGGCGTAGGGCGGCGGGAGTCCGCAAAGGCGGGCGACCAGAGCCTATCCAATGGCCCGGGCCCCTGCAGCGCTTCGCTGCGGGGCATTCGTCCACTTTCCACCGGCGGAAAGTGGACAGAAAGGCCGCCGGGGGGCCTTTGTACCAAAGGCGAAATGCCCCCCGGACCCCCCGTTCGCGCACACAGAGGATGATTTCTGCTGCGCGCTAATCCCCGACCCCCGCAGGGCTTGGCTCCCCTGTGTAAGGGGAGCTGGCAGGGCCGCAGGCCCTGACTGAGGGGTTGTAGGTATCGTATAGGAACGAGCTGACGGTTACAGGCCGCCTTCTCCTGCGCCTTCCCCACAATCCCTCCGGCTCACATTCGTTCGCCACCTCCCCTTACACAGGGGAGACAAGGGACTGTGGGACGCAGCCCAATCTCCTGCTCCGCGCCGCTGTGGATATCGTAAGGATCGACGGGGAATAACGCCCTTCCCTGCTGGGATCCAAGGAAAAGGAAAAAGACCGCCCAAAGCGGTCTTTTGTCTTTGTGGAGCAGGGTACGGGAGTCGAACCCGCCTTAACGGCTTGGGAAGCCGCTGTAATACCGATATACCAACCCTGCGAACAAATTAATTATAGCAGAGCCTGCGCGCAAAAGCAAGAGAAAATTGCGTTTTGCCCCGGTTGGGCGGTCTTTTTTCCCTTTTTCTTTACAACCGGCCCGGTTTGCGCTATGATAAGAGCATCCGGCGCTGCGCGCAAGGGAGGAACGGAAGATGGCAAAGCTTTATTTCAAATACGGCGCTATGGGCAGCTCCAAATCCGCCCAGGCCCTGATCACGAAATTCAACTATGAGGAGCTGGGCATGCGGGTCTGGCTCATCAAGCCCGCCGCCGACACCCGGGACGGCAAAAGCGTCATCCAGTCCCGCATCGGTCTGCGGCAGGAGGCCGACGCCATCCCGCCGGAGGCGGATCTGACGGAGCTTTACCGGCAGCGGGGCCGCCACGATGTGATCATCGCAGACGAATGTCAGTTTTTCACGCCGGAGCAGATCGACCAGCTGCGGGAGCTGGTGGACGAGGAGCATCTGCCCGTGCTGTGCTTCGGCCTGCGGACGGACTTTCTGACCCATCTTTTCCCCGGCAGCCGCCGGCTTCTGGAGCTGGCGGATTCCATCACGGAGATCAAGACCGTCTGCGCCTGCGGCGTCAAGGCCACCGTCAACGCCCGCATCGACGAAAACGGCTATGTGGTCACCGCCGGACAGCAGGTCTTTCTGGGCGGCAACGATAGCTATGTGGCCATGTGCCACCGCTGCTGGATGCGCGCCATCCGCGACCATAAAAAGGTCTCCCGTCCCTGACGCTCCAAAAAATGAAGCAGCCCGGAAGCACAAGGCTTCCGGGCTTTGTTTTGCTTTTTGGCTCAGCCGATGACTTCCTTCACGATGCGCAGGGCGTTTTCGTGGCAGATCTTATCGATCTGGCGCTCGGTGAAGCCGGCCTTGCCCAGGGCGTCCACGATGAGGGGCATCCCGGCATAGTCCTTCCACTCCAGCTGATCGTCGATGCCGTCGAAATCAGAGCCGAAGGCGGGGGCGTCCTCGCCGGCCACGTCCAGCATATGCTTCAGGTGCCGCACCACGTCGTCGATGCGGGACATGGGCGCGCCGCCGTCCACCAGGAAGTTGGTGCAGAAGTTTACGCCGATGACGCCGCCCTTTTCCGCCAGGGCGCGGAGCATCTCATCGGAAAGATCCCGGGGATGGCCCGCCAGGGCGCGGCAGCAGGAATGGCTGGCCACGAAGGGCTTGGTGCTGTATTTCACCACGTCCCAGAAGCCGCCGTCAGACAGGTGAGAAACGTCCACCACGATGCCCAGCTCGTTCATCCGGCGGACCGCGTCGATGCCGAAGGGCTTCAGGCCCTTATCCATCAGGTCGGGCCGGTCCTTGGAGCAGGGGAAGCCGATGCAGTTTTCATAAAACCAGGTGAGCGTGATCAGGCGGACGCCCTTCTGATAGGCCTCCTCCAGCCGCTCCATCTTGCCCTCGAAGACAGAGCCGCCGTCTTCAATGGTCAGGATGGAAGAGATCTTGCCCTCGGCCAGATTCTTCTGGATATCCCCATAGCACAGCGCGGGCGCGATGACCGCCTTGTTCAGCTCCATCTCCCGCACATAGGCCTCATAGGTGTGCTGGAAATAGGGATAGGGTCCCTCATGGACGCCGTGGCGCTCCGCGCTGGGGCCCGTGGGGATCCAGATGGCGAAGAACTGCGCCAGCGCGCCGCCCTTCTGAAGCTTTTCCAGATCGATGTGGCCGTCGTTTTTGGCCAGGGGCATCCCCCGGTAGCAGCCCATCAGCGTATCACAGTGCAGATCGACGATATTGAATTTCTTCATAGCGCTTTCCTCCCAAAATCACGATCGTAATTTACCTTATCATATTGCGCCCATCCGGGCAAAATGTCAAGCAAAACCGGCGTCAGAGCCGCACGACCTCCACCACGGTGAGCCTTCCCTCCGCCACGGTAAAGCGCACGTCAAAGCCCGCGTAGGGAAAGCCGTAGCGCCGGGCGGGGTCGTCCTGATAGCCCGGGCGGGCGTCCAGCGCCAGCACCTGCAGCAGCGCCGCCCGCTTGTCCTCCGGGATCATATCCAGCCAGCGCGCCGGGAAGTCCACCTGCAAAAGCCCGCCCCGGCGTCTGTCCGCAAAGGCGTCTGCCGCGTCCGGAACGCTGTCCGCATAGGGCAGATAGGGCTTGATGTCAAAAATCGGCGTCCCGTCCGCCAGATCCGCGCCGGAAACGTGGAGCACCGGACCCCGGGGCGTATGCTCCTCCACCCGCTCCAGCCGGACGCAGGAAAGCCCCATGAAATTGGGCCGGAAGGGCGACCTTGTGGCAAAAACGCCAACGCGCTCCTTTCCGCCCAGCTTTGGCGGCGCCACCGTGGGGGCCCAGCCGGAGGCGACGGCCCGGTCAAACTGCCAGATCAGCCACAGGTGGGACCAGCCCCCGATGCCCCGGACGCAGCTTGCGTCCCGAAAGGGCGGCTCAAAAACGATCTCCGCCGGCAGCGCCGCCAATCCCGCCTGCCGCGGCAGGCCAAATTTGGTGGGAAAATCCGTATGCACCCGGGCAATGATCTCCAGCTCCATTCCGCAGGACCTCCGTCAGCTCATGTTCCAAAGCATTATACCACGGCCCGCGCCAAAAGAAAAGCCCGCCTTTTACGCCAGTCTTCCGAAGGCCGCCAGCTCCTCGCCCCGGCTGACGCCCAAAATGCGGGTGTGATAGAGCATCCGCCCGTGGAAGGGCGCTTCCACCCGCTGAAGCGTCTCCCCTTCCAGAGAGGTGAGCGTGCCCAGCAGCTGTCCCCGGCAGAAGGACTGTCCCGCCCAGACCTGCGGCTGCCAGAGACCCGCCTGCTCCGCCTGCACATAAACGGTCTCCAGGCTCTCCCGCTGGCAGGGGTTTTCCGCCGCAGCGCCCGCAATACCCAGAAAGCCCATGGCCGCCCGGATCCCCTCCAGCAGCAGGCTCACCGCCTCCTCCCGGCAGTCGCCGCCGTCTCCCGCCTCCAGCAGCAGCGCCGGAACGCCCTGCTGCACCGCGCAGCTGTAAAGCCCGTTTTTGGAAACAGACCCCACCCGGATGGGCAGCGGCATGACCCGGGCCGCCGCCAGCGAACGCCGGTTGACCTCCTCGCTCCCCGCCCGGGGATAAAAGAGCAGCGGCGTCAGGCGCTCATGAATGTCGCCGCCATGCAGATCCAGCAGCAGGTCCGCCTGGGGATAGACCGTCTGCCGGATGGCCGCCGCGATCCGCGCCGCCGTGTCGCCGGCAGGGTCGCCGGGAAAGGCCCGGTTCAGGTTGCGTCCGCAGTCCGGCACCAGCTGCCGCGCGCCGGCATAAAAGCCGCCGGGATTTGCCAGCGGGAGCAGCAGCAGTCTGCCCCGCAGCGTGCCGGGCTCCACGCCTTCATACAGACGGCGCACCGCCTGGATCCCCGCATATTCACAGCCGTGGACGCCGGCCGTCACCGCCAGCGTCGGTCCTTCTTCTCCGCCGCGCACCAGCCAGAGGGGCAGCTCCGGTCCGCCCTCCACCGGCAGGCTCCGCCGGGCCTTGCTTCCCGGCAAAAGCGTTTCCCACATCGTCATGCGCTCCGCCTCCTTCAGTTTGATTTCTCTAACCGCAGTGTAGCAGACCGCGCCCGTCCTGTCAACCAAAAAACGCCGCGGGACCTTCGTCCCGCGGCAAAAGCCGGCTCCTGCTCAGGCGTTGACCTGAATGCCGTGTTCATACTGCAGCATATAGAGCTTATAATACATCCCGCCCTTGCGCAGCAGCTCCTGATGGGTGCCCTCCTCCCGGATCTCGCCCTTGTGCATGACAATGATCCGGTCGGCGTTCTGGATGGTGGAAAGCCGGTGGGCCACGATCAGGGTGGTGCGGCCCTCCATAAGCTTGCCCAGCGCGTCCTGAATGAGGGCCTCCGTCTCGGTGTCGATGTTGGCGGTGGCCTCGTCCAGGATCAGCACAGAGGGCTGGAAGGCCAGCGTCCGTGCAAAGGACAGCAGCTGCCGCTGTCCGGCGGAGAAGGCCGCGCCCCGCTCGATGACCTTACTGTCGTAGCCGTTTTCCAGATGAGAGATAAAGGGATCGGCGTTGACATATTTGGCCGCCGCCACGATCTGCTGATCGGTGATGCGCTCCTCGTTCAGCCGGATGTTGCTCTTCACATCGCCGGTAAACAGGAACACGTCCTGCAGCATCTGTCCCACGCCGGAGCGCAGGTCTGCCAGCCGGATCCTCCGCACATCTACGCCGTCGATGAGGATCTGTCCCTTCTGAATGTCGAAATACCGGCAGATCAGGTTCTGGATGGTGGTCTTTCCCGCGCCGGTGGCGCCCACAAAGGCCACCCGCTGCCCGGGCTGCACCTCAAAGGAAACATCCTTCAGCACCCAGTCCTCCCTGCCGTTTTCGTCGGTCTCATAGGCGAACCAGACATGCTTGAACTCGATATGCCCCTGAATATGCTTCATCTCCACGGCGTCCGGCGCGTCCTCGATGGTAGACTGGGTGTCCATCAGCCAGAAGATGCGCTCCGCCGCCGCCGCGGCAGACTGGATCACGTTGAAGTTTTCCGCCAGCTCCTGGATGGGGTCGAAGAAGCGGGTGATATACCGCTGGAAGGTCACCAGCGTGCCGATGGTGACGGCGCCGGCAATGGCCAGCCGCCCGCCGTAAGCCAGCAGGATGGCCATGGAGGCGATGTTCAGCAGGTAAGAGGTGGGGCTGTAAAGAGCGAAGCACATGAGCTGCCGGATATTGGCCTTACGCAGCTCCTCGCTCTGATGTTCAAAATCCCGCTTCATGTCCTCCTCCGCCGTGAAGATCTGCACCCCCTTCATGCCGGAAACGTGCTCCGCCACAAAGGCGTTCAGCTCGGAGATCCGGGCGCGGATGGCCCGGTAAAGCTTGCGCGTGACCCGGGTGAACAGGAAGGTGAACACCACGATGAAGGGGATGGAGATAAACAGCATCAGCGCCAGCCTTGCGTGCTCCCGCAGCATGACGATCATCACGCCCACCAGCGTAAACACCGAGCCCACGATATTGACGATGACGGAGGTGAACATCTCGTTCACCGTTTCGCAGTCGTTGGTGACGCGGGTCACCAGCCGGCCGATGGGATTGTCGTTGAAGAAGGCCATGTCCAGCGTTGTCAGATGGCGGAAGATATCCGTGCGCAGGTTATAGATGATCTTCTGTCCCACGGTGGCCAGGATCGCCGCCTGCACATAGCTGAGCGCCATGATGAGCGCCACGGTGATGAAATATTTCAGGCCCAGCAGCAGAACGCCCTGCAGATCCTCCCCCCGCAGCTGCTTCAGCTGCGCCAGCGAAAAGCCCTCTGCGGAAACGGTCTGATATTTGTTGACGAACTCGTCGGTGGCCAGGCCCAAAAGCTTGGGCTGGTAAAGCTCCAGCAGCACCATGGCCACGCACATGGCCAGCACTAGCACGAACCACCAGAAATAGGGCTTGCCGTAGCGGAGGAGCCGCCGCACCGTATGGCGGTTGACGGTGGCGTTATCCTGTCTTTTTACGCTCATAACGCATACTCCTCCTTCTTCATTTTTTCCAGCAGCTGCCGGTGATACAGATCGGCATAGATGCCGCCCCGGGCCAGCAGGCTCTCATGGTCGCCCCGCTCCGCGATGCGGCCCTCGTCGATGACGATGATCTGGTCCGCGTCCTGCAGGGTGGAGATCCGGTGGGCCACGATGATATTGGTCTTGCCCTTCCGGTGCTCCCGCAGGTGCTGGAGGATCTTTTCCTCCGTGTCGGTATCCACGGCGGAGACGGAATCGTCCAGGATCAGGATCTCCGGATCCAGGATCAGCGCCCGGGCGATGGCGATGCGCTGCTTCTGTCCGCCGGAAAGAGAAACGCCCCGCTCGCCCACCATGGTCTCATAGCCCTGGGGAAAATCAATGATGTTCTCGTGGACGCAGGCCTGCCTTGCCGCCTCCTCCACGTCTGCCCGGGTCTTGCTCCGGTCGCCGAAGGCGATGTTTGCCGCCACGGTATCGGAAAACAGAAAGTTATCCTGGGGCACATAGCCGCAGGCGGCGCGCAGATCGTGTAGCGGGATGGTGTGGATCTCCCGCCCGCCCACATAGAGCATGTCCTCCGCCGGGTCGAAGACCCGCATCAGCAGGTTCACCAGCGTGGTCTTGCCGGAGCCTGTGCGGCCAACGATGCCCAGCGTCTGGCCCTTTTCCAGCCGGAAGCTCACATCCTCCAGCACGGGCTTGTCCTCGCCGGGATAGGCAAAGGTCAGGTGCCGGGCCTCCACGGTGCCCTCCGGCGTGCCCAGAGAAACGGCCTGGGGGCCGTCGCAGATGTCGGCCTTTGCGTTGAGGATGGTCTCCAGACGGGTCATGGAGGCGCTGCCCCGGGTCATGATATTGATGATCCGGCCGATGGCCGCCATGGGCCACACCAGGCTGTTCAAAAACATGATAAAGCTGGAGAACTGGCCCGCGTCGATGCGGCCCAGAATGGCGATATAGCCGCCGTAAGCGATGGCCAGCGCCATGGAGATGCCCGCCACCATGCGCATAAAGGGCCACATGAATGCCTGCAGCTTGGCCTCCTTGATATTGGCCTGCTTGGTGTCCTGATTGACTTTTTCAAAGGCGGCCCATTCCTTCTGCTCCTGCACGAAGGCCTTGATGACCTTGATGCCGCCCAGCTTTTCCTGAACGAAGTCGGAAAGATCGGAAAAGGCCTCCTGCTTCCGGGTAAAGCGCCGGTGCATCTCGTTGCCGAGAATGGTAGTTGTCACGGCAACTAAAATCATCGGAATAAACGCCACGATGCTCAGGCGAAGATCGATCCTTGTGATCATCTTGTAAAGGGTGCTGACGCCGATGACCAGCGTGTCCAGCCCCATCATCACCGTCACGGCAAACACCATGCGCACCGCCTCGATATCCGAGGTCATATATGCCATGACCTCGCCGGCCTTGTGCTCCTGGAAAAAGCTGGCCGAAAGGGTCTGCAGATGGGAATACAGGTCGTTGCGCATATCCCGCTCGATCTTGCGGGCCGAGCCGAAGATGAACCAGCGCCAGCCGATCCGTCCTACGAAGACCAGCGCCGCGATGCCGGCCAGACGGAGCACCTGCCGGGTGATCTCGCCCATGGGATCTGCCAGCGTGCCCGTTCCCAGGACCACCTCGTTGATGATATTGATGCTGTCGCCCATGATCAGGGGCACGTCCGTCTGCACCAGATCGATGACGATCAGGATCAGGATGCCCACCAGATAGCTCCACTTATACTTGCCCAGAAAGCGCCGCGCATAAGGACTTTTGAAGATCCCCAGCGCGCTGCCCTTGGGCTTTTTTTCCTGCGGCTCCATGCATCGTTCCCTCCTTTCGCTGTTTCGCGTTTTTTCATTATACGACCTGAAGTCAGGTTCATGTCAAGTCTTTTTTCGGCAGACAGGGACAAAGGACGGGGCCGCGCCAAGCGGCGCGCTTCCCCGTCCCCGGCGCTCCGCGCAGGCCGTTGCCTGCCGTCGGACGGCGCTTATTCCTTGTCGAACAGATAATCCCGGTAGGCGACCTCTTTGCCGTTTTCAAAATACACCTTGGGCACGCGGCGGGCCAGGGCGGCCTGCAGACCGTTGCGGTTAAAGTTGGTGATCCTTGCGCCCTCGGGATAGGTCATGGCGTTGTGCTGCTGGCTGAAGACCACCACCTCGTCGCCGATCTGCACATCAGGCACGTCGGAAACGTCGATCATGGCCTGATCCATGCACATCAGGCCCACGATGGGGCACTTCACATCCTTCACGGCGCACCAGCCCTGATAGTGGGAAAGGGCCCGGGGCGCGCCGTCCACATAGCCGAAGGGCAGCGTGGCGATGACCCGGTCATGATCCGCCTTGTCGTCCAGCCCGTAGCCGATGCCCTCGCCCGCCGGCAGCACCTGGAGATGAACGATCTCGCTCTTCAGCTCCATCACGGGCCGCAGCGTGGGGATATGGGGATTGAAGCCATAGAAGAAGGAGCCGGGACGGACCATGTTATAGCGCATCTCCGGATAGCGGATGGCGCCGATGCCGTCGTCGATGCTCTTCAGGGGGAAGGTGACGCCCCGCTTCTCGCAGCCCTCGATAAACCGCTGGAAGCGCTCCCACTGCCGGTAATCGTCGTCGTGGGTCTCCAGCGCCAGGTGGCTGAAGATGCCGTCCAGCTTCAGGTTGGGCAGCTTGGCGATCTCCGCCACGACGTCCATGCTCTCCTCCGTGGGGGCAAAGCCCAGCCGGTGCATGCCGGTATCCACCTTGATCTTGATCCGTCCGGTGATGCCCAGCCGGCCGCAGTCCTCGGAAAGGCGCTTGGCCTGCCGCAGGGAGCAGATGGTCTGGATGATATTGTTTTCCGCGCCGTAATGGAGCAGATGATCGGGGGAAAGGCCCAGCACCAGGATCTCCCCGTCCTTGTGGGCCCGGCGCAGCTCCAGCGCCTCGTTCAGCGACGCCACGCCGAAATAGCGCAGGCCGTATTTCATCATATACCCCATCATCATCACGGCGCCGTGGCCGTAAGCGTCGGCCTTGATGATGGCCATGGGCTCCACATCGGGGCCAAGCTCCTGCCGCAGCACGCCGATGTTATATTTCAGGTTGTCCAGATTGATCTCCGCACGGGTGGTCCGCAGATGTTCCATAAGTCGTTCGCTCCTTTGTTTCAATATCTGACTGCTGTATCATACTCCTTTTTTGGCCTTTCTGGAAGAGGAAACGCAAAAAATTTTGAATCTTCTTGAATCTTTTTTCGATCTGTGATAGAGTGGCAGAGGATAAAAGGATCGATTTGCTTTTTATTTTATCTATATTGGGAGGGAACTGCAATGTTTCAGAAACTGATCGAAAAAGTCAAGGCCGAGCCCAAGACCATCGTCTTCACCGAAGGCGTGGACGCCCGCATCCTCAGCGCCGCTTCCCGTCTGCTCCAGGAAAAGCTCATGAGCGTGATCCTGGTGGGTCCCGTGGACGAGGTGAAGGCCGCCGCCGCCAAGGATGGCTTCAACATCGATGGCGCGGAGATCCTGGACCCTGCCGCCTACGAGGGCATGGACGAGATGGTCCAGACCATGGTGGAGCTGCGCAAGGGCAAGATGAGCCCCGAGGAATGCCGCGCCAATCTGCTGAAGGGCAATTATTTCGGCACCATGCTGGTCAAGCTGGGCAAGGCCGACTGCCTGCTGGGCGGCGCCACCTATTCCACCGCGGATACCATCCGTCCCGCACTGCAGCTGGTCAAAACCAAGAAGGGCGCGCATCTGGTGTCCTCCTGCTTCATCCTGAACCGGGACTGCGGCCCCGAGGAGCTGCGCACCATCTGCATGGGCGACTGCGCCGTCAATATCGACTATCAGGATACCGTGGATAAAGAGGGCAACGTGACCTTCACCGCCGCCCAGAAGCTGGCGGAGGTGGCCGTGGAATGCGCCCACTGCGCCAAGGTCTTCGACATCGACCCCAAGGTCGCCATGCTGAGCTTCTCCACCAAGGGCTCCGGCAAGGGCGGCACCGTCCAGCTGAGCCGCGACGCCACGGCCATCGCCAAGGAGCAGGCCCCCGAGCTGGCCATCGACGGCGAGATGCAGTTTGACGCCGCCGTCTCCCCCACGGTGGGCCAGCTGAAGTTCCCGGGCAGCAAGGTGGCCGGCTATGCCAACACCTTTATCTTCCCCCTGATCGAGGCCGGCAATATCGGCTATAAGATCGCCCAGCGTCTGGGCGGCTACGATGCCTACGGCCCCATCCTGCTGGGCCTGAACGCCCCCATCAACGACCTGTCCCGCGGCTGCAACGCCGACGAGGTCTATAAGATGGCCATCATCACCGCCGCCCTCCGCTGAACCAAAAGCAGAGCAGCAAGCCCCCGGAGCCTTCGCTCCGGGGGCTTTATGATTTTCCCGGCGCAAACTGCGCCGGGAAAAGGAACCGGTTTCCTCCCGTAAACCCTCTTCCTTTGGACGAAGGGAAAGGGAGCGAGCCGCGTCC
>ERZ808252.773-NODE-773-length-27827-cov-8.746651_pt1 | contig 27827 bp, 26 predicted proteins | sample MGYA00521242_ERZ808252 | MGnify/ENA primary metagenome ERZ808252 (study PRJEB31516, sample SAMN03275581) | gut metagenome | biome: mammalia-associated habitat; material: feces | host: Papio cynocephalus | place: Kenya | collected 2012-08-07 ...
GTGTAATATAGGCTGAATGACATCGCAAAACGGCCTCTATTGCACTGCAATATAGGCCGTTTTGCGATGCTTTTCAGGCCATATTGCAACCGATGGAAAATTGAGAGCGGTTGGAGTATGAATTGGCTACCTTGATAATAACAGAGAAAGGTGGCAGACACTACGCCAAAAGGCAATTCACAGGAAAGCCGGGGAAGCAGATAATTGGGGGGCAACATTCTCCCTTCTGGATTCTATAAGAGATTGCATCATCTAACAATATCCCAAAGAGAAAACAAAAACAGAGAAACGGGGAAATGAATCCGCTTCTCTGTTGGCATGCTATTGTCCGACAAGAACAGACGGACAACTCGTCATCTGAGCTGGTTATTTGGCGTAAGCCACGCTGCGCACTTCGCGAATAACCGTAATCTTGACCTGACCGGGATAGGTCATCTCATTCTGAATCTTCGTGGCAATCTCACTGGAAAGCTTCTCTGCCTCTTCATCGGTCATCTTGTCGGCTCCGACAATCACTCGAAGTTCACGACCAGCCTGAATGGCATAAGTCTTGACAACGCCGGGATAGCTCATCGCCGTGGCCTCCAAATCGTTCAGACGCTTGATGTAGGCCTCCACAATTTCGCGACGCGCGCCAGGACGTGCACCTGAAATGGCATCGCACACTTGCACAATGGGTGCCAAAAGGCTCGTCATTTCCACCTCATCATGGTGTGCAGCGATGGCATTGACGATGTCTGGCTTCTCCTTATATTTCTCAGCCAGCTTGGCACCATAGAGGGCATGGGGAAGGTCTGTCTCCTCATCGGGCACCTTTCCAATATCATGAAGCAAGCCGGCACGCTTTGCTTTCTTCGGATTTAAGCCCAACTCGGAGGCCATGACCGCACATAGGTTGGCCGTCTCGCGGGCATGCTGGAGCAGGTTCTGTCCGTAGGAAGAGCGATATTTCATCTTGCCGACGATGCGCACCAACTCCGGGTGCAGCCCATGGATACCGAGGTCAATGGCCGTGCGCTTACCCGTCTCGATGATCTCGGAGTCGAGCTGCTTCTTGACCTTGGCCACCACTTCCTCGATGCGGGCAGGGTGGATGCGCCCGTCGGCAACGAGCTGGTGCAGAGCCAGACGGCAAATCTCGCGTCGAATGGGGTCGAATGCCGAGATGACGATGGCCTCTGGCGTGTCGTCGACAACAATCTCTACGCCACAGGCAGCCTCCAAGGCACGAATGTTGCGCCCTTCACGGCCGATGATGCGTCCCTTGACCTCGTCATTATCTATGTGGAACACGCTCACGGAGTTTTCAATGGCCGTCTCGGTAGCCACGCGCTGGATGGTTTGAATGACGATTTTCTTAGCCTGTTGGTTGGCATTGAGCTTCGCTTCGTCCACGATCTCATTGACATAGCTGGCGGCATCGAGGCGCGCCTTGTCCTTCATGCTCTCGACAAGACGATTTTTCGCCTCCTCAGCACTGAGCCCTGACAGTTCCTCGAGCTTTGCTCGCTCCTGCTCTTGCATCTTGTCAAGCTCCTGATGACGCGTCTGGAGCAACTTCTTTTCGTTGTCCACACGCTGCTGCTGTTGCTCCACATCTTGACGGCGGCGACTAATTTCCTCCTGCCGCTGGTTGAGATTCAACTCTCTCTGCTTCAGTCTGTTCTCACTTTGCTGTATGCGTTGGGTGCGCTGCTGGACTTCCTTTTCCAGCTCGCTCTTTTTATTGAGGAACTTCTCCTTTACCTCAAGGAGCTTTTTCTCCTTCAATACCTCGGCATCCTTTCCAGCCTTATCCATCATCTCTTGATATTGTCCCTTGAGAACATATCTGAAAACAGCATATCCCATGCCTCCTCCAATGGCCAAAGCCACGAGGGCAATTACTATAAATTCTATCATATTAGCTTTTTGTATTATTCATTCATACTATGAGTCAGCGCATGGTAGCACACGGGTCGTCTTCCTTCTATGAGCTGACGATACCGTATTCACACTTTATCCGCCATTGCCTCTTCTATCTCCTGCGTGAGCTTTGTCATCAATTCGGTAAATGGTTGCGTATCTTTGTTGGCCGCCAACTTATTGGCTCGCAGCGCAAGGTCGAGCATTGCCATATACATTATGTCGCTATGGGATTTCTTTCCTTGATAAATTTTGGCGTATGTATTGACCGTTTCCGTCACCTGCTTGGCAGCCGCACGAAAGTATTGCTCCTCCTCCCGAGGAACATTGACCGACAAGTCGGTTTCGTACAAATGCAATCTGATACGCAGTTTGTCGTCCATTTTTTCCTGATTATTTCTCACTCAGCAGGGTGATACATTTGTTAACCTCCCTGATGAGGCGTGCTATACGCTTCTGCGCCATCTCCATGTCGCTGTCAGCTATCTCGATCATACGTGCCGTCATCAAGGCATTGTAGTCATGCTGTGCCTTAGCGAGTTGACTTTCCAACACTGCGATCCTTTCCTCACGTTCTGCCACTGCCGCCTTGAGCGAGGCATTCTCCTCGCACACGCTGCGATAGCGGAGAATCATCTGCCTCACACGAGTGGAGAAAGTGTTCAGAATCTGTTCGTTGGCATCCATTTTCGACTACATTGGCTACAAATATACAACAACCTTTTTATCTAAAAAATATTTTCTATCGTTTATTACTTTTTATAATTAACCGAAAAGTAGTTTCTACTTTGAATTATTTACTTCTCCTCAGCCTTATCCTTGGGCTTACCTTCCTTCTTCGCAAGCATGACTACCTGGAAGATAAAGTCGCTGATCCATTTGCGGCTGAAGCCCAGTCGGGCATCATACTTGCGCACAGCCAAAACCGACTTGACCACCGAGGGGTCGCTGAAATCGTTTTTGTCGAAGATGTCATTGACCGTTGCGGCAGTCATTGTATATAATGTCTTACGGAAAATGCTGGGCACACGAAGTTTGAACTTCATCAGATTGCTGACCAGCATCATCAGTTCCTGGGTGAAACCTTGGAACTGATACATAAACATCTGTACGTCCTGCATCTTTCGACAGTTCTTGCGAATGCTCTTGTCCACTTCATCAAAAAAGTCATCGGATGTCTTGTAGATACTCTGCATCATCTTCTTGCAGTAAGCCTTCTCGCCCAACCCAAGTTTATTGTTGAGCGTCGCCACATGGAATGTGGACTTGAAGGCGCGCAAGTCAGGCAGCATGGCCAAATTGGTAATACCCACCTGAGCGGCTATGACTGACTGAAAATAGACGCGCACAAGCGTCATATAGTCCTCCATGCCACCCGCCTTGGGCTCTTCCTTATGGAATAATCGTGATATGAAACTCATTGTTCTTTGTTACTTATTTTCGATATGGGACGGGCCTGTTTCGCCTATCCGTTTGCAAAGTTAGTGAAATAAAACAAGAAAAATGACACTTATGCGTCCTTTTGTCCTGTTAGTGGCCAATATTATTGAAAATAATGCTTAACTTTGCGGCGCATATCATCCTAAGAAGTAGCCCACCTGCCTCTTCCACGCGAGTGTGACACTGCGGCAGAATGGACCTACAAGGACTAACAAGAGAACATCATCATGAAAGGAATCGTTTTAGCTGGCGGCTCAGGAACTCGCCTTTACCCTATCACCAAGGGCATCAGCAAGCAGCTTATCCCTATATTTGACAAACCGATGATTTACTATCCCATATCGGCTTTAATGCTTGCAGGAATCCGCGACATTCTCATTATTTCCACACCTTACGATCTTCCCGGCTTCCGTCGGCTTCTTGGCGATGGAAGCCAGTTGGGCGTAAGATTCAGTTATGCCGAGCAGCCAAGTCCCGATGGATTGGCACAGGCTTTCATCATCGGCGAACAGTTTATCGGCACAGATAGTGTCTGCCTGGTCTTGGGCGACAACATATTCTATGGAGCGGGATTTTCGGGACTCCTGCGGGAAAGCGTAAGGAATGCGGAGATAGAGAACAAGGCCACCGTTTTCGGCTATTACGTCAACGACCCCGAGCGCTACGGCGTAGCCGAATTTGACAATGCTGGCAACTGCCTTAGCATAGAAGAAAAGCCTGAGCACCCGAAGAGCAACTACGCCGTTGTGGGACTCTACTTCTATCCCAACAGTGTGGTGGAGATAGCCAAGCGCATCAAGCCAAGCAAACGTGGGGAACTGGAAATCACTTCCGTCAATCAGGAATATCTGCATCGTCATCAACTGAAAGTGCAAACGTTGCAACGTGGCTTCGCATGGCTCGACACGGGCACACACGACAGCCTTTCGGAAGCAAGTACATTCATTGAATGTATTGAGAAGCGGCAGGGCTTGAAGGTGGCTTGTCTCGAAGAGATTGCCTACCAAAAGGGATGGATCACACGTGACCAACTGATTGCCGAGGCCAAGCCCATGGCAAAGAACGGCTACGGGAAGTACCTTATTCAGCTGGCTGGGGAATAAAGTCAAGTCCTTTGCCTTGATAACGGCCATCCCAACTCACATGGAGTTGATGTATAAAAGCCGTTTCGGTTGCACAATTCGGCAAGCAGTAGAATTGACGTAGGGCATAGGTGGATAAAAGACTGTTGGAAGCAACAAGGATTTTGCACCCATTTCAACATCAATGCAAACATTATTGAAGCTCCACAAAGAATATTCTTACTCTGTAAAGATTTAGATTAGTAGAAAAAATGATAATAGCTGTTGATTTTGATGGTACAATCGTAGAGCACCGTTACCCAAAGATAGGTCCAGAAATACCTTTTGCCACCGAGACTTTGCGCACATTGATCAAGGAAGGGCATCAGCTCATCCTGTGGAGTGTGCGCGAAGGAGACCTGCTGCAAGAGGCTATTGACTGGTGTCATGAGCGGGGCATAGACTTCTATGCAGTAAATATGGACTACCCTAAGACCGACACTCCTGAACAGAACCGTAACTACTCCCGAAAGATAAAGGCGGATGTATTTATTGATGACCGCAACATCGGTGGACTGCCTGACTGGGGACGCATCTACGAAATGATTCACAACAATAAGACTTGGAAGGACTTTACCTCGGTTGCTCCATCGCCATGGGACAATGAACCTGCGAAGAAAAAGCATTGGTGGCAGTTCTAACCACTGAGTGAAAGTGCGGGAGAATGAACAAGCATTGGTGACACCCCCAACATTTTCCAAAAGAATTTAGAGAAAAATTCTATGCCATCCCCCTGCGACATTGTCGAAAGAATGACAAAACAAATGCGGATGTACATGCAAAGTAGTATATCCTAACGTCAGACGGGGGTGCTATATCATCGCAAAAGCAACGATTTTTTGTTCCAAAAGTTGCCAAGTGGGCGTTACGAATAGCCATTACAGACGTGTTCTCGTCCTTAGAATGTATTTTTATGGCGCTTTGAAGTGGACAATGTTGAGCAAATCTTGCAACAAAAAACTACTATATGCAAACGGACAGGATAATGCTACGGCGATGGACTGAGGCGGATGCTGAGGCGCTTTACAAGTATGCGTCCGACCCAGACGTGGGACCTCGTGCAGGTTGGCCTGCCCATCGGTCGGTAAAAGAAAGCCGGGAGGTGATTCGCACGCATTTTCATAACGACACAACATGGGCCATCGTATTGCGTGAAAGCAACGAGCCGATAGGGTGCATCGGCTATTATACATACGAAAAGAGCAACATTGCGATTGGGAAAAACGATTGTGAAGTGGGTTACTGGATTGGGAAAAGTCATTGGAATCAAGGCATTTGCACCGAGGCGTTGCGCCTAATGCTCGACTATTGCCTCCGTGTGAAGCACTTTGAGAATATCTGGGCCGACCATTTTGTGGGCAACCCTGCCTCTGGGCACGTGCTGAAGAAATGCGGTTTCCACGACACAGGAAAGATGAACCGGTGCAGCCTACTGCTGGGTGGAGACAAAGATTTGGTAAAAATCTACTTGCTTGACAAAACGTCTATTGTACTACCATAACATTGCCCATTCCATAGAAATAGGCTCCGCCAGGGATATTATTTCTCGTCCAAGGTTTTATCGTCATCCTCCCACGACCATACTAATACATATTCCGGAGTAACTTCCCGCCCAAACGGGACGGTATCACCTGTCATAAGGTCATCGACCGAGCCTTCATCAAGACGTACCCGCAGCTGCTCATGGGTGAGGTGAAGTGAGGAGCGGAGCTTATAAACAGCCTCTTTGACACACCAGCAGAGCAACATTTCCTCCACATTGGCAGCTGGCTCATCCTTACGGAGGAAACGGGAGGCCACACGCTGCACACGGTTGCTGTGGTATTCTATGTCCACCCCCACCCTACAGCGTTTCGACAGGAGAATAGCGATGAAGCTGCGTGTATGAGATATGCTGATGTGCCAGCCATAGATGAAAGGCGCACCGTCGGCATTGTGCAGTATTTCAGCCGATGGCTTACCCACCATTACGGCCAGTAATTGATGAGCAGCAACACGTTCGAGTTGGCGTTTTTCCCCTCTGGGCGTATCGGTGGGGAGGATACCCAGCCCCAGCAACAAGTCATTGTTCAGCCACCGTATCTTTTTTATCATGCTTCGGTAGTACCGTCACCTTCACGCGGCTGATGCGTCGCCCATCAATACCCAACACATCGAAGGCGTAATTCTTATACTCCAAGTGCTCATGTAAGCTCGGGAAGTCTCCCTTCAGCTCCAGAAGCAAGCCCGCCAAGGAATCGGCTTCGCCTGCAACGTCCTCAAACTCGTCGTCGTCAACACCCAGTATCTTGCAGAAATCACTCAGTAAAGTCTTTCCCTCAAAACTATAGGTATTGTAATTGAGCTTCACATACTGATGCTCGTCCTCATCATATTCATCGTTGATCTCACCAACGATCTCCTCCAGAATGTCCTCCAGTGTGACCAGTCCGCTCGTTCCACCGTATTCATCCACCACGATGGCCATGTGGACGTGGTTTTCCTGGAAGTCGCGCAAGAGGTCATCAATCATCTTAGTCTCGGGAACGAAATAGGGAGGGCGTATCAAACTCTGCCAACGGAAGCTCTTCGGCTTTGTGAGATGGGGAAGCAGGTCCTTGATGTACAGGATGCCACGGATATTATCTTGACTGTCTTGATAAACAGGGATGCGTGAATAGTTGTTGTCAACGATACATTTCAGCACCTCGTCGTAACTGCTGCCAATATTCAAGTCGACTATATCCTGCCGTGAGGTCATCACTTCCTTGGCGGTCTCATCACCAAACCGGATGATGCCCTGGAGCATACTCTGCTCGTTTTTGATGTCATCCTTGTCCGTTAGCTCCAGAGCTTGCTCCAACTCATCGACAGAAAGTTGCCGGCTGTCTTTGTTTTGAACAACGCGTTCCGCGAAAGCTCCACTGCGGATAAGAATGGTTTCCAAAGGCCAGAAGATTTTACGCAGGAGAAGAATGCCATTGACTGCAAAGCGACAAAACTGCAAAGGAGCCTGCCTACTAAAGACCTTGGGCATGATTTCGCCAAATAGAAGGAGAAGAAACGTGAGGAGAACGGTGATACACAGCATCTCCAACCATGCAGCCTTGAACGTGACCAGTTTGCCAAAGAAGTAGTTCAAGAGCATGATAATCATCACGTTCACAAAGTTGTTGGCGATAAGAATGGTCGCCAACGTGCGCTCACTGTCACTGCGAAGTATGGTTATGCTTCTGTCCTTGCTGTTTTTTTCTGGGTCAAGGGCATTGACATCGTTGGGCGAAAGACTGAAAAACGCAATCTCCGACCCGCTCGCAAAAGCTGAAAGCGACAATAAAAAGAGAGCTAATACCGCAGCCAGCCAGCCCCCGAAGGGGACGACATTGATATCAACAAGGCTGGATGAGTAAAGCACCTGAAGAAAAAGCATCAGAATGGAAGTTTATTATTATCCTCAAGCCGCTGCTCTTCCGTATTCTTTGCATCTCCCTGGGCAGAACTTTCGTGTGCGCTGCGCGGAGTGAGTAGCTCCATATTGTCGGCATAGATTTCTGTTACATAGCGCCGCACACCGCGTTTGTCATCATAACTGCGATAGCGGATACGACCCTCCACATAAAGTTTGTCGCCTTTGTGAACGTATTTTTCCACTATTTTTGCCAACCCACGGTAGAAAATCACGTTGTGCCAATCGGTCCGGTCAGGCACTTTTGTACCATTGGGCAACGTATAACCGCGTTCTGTAGTGGCCAAAGCAATTTGAGCCACGGCTTGGTCTTGGTCATAATAGCGAACGTCTGGCTCCTTGCCAACGTTGCCTATCAACATCGCCTTATTCATAACTTTATTTCCACATTCCTAAAAAAGAAAACTGGAAATTCTTTCCTTTGGCCGATGGGAACTGACTTCGGTTGTCCACATGCTGACGAAGGTAGTCTACAATGCGGTTATAACAATCAGCACCCGACAGGGCTTTGCAGCGCGCCACAAAGTGAGTGTCGCGGTATTCGTGCTTTCCAGTCGAGGGAATCAGCACCACCCGCTTGAAAGTCAGCGCTCCCTCATACCATCCTGCACGCTCTTCATTGAGATGAAGAATGACAGGATTGTCATGGCGGGCGTTGTCACCACCCGACCTCAGCGCCTTTTTCATCTTAAAATCCATCATCGTCTTTGCATCGGTCTTAATCATGATGAAATAGACGCGTGGACGTATCTTGTAACGCTTGGGATAATAAGCATCGCCGTTAGCATATTCGCGGATATCCGCCTCCAGCTCGGGGGTAATCTGAATATCGGGGATTGAACTAAGAAAAGCCAAAACATCATCTACGCTTCCTAACAAAGCCTCGCGGTCAAAATACCTTACATATAAATTCATTGTGGAAAAACTATGCTTCTCTTTAAAAACTAAACAAAAAAAAGAGCGGTAAACGAGACTCGAACTCGCGACCCCGACCTTGGCAAGGTCGTGCTCTACCAACTGAGCTATTACCGCCTGTCACACTATGGAAAGTGAAGAGGAGGAGACTCGAACTCCCACGACACAATTGTCACTACCCCCTCAAAGTAGCGCGTCTACCATTCCGCCACCTCTCCGACTTATCCAATCACATCTGAAAAATGAACTTTAGTGTGCCCAGAACAGGACTCGAACCTGCACGTCGTTAAACACACGCACCTGAAACGTGCGCGTCTACCATTCCGCCACCTGGGCGCTTATAAAATGGCTGCACCTTATAAGCAGACACTTGTTCCTTTTCAATATTTCAAAGAAAGAGCGGTAAACGAGACTCGAACTCGCGACCCCGACCTTGGCAAGGTCGTGCTCTACCAACTGAGCTATTACCGCTTGTTAACACTGTGTGTGCCGTGCATTTCTCTAAATGCGGTGCAAAGGTAGTCATTATTTCCGAAACTGCAAGCAAATCAAAAAGGAAAATATCCGCTATTAACATCTGTTAAGGAGAGAGGAATGTTTCTCCTTATTATTATAAGGCTATTAGCTGCCCACTTTCCGGCATGCCTCTTTGATGCAGATGAACTGGGAAATGGGAGTCGCAAAAACATCTAACCCGTTCAAATGCAAAGCAATCAAACACATTTGCACACCAATTGAGCTGGAGAAAAAATCAAATCACCACCCCCTACGAAAGAAAAATGCTATTTAACAAACAATAGGAGGATAGCTGATGGTTAATCCATCAGGAAACGATAGTCCGCAAAAGAATACTTACGCAGCCACTCCAACTCACCATCTGCACGAAGCAGGGCTATAGCAGGATGTGGAATGCCATTGAACATCGTCGTCTTGACCGTGGTATAATGGAGCATATCTTCGAAAATGACGTTCTCTCCTATCTCCAGTTCGTGATCAAACTGCCACGAAGCCATAAAGTCTCCGCTCAAGCAGGAGCAGCCTCCGAGCCGGTAGACGTGCTCGCCCTCTACATCCGGCTGCACCACTTGGGCACCACGCACGGTGGGGTGATAAGGCATTTCCAGACAGTCGGGCATGTGACAGGTGAAACTCACGTTGAGTATTGCCGTCCGAATACCACTGTCCTCCACCACATCGACCACCTGACTCACCAAGGGTCCCGTCTGCCAAGCAAACGCACTGCCCGGCTCCAGCACCACTTTTAGCCAAGGATACCGCGCATGAAAATCGCGAAGGAGGTTCACCAGCGCATCAACATCATAGTCGGCACGCGTCATCAGGTGTCCGCCACCGAAGTTGATCCACTTCAACTGTGGAAACCATTGAGCAAAATGCTTTTCTATATGTACGAGCGTGCGCCCGAAAACATCCGCCCCACTTTCACAATGGCAGTGGCAATGGAATCCCTCTACGTCCTTTGGCAACCGCTCAGGGAGCTGATCAGAGGAGATGCCAAAGCGTGTTCCTGGCGCGCAGGGATTATAGAGCAGTGTCTCCACCTCAGAATAGCGGGGATTGACACGCAGTCCGATACTCACGTCGGGGTTCGCCGCTTTCATCAACTGGTGATAGCGTGCATACTGCGAGAGAGAATTCATAGACACATGTGACGACAACCGTGCTAACTCCGCCGCGCACCCGTCATCGAGTGCGGGCGTGAAGGTGTGTACGGGCGCGCCAAAATCCTCATATCCAAGGCGTGCCTCATAGAGCGAAGAGGCCGTCGTGGCATGAATGTATTCGCGAAATATAGGGAAAGTCTTCCACAACGCATACGCCTTGAAGGCAAGGATTATCTCCACATTTGCCTCATTCGCCACACGGCGGATAAGGGACAGGTTGCGACGCAGGCGCGTTTCCTCCAGAGCATAAGCGGGTTGGTGAAGCTCTGAAAAATTCTCTTTATTTACTTTCATGCTGCAAAAGTAGCAAAAAAAGATTGCAAGTGTCACTCTTTTTTTCTAATTTTGCACCCAATTCAAGTCATCATCATACAATTCAACCCAGTACAAATGAGTGATAAAAACTCTTTTCTGGTCTTTTCCGGTACAAAGACCCGCTACTTGGCAGAAAAGATTTGCGCAAGTTTAGGTGTGCCTCTCGGCAAACTCGTAAAGACCCAGTTCTCCGATGGGGAGTTCGTAGTGAGCTATGAGCAGAGCATCCGTGGCAAAGACGTTTTCCTTGTCCAGAGCACCTTCCCCAATTCCGACAACCTCATGGAGCTGCTGCTCATGATTGATGCAGCGAAACGCGCCTCCGCCAACCAGATTATAGTCGTGATTCCCTATTTCGGATGGGCACGACAGGACCGCAAGGACAAGCCACGCGTGAGCATCGGCGCCAAGCTGATCGCCGACCTGCTGAGCAAGGCGGGCATTGACCGCCTCATCACCATGGACCTCCATGCTGACCAAATACAAGGTTTCTTCGACATTCCCGTCGACCACCTCTACGCCTCTGGAGTATTTATCCCATACATCCAGACGCTCCGCCTGAAGGATATGGTCTTCGCCAGCCCGGATGTCGGCGGCTCGAAGCGCGCCAACAGCTACGCCAAATACTTCGGCTGCCCGCTTGTTCTCTGCAATAAGACTCGCGCCCGCGCCAATGTGGTGGACAGTATGCAAATCATCGGCGACGTAAAGGACAAGAACGTCATCATCGTCGACGACATGGTGGACACCGCCGGCACCATCACCAAGGCTGCCGACATCATGAAGGAGGCTGGGGCCAAGAGCGTCCGTGCTTTTGCCAGCCACTGTGTCATGAGTGGTCCCGCATCGGAGCGTGTGCAAGCGTCCGCACTGGAGGAGATGGTCTTCACCGACTCCATCCCCTACACCGACCGTTGCTCCAAGGTAAAGCAGCTCTCCGTCGCTGCCATGCTCGCAGAGACCATCCGCCGCGCCGTCAACAACGAGAGCATCTCTTCGCAGTATCTCTTGTAAAATGCGCCACAACTACAGGCGGCAAGATAGACCATCCGGCGATGCCCACACGGCATAGCATGATGGTCTATCTTGCCGCCACTTTTATTACGCTACTTTTCCAGCTCCAAGCATCGTCTGGAGACAACCAATAGCCACGACCAAACGCAGGGTTTCAAAAACCGACCTTACACGCAATCGCTACCGAAACCATACATAACAAGACGACAACTGTCTTGGGCGAAGTCTCTGTGCGAAAACAAACTGACACCAACCGATACAAAACCATTACTTTTAGGTATTGCCGTATCGGGTAAAAGTACGTACTTTTGCATCCGTAATCATAAAAACAATAACAAAAGGTAGATGAATATGAAACCGACAGTAGTAGTATATGGATCATCAACGGGCACTTGCGCAAGTATAGCGCAGGCCATTGCAGAGAAACTGGGCGTGAAGGCTATCGACGCTTCGGAACTGAACGCCGACACCATCAAGGACAACGACAACCTTATCCTCGGCACAAGCACATGGGGGGCAGGCGAGATGCAAGACGACTGGTATGATGCAGTGAAAGTCATCAAGGCCGAAGGCCTCGCCGGCAAGACCGTGGCGGTATTCGGATGCGGCGACAGTGAGGCCTATTCCGACACATTCTGTGGAGGAATGAAAGAGCTTTACGATGCTGCCAAAGCTGCAGGAGCACACATGATTGGCGCTGTAGATGCGACAGACTATTCCTTTGAAGATTCAGACGCCGCAGTCGACGGGCAGTTTGTGGGGCTTGCACTCGACGACGTAAACGAGGACGACAAGACCGCCCCGCGCATTGACGCATGGATTGAAGAAATCAAGCCAAACCTTTAGCCTATCTTTAACCAGCGAGGAGGACATAAAAATGGAGCAAAGAGAGGTAATGCCCCTGGCCGACATGAAAGTACTCATGAACCACATCTATGAGTTCAAGAAGGGAGTAAGGCAAATGGTACTCTACACTTTCAATGAGAAGTATCGCGACTATGCAGTCAACCGGCTGGAAAGGCAAAGTATCGACTACATCATCCAGCCCGTGGGCAACGGGAGGGTAAACCTTTTCTTTGGCAAAAGGGAGTGTATGGCAGCCATCCGAAAGATGGTCACGCGCCCATTGTGTCAACTCACGCCTGAGGAGGACTTCATTCTCGGAGCAATGCTCGGCTATGACATCTGCGCACAATGCGAGCGCTATTGTGAGCGCAAGCAAAAACGCGAGCATTCCAGCGTCTCCAACTGACCACCTCGCACCACCACAACCACCGCAAAAAGTATGTCCATGGTAGAAGCATGGAATGCTGTGCGGTGGCTTTTTGCAATGTATTGAAGGTCAATAAGTTGAGTATCCTAAAGGAATCAAGCCCGTTTGACGAGAGTTTTTAATTTATTTTTCTCTGATTTTTAAATTAAAAATTATAGATTTTTAATTTAAAAATATTTCCCGTTCAGTAGCCTTTACCAAAGGACAATAATGGCTTGAGCATGGGATGAGACTCTTATGGTTGCATGAAGGTTGTCCCAAAGTTACCTTCTTTGCCCTGTTTGCCCACACAGTGCCATCAACCCGTCATGCAACACATGCCTGTTTCAAAACGAAAATCTTTCTTAAATTAAAGGAAAGGGGCAGCCTTTTTAATATTATTTAGAGCCACCCAACTAAACTGAACGACATAATAATCGTAATTTTGCGAAAAATTAATATGGCATACTGGGTCAAATCCAGAAACAAGCCATACTTGCAACATTACGTTTATGTCAGAATCCATTGATATTCGTGAGTTGAACGCCCGCATAGAACAGCAAAGTGCGTTCGTGACCAACATCACCACAGGCATGAGCCAAGTGATAGTGGGGCAGCAGCATCTCGTAGAATCGCTGCTCATCGGGCTTCTTTCCGACGGCCATGTGCTGTTGGAGGGCGTTCCTGGCCTGGCCAAGACCTTGGCCATCAGCACGCTGTCGAAACTCATCGACGCTTCGTTCAACCGCATTCAGTTCACTCCCGACCTGCTGCCTGCCGACATCGTGGGCACGATGATCTATTCACAAAAGGAGGAAAGGTTCCTGGTCAAGAAGGGACCCGTGTTCGCCAACTTCGTCCTTGCCGACGAAATTAACCGTGCTCCGGCCAAGGTGCAGAGCGCATTGCTCGAAGCCATGCAAGAACATCAGGTTACTATCGGCGATGACACCTTCCCACTCCCTACCCCATTTTTGGTCATGGCCACGCAGAACCCCATTGAACAGGAGGGCACCTACCCTCTGCCGGAGGCACAGGTGGACCGCTTCATGCTCAAGGTGATCATCGACTACCCCACCCTCGAGGAGGAAAAGCGCATCATCCGCTCCAACCTCGCCCATGAGAAGGTGAGAGTAAGCCCTGTGACCGAAGCTGCCTCGATTCTCAAAGCGCGCAACGTGGTCGAGGAAGTCTACATCGACGAGAAGATAGAGCAGTACATTGCCGACATTGTCTTTGCCACCCGCTTTCCCGAACGCTACAAGCTCAAGTCCCTACGGCAGTACATCCAGTTTGGCGGAAGCCCACGAGCAAGCATCAGCCTCGCCAAGGCCGCACGCGCTTACGCCTTCATCAAGCGCAGGGGATATGTCGTCCCGGAGGATGTCCGTGCCGTTGCACACGACGTGTTGCGCCACCGCATCGGGCTGACTTATGAGGCGGAGGCCGCCAATGTCACCACAGAGGATATCATCTCGCAGGTCATCAACAAAGTGGAGGTGCCCTGATGGACGCGCAAGAGCTTTTGGGCAAGGTGCGCAAGATAGAAATCCGCGCCCGAGGGCTGAGCCGTAACGTCTTCGCTGGAGAGTACCATTCTGCTTTCCGAGGACGCGGCATGGCCTTTGCGGAAGTGCGCGAGTACCAGTATGGAGACGACGTGCGCGACATCGACTGGAACGTCACGGCACGCTTGCACCGCCCCTATGTCAAGCTCTTTGAGGAGGAACGCGAGCTCACGGTCATGCTGCTCGTCGACGTAAGCGGCTCGCTCGACTTCGGATCGACCCTGCAGACCAAGCGCGACATGGCCACAGAGATGGCCGCAACTCTGGCTTTCAGCGCAATTCAGAACAACGACAAGATTGGCGTAGTGTTCTTCTCCGACCGCATTGAGAAGTATATCCCACCGCAGAAGGGACGCCGGCACATTCTCTACATCATCCGCGAGATGCTGCAACTGAAGCCGCAAAGTCGGCGAACCGACATCGGGCAAGCCATAGAGTTTATGAATCGCGTCACCAAACGGCGCGCCACGGTCTTCGTTATCAGCGACTTCTATGACACGGGCGACTACGAGCACTCGCTCAACATTGCCAACAGAAAACACGACATGGTGGCCATACAGCTCTATGACCCGCTGCTCCGCAACCTGCCCAACGTAGGGTTGCTCAGTGTTACCGATGCCGAGACGGGACACGAAATGGTCATCGACACAGGAGACGAACGGCTTCGCCGCCGCCATCACGACTACTGGGCACAACAAGAGGAGCGGCTGCAGGCCATGTTAAACCGCTGCCAGATCGATCATGTCGCCGTAGCTACCAACGAAGACTACGTACAAGCCTTGCTCCGGCTGTTCAAACAAAGAGGATGAGCATGAGAAAACTATTTGTTTTATTCGCCGTTGGCGTGCTTTCGCCGCTGTTTGCCTTTGCCCAAGGCAGGGTTTCCGCACGCCTCGACTCCACCCGCATCATGGTAGGGTCGCAATGTGAGCTGACCGTGGAGGTGAACGCACGCCAAGGGGCACGCATACAGTGGCCGGAGGTAAAGGACAAGAAGCTCTCGGGCAGCCTCGAAGTCGTCAGTCAAAAGAACGAGAGTGAGGACAACGAAGGCCTATCCACGCTCCGAAGGGTCTATACTATCACTGCCTGGGACGAGGGAAAATTTTCCGTTCCCTCGCTCACCATAGGCGTGGATGGCAAGAAATACCATACATCGGCACTTCCTCTGGAGGTCACGACTGTCCCTTTGGACACCCTTCATCCCGACACTCCCATGCCGCCTTACGACATCCAGCAGCAGCCATTCGACCAAAAGGAGTGGACATCGCTCTACCTTTGGAGTATATTGGCCATCCTGCTGATGCTCTTGGCGTGGTATCTCTTCTCACGGTTGCGGAGCGGTAAGCCCATTATCAGCCGCAAGCAGCTCGTCAGGCAAGACCCTCCGCATCAAAAAGCATTGCGCCGAATCAACGAAATCAAGTCGGCACGACTCGATGGCAATGATGACCAGAAAGAGTATTACACCTTGCTAACAGAGGCGTTGCGCAAGTATATGAGCGAGCGTTTCGGCTTCAATGCCATGGAGATGACCTCACAAGAGATTGTCCAGCGGCTCAAGGCGGATCAGGATCAAAAGAAGATTGACGAGCTGCGCGACCTCTTTGCCACCGCAGACCTTGTGAAATTTGCCCACTATGCCGCAGACCATCACCTCAGCGAACTGTATCTCACCAACGTGGTGCAGTTCATCGAAGACACCAAGCAGACCGAAAGGCCTACCGAGACGCGCGTTGAGATGCCACTGAGTGACGAGGATCGCACTCTTCGACGGCGCAGAAGAGGTGTGCGCATCGCCCTATGGCTGAGCATCACTGCCGCCACGGCCATCGTTACCTACATCGCCTACTCCGTCTATATGCTAATGTAGTCCACAGGCCATGCAAGAATTGAAGATAGAAAGGTAAAATGGAATTTGCTAATAAGGAATACCTACTGCTCCTGCTGCTGCTCATACCCTACGTCTTGTGGTACTTCCTGTATCGCAAGAACCGCGTGCCATCGCTGCGAATGAGCACAACCCGAGCCTACCGATACGCTCCCCGGTCGCTTCGCATACGGCTCATCCACCTCCCCATGCTGCTCCGCTGCCTGACGTTCGCCCTTGTTGTCATCGTTTTGGCGCGCCCACGGACATTCAATCCGCTCAGCCAGCGCGAGGTGGAAGGCATCGATATCATGTTAGCCATGGACGTCTCGACGAGTATGCTCGCCGAGGATGTAGCGCCCAACCGTATGGAAGCCGCCAAGGAGGTGGCTGCAGAGTTCATCGCCGGACGCCCCAACGACAACATTGGGCTGGCCATCTTCGCCGGCGAAGCGTTCACACAGTGCCCCATGACGACCGACCATACGACGCTGCTCAACCTCCTCCACGCCCTCAGGCCTGACCTTGCGGCCAGTGGCCTCATCGATGATGGAACGGCAGTGGGCATGGGACTGGCCAATGCCGTGAGCAGACTGAAAGACCAGAAAGTGAAGAGCAAGGTGGTCATCCTGCTCACCGACGGCAGCAACAACATGGGAGATATCTCTCCTCTGACCGCAGCCGACATCGCCAAGCAGTTTGGCGTGCGCGTCTATACCATCGGATTGGGCACCAACGGCATCGTCCGCTACCCCATCAGTGTCAATGGTATGAAGCAATACATCCAGGGACGCGGCGAGATTGACTACGAGACTTTGCGCAAAATCGCACAGACAACGGACGGAAACTTCTACCGCGCCGCCAGCAAGGGGGAGCTGCAGCGCATCTATAAGGACATAGACAAGTTGGAGAAGTCTAAACTTGCCGGTGCGCCTAACGCCCGCCGCTATGAGGCTTACGTGCCGTTTGCCATCGCCGCACTGCTCCTTCTGGTGCTGGAAGTGCTCTTGCGACTGACATGGCTGAGAAGGCTGCCAGCCTAAGAAGACCACGCTCAACTCGCTGAGCGTGCCATAGGGCACCGCAAGACCGTGACAAGTGATAATTATGGAAGAAAGGAATCATGTTCAGATTTGAAGATCCAACATACTTATGGCTGCTGCTGATTATTCCGATATTGGCAGTCATGCGCTTCGTCAGCATCCGCAAGCAGCGGAAAAGAATGCGGCTATTGGGCAATCCCGAGCTGCTAAGGAAGCTCTCCCCAGGCATTTCTCGCCGACGGACTGCCGTTAAGTTTTGGCTGTTGATGGCGGCCATCGCACTGATGATTGTCATGATAGCCAGGCCGCAGATGGGGAAAAGCATCTCTCACGAGAAGAGAAAGGGCATCCAGACCATGATTTGCCTCGACATCAGCAACTCCATGATGGCACAGGACGTCGCACCGTCAAGGCTCGAAAAGAGTAAAATCCTCATCGAGGACTTGGTCGACCACTTTCAAAACGACCAGATAGGAATGGTGGTCTTTGCGGGTGACGCATTCATCCAGCTCCCGATAACGAGCGACTACGTCTCTGCCAAGCTCTTCCTCCAAGACATCGACCCCTCACTTATCGGCACACAGGGCACGGACATTGCACAGGCCATACGACTTGCAATGCAGAGCTTCACGAAGAATGGAGACCAAGGAAAGGCCATCATCGTCATCACCGACGGCGAAGATCACGAAGGCGGTGCGGAGGAAATGGCCCAAGCGGCGGAGGAACAGGGCATAAGGGTATTCATACTGGGCATTGGAACGACAGCCGGCGCGCCCATTCCCCTTGCCGACGGCGGTTACATGAAAGATCGCTCGGGGCAAGTCGTCATGTCAAGGCTTAACGAGCAGATGTGCCAACAACTGGCAAAGGCCGGGAAGGGAATCTATATGCACGTGGATAATCCCTCTGTGGCTGAGACACAGCTGGACAATGAGCTGCAAAAGATGCAACAGGGCGACATCGACAACACTGTGTACAGTGACTATGACGAGCAGTTTCAAGGCATCGCCATTCTTGTCTTGATTATCCTCATTGCCGAGGCCATCCTCTTGGAGAAGAAACGAGACCAACAAGTCCCGAAGAACTCATCAACAGAAAGAAAATGAAAAAGACTGCGCTTATACTCGTTTGGGTACTTTTCGCCATTCTCCCCGCATGCTCGCAGGGGGACAGGAAGCTCGTAAGGGAAGGCGACCGGCTGTACCGTAAGGGCAATTATGCACAGGCGGAGGTCTGCTACCGCAAGGCCATTGCAGCACAACCCGGCAATGGCACCGCTCACTTCAACCTCGGATGCGCACTGCAAAAGCAGAACAAAAAGCCGCAGGCACTGGTACAATACGGCCAAGCAGCTAAGGCACTTGGCAGCAGCTCGCGTCGCTCACAGGCCTATTATAACATGGGAACGGTGCTGCAAAGCGAGAAGGAGTATGCCAAGGCGATGGACGCGTATAAGAACGCCTTACGGATGAACCCTCAAAACCAGCGCGCTCGATACAACTATGTGCAGTGCAAGCGACTGCTCAAGCAGCAACAACAGCAACAGAAGAAGCAGCAGCGACAAAACAAGAATAATAAAAATGGCAATAAAAACAAGAATAAACAGAAAAACCAGAATCAGCAGAAGGACAAGCAGAAGCAAGACAAGCGGCAGCAAAAGCCAAAAGAACAAGAGAAGATGAGCCGGCAAAACGCCGAACAACTACTCAATGCGGCGATGATGCAAGAGCAGGAGACGCAACAACGGCTGAAGCAAGCTATGCGACAGCCAAGCAGAAGGAAGCTGGACAAAAACTGGTAAGGGGGATTTTGAACATATATGAAGCGATTTTTACTGACATTCATAGTTTTTACGGCAGTTGCTTTCCTGTATGCCCAAAGGGTACAGGTGACGGCTCCAAGGCACGTGGCGGTAGGTGAAGAATTTCAAATAGAATACACCATCAATACGCGCGACGTAAGAAACTTCCGCATCGGGAACCTTCCCAACGGGTTGGAATGCTGCCTCGGGCCTTTCAAGTCGGAGCAGTCAAGCTACCAAGTGGTCAATGGGCACACCACTTCCTCATCGTCTTTCACGGTGGCCTACGTCCTCATGGCACGCAGGAGCGGCACATTCACCATCCCGCCTGCACGATTTCATGCCGCAGGATTGAACTTAGCATCAACGCCTGTGAGAATCATTGCGTCGGGAGGTCAATCTGGCGCACATGGATATGGGACGAGAAGCTCTGCCGAAGACTATGAGGAAGAAGACAGAAGAAGTCGCGTGAGCAACAGAAACGAGCTGTTTATCAAGGTCTTTGCCAATAAGACACGCGTCCGCGAACAAGAGGCCGTGCTCCTGACCTACAAGGTCTATACGAACATCAACCTGGTTCAGCTCGATGGAAAGATGCCCGACCTCAAAGGATGTCACGTGCAGGAGGTGAAACTTCCGCAGCAGAAGTCTTTCCACACGGAGACATACAAAGGAAGAAGATACAACTGTGTGACCTGGAGTCAGTATGTTCTGTATCCTCAAATTACAGGAAAGATCACCATTCCTCCCATAACTTTCCATGGCATCGTGCGACAAGAGAACCGCGACATCGACCCATTCGAAGCATTTATCGACGGTGCGGGCTATCGGGAAAGCAAGCGCAACATCACGGCCAACGGCATTACGATACACGTTGACCCACTTCCTAAGAAGCCAACCAACTTCTCCGGCGGCGTAGGAACGTTCAATATCTCGGGGCAGCTCACAAAATCGGAAGTCAGGGCGGGCGAACCAGTGACGCTACGCATTGTCATCGGAGGAACGGGAAACCTCAAGTTGATTAAACAACCCAAAGCCGACTTTCCGCTGTCTTTCGACAAATATGATACGAAGGTGACGGACAAGACCCGGTTGACCAACAACGGCATTGAGGGAAACATCATCTACGACCTTCTTGCCGTACCTCGCAAGGAAGGCAACTATACCATTCCGCCAGTGTCCTTCACCTACTTTGACATGAAGACTCAGTCGTATAAGACGATTAAGACCCATGAGTTTAAGCTCAAAGTGCTCAGAGGAGACAACGCAACAGAGGTGAACGACTTCTCCGACAAGCCTGGAGACATACGGCCCATTAAGTCAGGAACTACGGTTTTCGAGAACCATTCCGACTTCTTCTTCGGCTCTATCAGCTGGTGGATTACCGTCCTCCTATTGGTCATCGGACTCCTTACGGTACTCTACTTGTTCCGCAAGCGCACAAGGGATAATGCAGATCATCTCCACAACAAGCGGAAAAATGCCAACAGGGTGGCCATCGTCCGATTGCAAAAGGCTGATCAGCTCATGCTCCAAGGCCGTTCAAGCGAGTTTTTCGACGAGGTGCTCCGTGCCTTGTGGGGCTACATGGGCGACCGACTCAACATGGAGGCAGAACAGTTGAACCGTGAAGAGGTAACCCAAAAGCTCGGCGAACTGGGCATTGAAGACAGCATCATCCGACAATTCATATCCGCCATTGACGAATGCGAGTTTGAACGCTATGCCCCGGGCGACACAAAGGGTAATATGAACCGCACCATCGAGACGGCCATGATGGCCATCACGCAGATAGAGAATGCCATGGATAAAGGGAAGAAAAACAAGGGAAGAAGCGGCAGGAAGGCTTTTATCGTCATCATTTTCTGTTTGGCGGCACTCTCTGCCCAGGCCGTCACCAAGCAAATGGGGGACAAGGAATACGCACAAGGCAACTATCAACAGGCGGTGAAAGACTACAACGACCTGCTGCAACATGGCGTTTCGGCTGACATATATTATAATCTCGGCAACGCATACTACCGACTGGATGACATTCCCCATGCCATCCTTGCCTATGAGCGCGCACGATTACTCGACCCGGGCGACGGCGATATACGCTACAACTTGCAGGTGGCACGCAGCAAGACCATCGATAAGATCACCCCACAGTCGGAGATGTTCTTCGTCACTGGGTATCGCGCACTGGTCAATTTTATGTCAGTTGACGCATGGGCGGTGTTCGGTATCATCGCCCTGGTGCTCATATTTCTCTCCATCGCCATCGGCCTTACCACTCGAAGCCAAAGACTTCGCACCATGGGGAGGTACACATCCATCGCCCTCGCAGTCGTCTTTCTGCTTAGCGTGCTCTTTGCTTGGCAGCAGAAACAACAATTTGAGCATCACTGTGGCGCCATCGTCATGGGGTGTTCCGTACCCGTCAAGAAATCTCCCGACGCCACATCGCCCGACCTGATGGTCATCCACGAGGGAACAAAAGTGCTCATCAAGGACCGAGGCATCACCGGATGGCTGCTCATTAGCTTGGAGGACGGACGTGAAGGTTGGATTACTCCACAGCAGATAGAAGAGATTTAACCCGAGTACATACTCTACTCACATCATCAAGACAGCCATCGTGGACTTTCTATCTTTTTTGAACACCGACCAGCAGTTGCTTCTGTTATTCAATGGAAGCAACTCCTTGTTTGTCGATCAGCTTGCCCTTGTCCTCACAAGCCCATGGACTTGGGTGCCAATTTATGCTGGTTTGCTCTATCTCGTGGTGAAGAACAACGAGAAAGCGGGCCAGATTGTTCTGGTGATAGCCTCCGCATTGCTCTGCGTCGCCATTGCCACAGGCATCGACAATGGACTGGTGAAGCCTGCCGTGGCACGACTTCGACCTTCTGTCGACCCCAGTCTTGCCGGCATGGTTCGCACCATCTGCGGCTACAAGGGCGAGGGATTCAGCTTCTTCTCGGCTCATGCAGCCAACACGTTCTCCCTTGCCATGTTCTTCAGTCTGCTCATCCGAAACCGCGTGCTGACCGTATCGCTCTTTGCATGGGCGCTGATCAACGGCTGGACCCGCATCTATCTTGGCGTACACTACCCTTCCGACGTACTCGTGGGCATCATTTTCGGCGCACTGGTGGGGCTGTTGGTCTACCGGTTATACTTCATCCTGTATCTTCGCATCAGCCCAAAACTTCACTATATTTCCACGCAATATACACGCACAGGGTACAGCCTGCACGACATCGACGTGTTCATGACCGTCTTGATTGCCACGGGCATCTATGTGCTGCTGCGCGTTTTTCTCACAATAACGATATAAACTTCCACACAAATGGCAAAAGATGCTGACACAAAACATATCCATATAGCGGATTACAACTACCCTTTGCCTCCTGAACGGATTGCAAGATATCCGCTGAAGGAGCGCGACCAATCGAAGCTGTTGGTCTACCGGCATGGCGAGGTGAGCGAAGACGTGTTCCTACACCTTCCCTCCTACTTGCCAAAGGGCACACTGATGGTGTTCAACAACACACGAGTCATTCAGGCACGCATACACTTTCGCAAGGAGACGGGCGCGCTCATCGAGGTGTTTCTTATGGAGCCGGCAGCGCCATCCGACTATGAGCGCGTTTTCCAAGCTACCAGTCATTGTGCCTGGCGCTGCATGGTGGGCAACCTGAAAAAGTGGAAAGAGGGGGCACTCAAGAGAGTATTCACCGTTAAGGGAAATCCCGTCACGCTACAGGCAAGCCTTGACCGCAACAAAACGGCACAGCAGAGCGGAGGCACCAACTACTGGATAGACTTTTCTTGGGACAACAACAGTGTCTCTTTTGCGGAGCTGTTGGACTCCATTGGAGAGCTGCCCATCCCGCCATACCTAAACCGGGAGACAGAGGAGTCGGACAAGACGACTTACCAGACGGTATATTCCAAGATCAAAGGTTCGGTTGCTGCGCCTACTGCGGGGTTGCATTTCACTCCGAAAGTACTTGATGACCTCGACGCACACGGCATCGACCGAGAGGAGGTGACGCTGCATGTGGGAGCCGGGACGTTCAAGCCCGTAAAGGCGGAGGAGATAGAAGGCCACACCATGCACACCGAATACATTGCCGTAAGACGACAGACGATGGATAAACTACTCGCCCATGGCTGCCACGCGACGGCGGTAGGCACCACCAGTGTGCGCACACTGGAAAGCCTTTACTACATCGGCGTGAAGCTATTGAGCAATCCTGAGGCACAGGAAGAGGACCTGCACGTGGGACAATGGGAGCCTTATGAGCTGCCACACGACCAAAAAGGATGGGTCATTGTAGACGGAAAAGCGGTGTCTCCGGCCAAGGCCTTGGGTCAACTGCTCCACTGGCTGGACTCCTCGAAGCTCGAGGTGCTGCACAGTAGCACGCAAATTATCATCGCACCGGGATACACATACAAGATGGTGGACAAGCTCATCACCAACTTTCATCAACCACAATCCACGCTATTGCTGCTCGTCAGCGCATTCGTCAGGGGCGATTGGCATAAGATATACGACTATGCGCTGGCGCATGACTTCCGCTTTCTGAGCTATGGAGACAGCAGCTTGCTCATCCCGTAGGCCAAAAACGGAAACTTCAACAAACAAATAGTTGCATTAGTAATCATAGAACAAACGATAATAAGATGTTAAAGATAGGCGATAAAGTGAGATTTCTCAGCGAGAGTGGCGGTGGCCGCGTCGCTGGTTTCAAGGGCAACAACCTCGTATTGGTCGAGGACGAGGACGGTTTCGAGATTCCCACGCCCATACACGAGGTCGTGGTGGTAGGCGATGAGGACTACAGTACGCGACGCATGGTAGAGGTGGAGCAACGCAACCGCACACAGTCAAAGGCGAAAGAGGACAAGCGAAGCCTGCGCCAACGGCTCAACGAAGGGACTGACGATGCCGAGACAAAAGCCAAAGAACAGGACTATTCCCCCGCTAATGCCAAGGAAACGATGGACGATGACCCTTCCATCGGCTACGAGCCGCAGCCGCAAGAGCGACGAGGTGGGGACAAGCCGACGGTGGGGCTGGCCTTCGTGCCCATGGACAGGCAGAACTTCAACACGACGCGTTTTGAGGTCTACCTCGTCAATGACTCCAACTACTACATACAGTTCAGCTACCTTGTGGCGGAAGGCAGCAACTGGACGCTGCGTCAGACGGGCGAGGTGGAGCCCAATACAAAACTCTTTCTGGAGGAGATAGGGCGCGAACAGCTCAACACGATGGAGCACCTCGCCATACAGGTACTGTTTTATAAGCGGCAGAAGCCGTTCCTCCGCATACCGGCTGCAGACGTGCAGATTCGCTTGGATGGTGTGAAATTCTTCAAGCTCAATACATTTACGGAAAATGATTTCTTTGAGTCGCCGGCGCTGATTTATTATGTCGTGGAGAATGGAAAGCCGATGACGGGATACAACATATCGGCCGACGAACTCAAGACCCAGCTGTTTGGCGGCAGTGCACCACAGACAAAGGAGGCACGCAAGACCACACAACCTGCACGAAACGACAACGCCCAACTGCTCAAGGTGGTCGTTCCAGAGGCGGTCAGTCGCGAAGAGGGAAAGATTGTGCGACGCTATGAGCCTGCGCAGTCAAAGAGCAGACAGGTGAAACAGGTGCTCAAGAATGACAAAATTGTCGTAGACCTGCACGCGGACCAACTCCTTGAGACCACGGCGGGAATGAGCAGTGGCAACATTCTCGACTATCAGATGGACGTATTCCGCCGGGTGCTCGACCATTACAAGGCCAACAAGGGACAAAAGATCATCTTCATCCATGGAAAAGGAGAAGGTGTGCTGCGTCAAGCCATCATCCATGAGCTGAACTATAAGTACAAGCACTTCCAGTATCAGGATGCCTCTTTTCAGGAATATGGCTACGGGGCGACGCAAGTGACCATCAGATAGGACTTGGCTTCCAAATGTTGCACAGCGCGGATGGGGGAGATTGAAGGGGGACAACAACTGAAGTTGACAAGGCTCGATGGCGGTCTCAACAATCCATGGGGCACGCAGAGCGGATGCCGATAGGTCGGCACAGAGCCGATTGTCCCCAATCGACCATAAGTTTTTGCCAGTGGAACATATTATGAACAGGACATACAAAAGACAAAGTACATGAAATACGGATTCCTTACCGTGGCTGCGGCCATCCCCAGCGTGCGGGTTGCAGACATAGAATATAACCTGGAAGAGATCAAACGAATCATCGGAGAGGCGGAACGGCAGCACGTGGAGGTGGTCGTTTTCCCAGAGCTCTCCATCACGGGCTACACCTGTCAGGACCTCTTCCGACAGCGCACGCTCATCGATGGGGCGGAATTGGCGGTGCTCAGCCTGCTGGAGTTTACGATGCGAAAGGACATCATCGTCATCGTGGGCGCACCCATCGAGGCAGGAAACCTGCTGCTCAACTGTGCCGTCGTCATCCAGCAGGGACGGCTGCTCGGAGTAATTCCCAAGACTTTCTTGCCCAATTACAGCGAGTTTTATGAGAAACGGTGGTTCGCCTCGGCGCAAGACCTGCACGACACGCCGCTCTGCTATGCGGGCGAGGATGTGCTGCTGACGGCAAGAAGGCAAATTTTCCACACCTATGAGGACGCTCGGTTCGCCGTGGAGATATGCGAGGATGTGTGGTCGCCCAATCCGCCAAGCACACAACTGGCACTTAGTGGGGCGGACATCGTCTTCAACCTCTCGGCATCCGACGAGCTGATTGGCAAGCACAGCTACCTCATTGACCTCTTGAAGCAGCAGAGCGCACGCAACATCTGTGGCTACGTCTATAGCGGAAGCGGATATGGCGAGAGCACACAAGATGTTGTGTATGGTGGCAATGCGCTGATTTTCGAGAACGGAAGGCTCATCAAGCAGTCGCAGCGGTTCAGCATCGAGCCCCAGCTGGTCGTAAGCCAAATTGACATCGACAGGCTGAGGGCGGAGCGGAGAAGCAACAGCACCTATGTCAACGCCCAACAGGCGCTCCGCCCACAAGAGCAGGGATACGTCTGCATCACCAACGAGGCCATGCTCCCCGAGAACCAGAAGGAAGAATGGCAACTCCTGCGGCACGTGGACGCCCATCCGTTCATACCTAAGGATGAGGACATGATGGCCTCATGCGAGGAAATACTCAGCATCCAGACCTTGGGACTCTGCAAGCGCATAGCCCACACCCATGCCAAGACGGTGGTCATAGGCATCAGTGGAGGACTCGACTCCACGCTGGCGCTCCTCGTTTGTGTGCGCGCATTCGACAAGTTGGGCATCGATCGCAGCCAAATTGTCGCGGTGACGATGCCGGGAATGGGCACAACTGGGCGCACCCACCGCAATGCCTTGTCTCTGATGGAGGCGCTGGGGGTGTCCATACACGAAATCAGCATTGCCAAAGCAGTCGCACAACACTTTGCCGACATAGGCCACGATGCGCACGTTCACGACACCACCTACGAGAATGCGCAGGCCCGTGAGCGCACCCAGATTCTCATGGACTTGTCCAATGAGTATGGGGGACTGGTCATCGGGACGGGCGACCTCAGCGAGTTGGCCTTGGGATGGTGTACCTACAACGGCGACCACATGAGCATGTATGCCGTCAATGCCAGCATTCCCAAGACCTTAATCCGCCATCTGGTCGCCTTTGTGGCGGACACACAGACGGCCGCCAAGGCGCAATCCAAGGATGGGAGAACGGCTCAAGAGGTGTTGCACGACGTGATCGACACGCCCATCTCACCCGAACTGACTCCAGCCGACGAGCAGGGAAACATTGCGCAGAAGACCGAAGACCTCGTAGGACCCTATGAGCTGCACGATTTCTTCCTGTATTATTTTCTGCGCTTTGGCTTCCGACCAAAGAAGATTTTCATGCTGGCCATCCATGCGTTTGAAGGAATTTACACCCGAGAGGTGGTGCAACACTGGCTGCATACTTTCTTCTGGAGATTCTTCTCCCAGCAGTTCAAGCGCAGCTGCTTGCCCGATGGGCCGAAGGTGGGAAGCGTAAGCCTGTCGCCACGAGGAGACTGGAGGATGCCGAGCGATGCCGTCGTAGACAGCTGGATGAGGGAAGTGGACGAGGTGTTAAGCGAATAGATCGTGCTTTTGTACAGCCAGTGGAGACCATTATTCCATCAATCAGTGGAGCGGGAAAGACATCTTCTTTTCCGCTTGCTTTTGCTTTCCCTTTTCCTCTGCCCACAGGCAATGGCTGGACAGAAGGCACTCGGAGACCTGCCCGACCTCGGCGAGCTGCTCCAGTATCAGAGTACTAAAGCCAGACTGGGCACAAAATGGGTGCCGTTCCGAAAATATGGAATGCGACGGATGCGACTGTCCGAGCGGTTTTCAACCAGTGGGAAGCAACTTTGGGGTTGCCGTGTGGTGTTGCCGGACAG
>ERZ808252.774-NODE-774-length-27820-cov-13.410409_pt1 | contig 27820 bp, 26 predicted proteins | sample MGYA00521242_ERZ808252 | MGnify/ENA primary metagenome ERZ808252 (study PRJEB31516, sample SAMN03275581) | gut metagenome | biome: mammalia-associated habitat; material: feces | host: Papio cynocephalus | place: Kenya | collected 2012-08-07 ...
AAGCACAAGATTATGATGAAAATGGTATATCATTCAATTAAAAACAAGCCGACCGAAAGTCTTACGCAAGAAGATAAGGCATTTATCGAAACTTATAATAAAAAAGTGGATTTTGTCGATTACGATTCTCTGAATCAAATTGTAGAAGCTATTCAATAAATTTCGGTTTAAGGATAGGTTAATTATTGATTGTATAAAAACGAGAAAGAATTGGATATATGAGAATGAAAAAGATTATAGTCCCAATATTATTTACGATATTTGTTGTTTGTCTTGCCTGTTGCGGAAAAACAAAAACAGACGCCGCTATTGAGGATTACAAATGGAATCTCACAGTGATACAATCAGGCAAGGACGGCTCTATTGTCGGTTGCAGTTCAGAGACTTATGAAATGCACAAAGATATAGAAGGAATTAAGGTCGTAGATTTAATCTTGACGGCGCAAAACGGCAATTTTATAATATCCGATAATGCTAACGACAAAAATTATAACGGAACATACACGGTAAACATCAGCAAGAAAAATTGTATGATTTACAATATTGTTATGGGTGAAGAATCAGGGCATGCGACTACGGCTTACACAGAGTATAAAAACGAAGCCGACGCTATCCAAAAAATACCGACGCTTATATTATCCGTCGGAGATTACTCATTAACTTTTCAATATAAACTTGCAATAGAAGAATAATAAGAAAAAGGAGTTTTTATGAAATATAAAACGGTCGCATTAAAATACAACCCCCGCGCTAAAAAGATGGCGGAAGAAGTTGAAAAGGTTGCAAACGAATATGCCGAAAAAGGTTGGAAATTCATAACGTTTTCCGTTACGTTTTCGGCAAAAGCAATACTTGTATTTGAAATCCCCGACGCGAAATAATAAAATTTTAAGGAGAATAACTTATGAGTAAAGAAAAACAAGAAAAAAGATTCGTTCAGGTTTTTTCGGAAGATTGTGGCTTTTTCGGTCCGGAAAGCAGTCTTGTCGTTGACAGGGAAACAGGCGTTACCTATCTTATTATCAGAAACACTTTCGGTTCCGGCATTACTCCTCTTCTGAATGCAGACGGGAAACCTGTAATTACAAAAACGAAAGATATAGTAACAAAGTAAATAGTAGTGTATGTCGCGTTAAAAATTAAAGCGTCTGTCTATTTTATTAAAAAAATAAGTTGTGTTTACAAATCAGCAAAACATAGCCTGTTTTAATTTAAGAGCATTCGCGTCAGTATTATGATTATGCCTTATAAATTGTTTTAGTGGCATTCCAAAAGCAATACGTATATTTTCTGTTAAATTTAGACTTGCAACGATTTTTTCGTATAAAAAATATAGTCTTGTGTAACTTCTTCTTTTATTTCGTTTGATGGTTCGCTTACAGGCGTTAAAGCGTCAAGACTTACAAAGCGGTAGTAATCTCTCGTTTTCAGATTTATCAACTTCATCATTTTACGAATACAGGCAATCTCAATGGTAATCGGTTTGCCTTTTTACTGTAAGATATAACGTTTTTCAAGTGCTTTCCGTAATATTCGCAAAGATACAACGCCATATTGTAAGAGTCACTGAAAGTATGTTCTAACTCGTTTTTATGCTTAATATTTGTATTTAAGAAAATAAATCGGAAAGTTTTATAGTGTTATATAAAGAGTGTCCATAAAAATATGTCACATAGATAAGTTAAATCGGTTTTTTTAAGAAAAAAGACGAATACCGTTGACAAGACGAGAAAGTAAGTGTTATATTAGTTATATGAAAGCTTATAATAACGCATATTACGGATATTATTATTTTAGAAACTATTATTACAATTAGTTTCAGTTTTAATATGCGCGGTTTTAAGATAAAGTTGTAATTATATAGGTTATATTATACCGCCGTTTTTTACGGCGGTTTTTTTATGCGAAGGAGAGAGAGTATGAATATTCACCGGATTGACGCTATAATTTTAATATTATATGTGATTGGAATGGTAGGGATTGCCATTTATACACGTAACCGCACCAAAACGGTAGAGGACACCTTACACGCAGGTAAAAAAGGCTTAAACGGGTGGATGAGCGCATTTGCTTACGGAACGACCTATTTTTCGGCGGTAATTTTTATAGGATATGCGGGAAAATTCGGAATGCAGTATCAAATGGCTTCCGTTTGGATAGGTATAGGCAACGCATTATTGGGTTCGCTTCTCGCGTGGAAAATTATGGCGAAAAGAACTAAGAATATGACTCAACGTTTAAACGCTAAAACCATGCCCGAATTTTTTGAAAAAAGATATGGTTCTAAGGGACTAAAATTAACGTCTGCGGTTATCATTTTTATATTTTTAATACCATATTCGGCGTCGGTTTATAACGGACTTAGCAATTTGTTCGAAGTAGTATTTAAAATAGACGCGTGGATAGTAATGGTAGCGTTATCCGTAATTACCGCCATATACCTTTTCTTCGGCGGATATTTCGCAACGGCGTTATCCGACTTTATACAAGGTATTATTATGCTTATCGGCGTTGTTTTAATGGTGATTTCGTTTTGCAATTACGACGCGGTAAACTGGGATTTTTCTAAACTTAACTGGTTTACTTTTTCAAGTGAAAACAAGGGAATTTACGGCGATACCGTATCTTTAATATCTTTAATTTTATTGACTTCTTTGGGAGTTATGGGGCTTCCGCAAACGGTACATAAATATTATTCGGTAAGGGATAAAAAGGCTATAAATCAAGGAATGATTGTCAGCACTTTATTTGCTTTAATAATAGGTTTCGGGGCGTATTTCGTAGGCGGACTTTATTCAAAATACGCGCCTATGGGAATTTTTGATTCTAACCCCGACAATAATATTCCGTATATGTTAAAACTCGTTATAAAACCCGGACTTTTAGGCGTAATTGCAGTTTTAATATTATCGGCAAGTATGTCAACGCTTTCGAGCGTATCTTTATCGGGCGCAAGCGTTGTGGCTATCGATATTTATAAGGGTAGCATAGATAAAGAAGCTTCCGATAAAAAAGTAAACGTGCTTTTAAGAGTTCTTTGCGTAGTATTTATTGCAATTTCCTTACTACTTGCGTTTTTAAATATGAAGTTTAAATTAACGGCAATAGCGTATTTAATGGGGCTTAGTTGGGGAACGCTTTCAGGATGTTTTACGGGACCGTTCGTAGTCGGTTTAATTTCCAAAAAGGTTACTAAAACGGCTTGTTGGTGGTCTATAATTTCGTCTTTGGTATTAACTTGCGTTCTAATTGTTTTATTAGGGTACGGAAAAGCCGACTTTAATTGTTCGTTTGGCTTAGCAATTAAAAACGGAATGACTTGTTCGCCGTTAATCGGGGTAATATGTATAGCTTTTTCTATCGTAATTACGTTAATAGTAAGTAGATTTACCAAACCGCTTGACGAAAAAATAATATACGAATCGTTTGATAAAAAGATTGAAAACGAAATAATATAGTGCTATAATATATAAATAACTTTACTTGATATATAAGTATGGGGTGAAAAATGATTTGGTCTAAGGAAGAAACGCTTTCCAGAAAAGAAATAGAAGAAATTCAACTAGCCCGTTTAAAAGAAACGGTAAACAGAGTTTACGAAAAAGTTGCCCCTTATAGGGCGAAAATGGACGCAGTGGGAATAAAGCCCGAAGATATAAAATCTTTAAAAGATTTATCTAAATTGCCGTTTGTAACAAAGCAAGATTTAAGGGATAATTATCCGTTCGGATTATTTGCCGTTCCAAAAAAAGATTTGGTAAGGATACACGCTTCCAGCGGAACTACGGGTAAACCTACGGTAGTCGGCTACACGAGAGAAGATTTAAAAATGTGGACGGAATGCGTTAGCAGAATTGCCTGTATGGGCGGAGCTACGTCTAACGACATTGCGCAAATATGTTTCGGATACGGAATGTTCACTGGCGCACTCGGGTTACACTACGGGTTAGAAAACATCGGCGCTACGATAGTTCCTTCTTCTACGGGTAACAGCGAAAAGCAAATAATGTATATGAAAGATTTTGGGACTACGCTACTCGTTGCAACGCCGTCTTATGCGTTAAGGCTTGCGGAAGTCGCGGGGGAAATGGGTTTAGACCCCAAAAAAGATTTAAACTTACGTATCGGCTTAGTCGGTAGCGAAATGCTTACGGACGCTATGAGAAACGAAATGCACAAGTATTGGGGCGACCAAATGTTAGTTACTTCCAACTACGGAATGAGCGAGCTTATGGGGCCGGGCGTTTCGGGCGAATGTGAATTTTTAGACGGAATGCACATTAACGAAGATTTTTTCATTCCCGAAATAATAAATCCCGAAACGGGCGAAGTTTTACCCGAAGGCGAAAAGGGCGAATTAGTCGTTACATGCATTAAAAAAGAAGGACTTCCTTTAATTCGTTATAGAACCAAAGATATTACCAGATTAAACTACGCTCCTTGTAAGTGCGGAAGAACTTTCGTTCGTATGGAAAACTTATCGGGCAGAAGCGACGATATGCTAAAAGTAAGGGGAGTAAACGTATTCCCGACGCAAATAGAAGAAGTAGTTTTATCTTTCCACGAATTAGGACCGCATTACGAAATAATCGTTGAAAGAGAAGGATACTCGGACAAACTCACCGTTAGGGTAGAATTATTAAAGAGTACGGATTCGTTTACGGAACTAGAAGCATTAAACAAAAAGATAAGAAATAAGCTTAAAGTCGTATTAGGACTAGACATAAAAGTTCAATTAGAGTCGCCAAATACCTTACAAAGATTCGAAGGCAAGGCTAAACGAATTAAAGATTTACGCAATAAAGATTAGGAGAAAATTATGGAAAAGAAAATAATGCTCGGAAACGAAGCAATCGCAAGGGGTGCGTACGAAGCGGGGGTAAAAGTGTCAAGCGCATATCCCGGTACGCCCAGTACGGAAATTAGCGAGTTTCTTGCAAAGTACGAAGAAGTCTATGCCGAATGGGCACCCAACGAAAAGGTTGCTACCGAAGTTATGGCAGGGGCGTCTATCGCGGGGGTTAGAAGTTTAGCGTGTATGAAACACGTAGGATTAAACGTCGCAAGCGACCCTGCTTATACAATGTCTTATATAGGGGCAAATGGAGGAGCTGTAATAGTTGTAGCAGACGACCCCGGAATTGCAAGTTCCCAAAACGAACAAGATACCCGTATGATTGCTCGTAGCGCACATTTACCGTTAATAGAGCCTTCCGATTCTCAGGAAGCGAAAGATTTTATTAAATTTGCATACGAAATAAGCGAAAAGTACGATACGCCCGTAATTTTGCGTACCACCACAAAATTGTCGCACTCTCAAAGTATGGTAACGTTAGAAGAGAGAATCGTTCCCGAAGACAAAGTTTACGAAAGAAACATTGCCAAAAACGTTATGATGCCCGCTTGCGCTATCGCAAGACATAAAGTGGTAGAACAAAGGGAAAATGCTTTACAAAAAGACGGGTGTACTTTTTCCATAAATAAAATTGAGTATAACGATAAAAAAATAGGTTTTATCACTAGCGGAATTCCTTATCAATATGTTAAAGAAGCTTGTCCTACGGCAAGTGTATTAAAGCTCGGTATTATAAATCCGTTACCTAAAAAATTGATAGAAGAATTCGTTGCAAACGTAGAAACCGTTTACGTTTTCGAAGAATTAGAACCTGTTATAGAAGAACAAATAAAATCTTGGGGACTATCGGTTAAAGGAAAAGATTTATTTACAAAGCAGGGCGAATACAGCTCAAATATGCTTAAAAAAGTCATTTACGGCAAGGACGACGAAGTGTTCGAAAAAGCTTCCGTTCCCGCTCGTCCGCCCATTCTTTGCCCAGGTTGTCCGCACAGAAGTGTATTTTCGGTTTTAAATAAGTTAAAAATTCACGCTTCGGGCGATATAGGTTGCTATACTTTGGGTGCAGTCGCTCCGTTAAACGTTATAGATACCACTATTTGTATGGGGGCAAGTATTTCCGCTCTTCACGGAATAGAAAAAGGTAAGGGCAAAGACTTTATTAAAAACTGGGTTGCGGTTATAGGCGATTCCACGTTTTTACATACGGGTATCAACTCGCTTATAAATATGGTGTACAATAAAGCTACGGGTACGGTTATAATACTAGACAATCGTACTACGGGTATGACGGGACATCAGGACCACGCAGGTACGGGTAAAACTTTAAAAGGCGAAAGCACTTACGCAATTAACTTTGCTACTTTATGTAAAGCAATAGGAGTTCCCAACGTTTTGGAAATAAACGCTTTCGACGTTGAAACGCTAGAAAAAGAAATCAAAAAAAGAGTAAACGGAAACGAACTTACGGTAATAATCGCAAAAGCTCCCTGTGCGCTTTTAAAAGGACAAGTTTTCCCGAATAAATGCGTTGCTTTAAGCGAAAAATGTAAAAAATGCGGAATGTGTTTAAAAATCGGCTGTCCCGCAATTACCAAAAATGCAGACGGGACCGTAAAAATTGACGAAACTATGTGTAACGGTTGCGGTTTGTGTACTTCTTATTGCAAATTCGGCGCATTGGAAAAGGTGGCAAAATGAAAAGTATGAACGTTATGATTGTAGGCGTAGGCGGACAAGGAACATTGCTTACGAGTAGAATAATAGGAAAAACCGCTCTTGAAAACGGTTTAGACGTAAAAATTTCGGAAGTACACGGAATGGCGCAACGCGGTGGAAGCGTTGTAACTTACGTTAGATTCGGCGAAAAAGTTTGCGAACCCGTTTGCGAAGAAGGGGACGTTGACGTTTTAATCGCTTTTGAAAGATTAGAAGCGTTAAGATATTCGCATTTTCTTAAAAAGGACGGAATTATTATCGTAAACGATTGCAAAATCGAACCGATGACCGTAGTTACTGGCGCGTTTAGCTATCCCGAAAATATTATAGAAAACTTACAAAAGGAACATAAATTATACAGCATAGACGGCGTTAAAACAGCCAAAGAACTTGGCAACAGCAAAGTTTTAAACAGCGTGGTTTTGGGTTTAAGCGCAAAATATATCGGATTTGATGAAAAAAGTTGGATTTCCGTTATAGAAAAAACCGTTCCGCCTAAAACTATCGAATTAAACGTAAAAGCATTCAAACAAGGTTACAAACATTAAAAGGCGGTTATAATTATGATTTGGAATGAAACGAAAGAATGTATGTCGAGAGAAGATTTAACTCTTCTTCAAAGCGCAAGGCTTCGTAAATTAGTAGATTACGTATATCACAACGTAGAATTTTACCGTAAAAAAATGCAAGCGGTAGGACTTCTTCCAAGCGATATTAAAGGTATAGAAGACATAAATAAATTACCTTTTACCACCAAAGACGATTTAAGAGAAAATTATCCTTTCGGACTTTTTGCCGTTCCGCAATCGGAAATAGTAAGAATACACGCTTCCAGCGGAACTACTGGTAAAGCAACGGTCGTAGGATATACCAGAAGAGATTTGGATATTTGGTCGGAATGCGTTGCAAGATGTTTTACAATGGCGGGCGTAGGTAGAAACGATATAATTCAAATAGCTTACGGTTACGGCTTATTTACGGGCGGACTAGGCGCTCACGGCGGAGCTGAAAAAATAGGAGCGACGGTTGTTCCTATGAGTACGGGTAATTCCAAAAAGCTTACCACGATGATGGTAGATTTCGGGGTAACGGCTATTGCGTGTACGCCTTCTTATCTACTCCATATATCGGAAGTTTTAGAGCAAGAAGGTTTACTAGATAAAATCAAATTAAAAACGGCGATATGCGGAGCTGAACCTTGGACTGAAAAAATGAGAAAAGAAATAGAGCAAAAGCTCCACGTTTCTTGCCACGATATTTACGGTTTAAGCGAAGTTATGGGACCGGGGGTGGCGTGCGATTGTATGGAACATAGCGGACTTCACGTTTGCGAAGACCATTTCTATCCCGAAATTATAAATTCCAAAACTCTTCAACCCGTAAAAGACGGCGAAACGGGAGAACTCGTATTTACCACTCTAACCAAAGAAGGTTTGCCTTTAATTCGTTATAGAACCAAAGATTTAACTAGTATAGACCGTTCTCCGTGTAAATGCGGTAGAACCAGCGCGAGAATTTCTCGTTTCAAAGGCAGAAGCGACGATATGCTTATTATAAGGGGAGTAAACGTATTCCCCACGCAAATAGAAGCGTGTCTTGTAGACGTTAAAGAAGTTACTCCGCATTATATGATGATAGTAGACAGGGTAAACAATTTGGATACGCTTGAAATTCAAGTAGAATTAGACCCTAAATACTACACAGACGAAATAAAAGTTTTAGAAACTATCAACAAAAAAATCGCTCACGCGGTATCGCAAGCAATAGGACTAAATGCGAAAATTAAAATCGTAGAACCTCAAACGCTTATTCGTAGCGAAGGCAAAGCGGTACACGTTATCGATAAAAGAAAATTACAATAAGGAGTTTTACTATGACGGCTAAACAATTATCGGTTTTTATTGAAAACAGAAAGGGAAGATTAGAAGAAGTTTTAACTGTGTTAAAAGAAAACAACGTAAATATAATTTCTTTATCGCTTGCCGATACCACAGAATACGGACTTTTAAGACTAATAGTAAACGACGCCGAAAAGGGCAAAGAAATGCTCGCAAAAGACGGTTTCTCAACGCTTGTTTCGGAAGTTTTGATTGTAAAAATCGCGCATAAAGCGGGTAGTTTGCAAGAAATGCTTAAAATACTTTCCAAGTACGATGTTAACGTAGAGTATATGTACGGCTTATCGGTAGACGGACAAAATGCTTACGTAGTGTTAAAGACTTCCGATATGGAAAAGATTAAACAAGCCGTTAAAGAATGCAATATTCAAACTTTAACAACGGAGGAAATTTCTGCCTTATAATATGCTTGTAGATTTTCATACACATATTTTTCCTGAAAAAATCGCGCAAAAAACGCTTGAAATACTGTCAAAACAAAGCCATGATATTCCGTATTATTTTAACGGACAAGTAGACGGTTTAATTAAAGAAATGGAAAAGGCGGATTGCGATATAGCAATTACTTTACCCGTAGTTACAAAACCAAGTCAATTTGAACATATCAATTATTTTGCAAAAGAAGTAAATTCGGCTTTCGCGGACAAAAAAAGAAAACTAATTTCTTTTGGCGGAATACACCCCGCTTGCGACGATATAGACGGGAAAATGGCTTTTTTAAAGAAAAACGGTTTTTTAGGCGTTAAAATACATCCGGATTATCAAAATACGTTTATAGATGACGACGGATATATTAAAATTTTAGAGTGCGCTAAGTACTACGATTTAATCGTAGTAACTCACGCCGGCAAGGACGACGGGTTTGACGGCGCTCCTACCAAATGTCCGCCGGAGCTTTCCGCAAAAGTAATAGATAGGGTTAAATGGAATAAATTCGTTTTGGCTCATTTAGGCGGAAACAGAATGTACGACGACGTTTTAAAATATATTGCGGGTAAAGACGTGTATATAGATACGGCTTACGCTTTAAAAGATATTTCAAAGGAAAAATTTGTACAATTAGTCGATAAACACGGGGAAGACAAGGTTTTGTTTGCTACCGACTGTCCTTGGAAGGATATTAAAGAAGAAAAAGATTATCTTTTGACCTTTGATTTTTCAAAAACTCGTTTAGATAAATTGTTTTATTTAAACGCATTAAAATTACTTAATATATCGGAGAAAATATGAATTTAAATCAAAAAATGTACGGGCTTGGGAGTAAGCGTTCGGTAATAAGGGAATTATTCGAATACGGGAAAAAGCGTAGCGCGGAAATAGGCGAAGAAAACGTATACGACTTTTCCTTGGGAAATCCCAGCGTTGCCCCACCCGAACAAGTTAATCAGGCTATAGAAGAATTATTAAATAAAGAAAATTCGGTTTCCCTACACGGTTACACTTCCGCTCAGGGTGATTTTAACACTAGAAAAGTTATTTCGGACGGAATAAATAAACGTTTTAATTTAAATTTATCGCCGGATAATATTTATATGACTTGTGGTGCGGCGGCTTCGCTTTCGATATGCTTGTCGGCGTTATTAAACGATGGTGAAGAAGTTATTGCTTTTGCGCCTTTCTTTACCGAATATAGAGTTTTTGTGGAAAACGCAAACGGAAAATTAGTTGTTTCCGTTCCGCAAGAAAAGACTTTCCAAATAGATATAAAAGATTTTGAAAGTAAAATTACGCCTAACACGAAAGCTATAATTTTAAACTCGCCAAACAATCCCAGCGGAGTAGTTTATACCGAACAAACTATTAAACAAGTGGCAAGAATTCTTAGCGATAAACAAAAAGAATACGGTCACGATATTTATATAATTGCGGACGAACCTTATAGAGAATTAGTTTATTCCGACGTAAAAGTTCCGTATTTAATGAATTATTATAATAATGTTTTAGTATGTTACTCTTATTCTAAATCGTTATCGCTACCGGGTGAAAGGATAGGATATATAGCGGTAAACCCCGAAATGACCGATAGTAAAAACGTATATCTTGCGGTATGCGGAGCGGGTAGGTCGCTAGGGTACGTTTGCGCGCCGAGCTTATTCCAAAAGGTTATAGCTAGATGTAACGGACTTACTTCTGACGTAGAAAAGTATAAGGAAAATAGAGATATTTTATTAAAGAATTTAATCGACTACGGCTACGAATGCGTAAATCCCGACGGAGCGTTTTATCTATTTGTAAAAGCTTTTGAAAAGTCTGCTCTTGATTTTTGCGAGCGTGCCAAAAAATACGAATTGATTTTAGTTCCTTGCGACGATTTCGGCGTAGAAGGCTACGTTAGAATTGCTTATTGCGTAAGCAAGGAAAGAATTATAAACAGCTTACCTGCGTTTAAAAAACTAGCGGAAAGTTACGGAAAATAATAAATTATGTTAAAAATTATTTCGCAATAAGGATAGAAATAAATAAAACGCCTTGCATATTTTTTGCAAGGCGTTTTATGTGTTTAAATTTAAATTTTTTTTGCATTTAAAAGTTTGTTAATTTAGTTATTTTGCTTAAAATTTAAAAGCCGTTTTTTTTAAAACGACTTAATTATTTGGTTTAACTTATTTATTTACGTCTATATCGGAAGCAAAACTGTCAGTCGGAGTGTCTTTGATTTGGTGTTAACGTCGCTTAAATCGTTGTTTCGTGAATTTTCCGTAACGGACAAAATGTAATTCGAATTTTATAAATTTTCCGTATCTATTTCGTTTTCAGATTTTTTATTAAGGTTTAAATCGTTGGTATAAGATTTTTTATTTGTCTTTTTATTTTGCCTTTTATAAAAAGGCAAACCTTCTTTTTTATCGTTTGGAAAAATGATTCCGTCTTGATTTATTAAAACATAGTCTTGATTTTCGTCCGACTCGGGTTTTTCGGGGGCTTTTATAGGTTCTTTAATTTCTTGATTTTCAGCAGAAATTTTCTTTTTTTTGTGTTGCGTTATTAAAAATATAATTAAAAGCGAAATAACGATTTTTGCAACCTTTATTCCTACCGTGATTAAAAATGCGGGAGAAGTCGGGTCGTTTATGCTAGAACCGGCAATTTGGCACAAAACTATATCGGGAATAATTGCAATTAGTCCGCTAATTAAATAGTTTACGAAATTTACGCCTAACGAACCCATTAAATAACTTACGATATCGTAAGGAATTCCGCCCGCAAGCCTAACCATAAACGAAAACATAAAATCGTTTTCTTTCCTTTTTTTGGCTATTTTGTTTACTTTCGGGTATTTTTCGCAAAGTTTTTCAACCATTCCGTATCCTTGCCTTTTAGCAATAAAATAAGGAATTATAAAGGTAATAAGCGTGCCTAAAACGTCTACGCCTATAGCTAACGGTAAAGGTAATAATATACCGGACGCAATATATAAAAGGTCTATATGAATTATAAAGATCATACTTTTTAAGGCGAATAAGCCGAGTAGTACGATACTTGCAATCCATAAATTAGACGGTGTATAGTTTAATATGTCCGATAAAGAAATATCGTTGGAACAAATAAGAGTTGCGATAACCGCAACAAACCAAACGAGTAAAATTATATATTTAGAATAACTGAATTTAACTTCTTTGGTACATTTACTGCTTTTTAAAAATTTATGATAAAAAATAATGTATAAAATCAGTGACATCAGTTGCGAACAGCAACTTAACGAAACTAAAACTATTTCTAACCACAAAGGCATATCTCTAAACACGAACATTGTAATCATAACGACGTATATTACAAACGTATTTACTTTTCCGTGCCATTTTGCGCTATTTACGGTGTTGCTTGCCTTTAACGCAACGAAACCGTACATAATCATTATTCCTTCTTTTATCAAAAGCAAAATAAAAGGAGCGATATATAAACTATGGTTAGGAATAATCAAAACTATCATAACGGCTTCCGTAAGTTTATCGGCTAAGGCGTCGAAAAACTTTCCGAAGTCTGAAGTCATATTAAATTTTCTCGCTACCCAACCGTCCGCAATATCCGTAGAACCCGAAAATAAAATTACGCCTACCGCAATCATAGTGTGTTGATAGTGGTATAAAATATAAATTACGGGAACAAGTAAAAGTCTTATCAAACTAAGTAGGTTAGGTACGGTTAAGATTTCCTTCTTCTTAAACATATAGTATATTATATTATTTTTTACGCTAAAAGTCAAATTGTTTTTAAATTTTAGTGTTTATTAGAATATTGACAAAAAAACATTGAAATGATATACTTTAAAAAATTGTAAAAAATAAGGAGATATAATGCATTTTTCAACGATAAAAAGAGGTTTTACAAAACAAAAATTTTTTTGGAAGAATTTAAGTTTTGGTTTTAATAGGGCTTTTTGGATTTATATGAACGAAGTAAATCCTACAAGAAAAGTTTTTACCAAAAAAATAGATCTTTTAACCGATTTTGCGGAAAAATTTTTTAAACCCGTCGTAGATAAGTATAAAGGAAAAGAAGTAGAGATACAAGAATATAAAGGCAAAATTCCCGTTTGGATATTTTGGTTGCAAGGGAAAGAATCACGCCCAGAATTAGTTGAATTGTGCCATAAAAGCTTAGAAAAATATTTACCGAAAGATAAAACCGAAATTAAATTTATTACAAAAGATAACTACCGCGAATATATGGAAGGTTGTCCTGAAATTATTTTTAAAAAGTTTGAGAAAAAGAAAATTACGGTACAAGCTTTTTCAGATATATTGCGATTTTTTTTATTATCAAAATATGGCGGAATGTGGATAGATTCTACGGTTTTGGTAACGGGTGATATAACCGAAGAAATTTTAAATTCCAAATTATATATTTTAAAAATTTATGATGAAAACAAATATCCCAAGGAACCGAGCAGAGCAATTTGGAATATGTTTATTTGGTGTGCAAAACCGAATAATCTATTGTTTTTATTTGCAAGGGATTGTCTTGTTTATTACTGGACTAAGTATAATAAAATAATAGATTACGTTTTACCTGATTACGTTATAAAAACGGCATATAATAATTTTGATTTTGTAAAACAAGAAATAGACGAGCAAAAACCTAATATCCACGACGTATGGTATACTTTGCAAAATATAAACGAAGTCTATTCGGAAGAACTTTTCAAAAAAATATGCGAAAATACGCAATTTCATAAATTGACTTATAGGTGGAATTTAAAAGAAGAAGTTGACGGAAAGCAAACCGTTTACGGGTATTTAAAAAAGCGTTTTTCTAAATAATAAATCATAAAATTTACGCATAGCGTCCTTTTAGGACGCTATATTATTTTACATAGTAAACACGCGACGATACAAGAACAAAAAGTGGAAAATAAACAAATTAAAATAGGGGTAAAAAGTTTTTTGTTTTTACATCTTGCAAAATAAACGGCGGAAACGTAAAATATCGTTTCACTAGAACCATAAATACAACAAGCTGTTCGTCCTACGTAACTATCCACCCCGCAAGAAGACAAAATATCCGATAAAATCACTAAACTTCCACTGCCCGAAAACGGCTTTAAAATAATTAGGGGCGTTAATTTGCCGTCTATGCCTATTTTATTAAAAACGGGGGATAACAGTTTAATTATTTTGTCCGATAGTCCGCTTGCGGAAAAGAGTTCGGTCATAATAAATATCGAACATAAATACGGGAAAAGCGAGTAAATTAGCGGTAGAGCCTTTTTAACTCCTTGCGTAAAAGTATTGTAAACGCTAATTTTTTTAAATATGCAAAAAACAATCAGCGCTAAAATTAGGATAGGTAAAATATAAGTAAACATAGGCTATTTTTTTATTAAGAGCTTAACTAAAATTACACCTATTACGGTTGAAACGAGAGTGGTTATAATGCTAGGCAGTAGTATATCGGACGGGGAAGAAGATAAATATTGACTACGCAAACTTATTATGGAAGTAGGTATAATTTGCAGTCCCGTAGCGCATAGGGTAAATAACATACATTGTCCGAACGAGTTTCCGTCTTTATCAAAACTTTCGCACGCTTTAATTCCCGTAGGGGTGGCAATACCGTTCATACCGAGTAAATTTGCGGAAATATTTGCGGAAAGTAATTTTTCCTGTTCATCGCTTGTCTTACCGAATAAAAACCTTATGGGTTTTTTTAGTATTTTAGAAAGTTTATCGTTTAATTTGCTTTGTTCCATAAGTTCAAAAATTCCCAACCAAACGCTGTATACCGCAATCATTTTTAAAGAGAGCGAAAAAGCTTTTTCACCGCCCGATAAAAGGGTTGGCAAAATCGTTTCGGGATTTTTAAAAATCAAAACGACGAAAGAAGATAATAAAATTATTACAAAAATGAAATTCATAGTTAAATACTATGCTAATATTTTCATTTTATGTTTTACTTTTTTGTTATTATGTAATATAATATATTTAATTACGGAAATAAGGAAGTTATTATGGATAAATTTTACATTACCACACCTATTTATTATCCAAGCGGAAACTGGCATATAGGACATTGCTATACCACCGTCGTATGCGACGCGTTTGCTCGTTTTAACAGAATGCTCGGAAAGGACGTTTACTTTTTAACGGGAACGGACGAACACGGTCAAAAAATAGAAAAAAAAGCTAGTGAAAAAGGGCTAACGCCTATGGAATTTATAAATCCGCTCGTTGACGAATTAAAGCAAATATGGTCGTTACTCGATATTTCTTATAACAGATTTATAAGAACCACCGATCCCGACCACGTTGCTTGCGTGCAAAAAATATTTGAAAAATTATACGAAAAAGGCGAAATATACAAATCCGAATACGAAGGTTGGTATTGCGCTCCTTGCGAATCGTTTTGGACGGACACGCAACTCGTAGACGGAAAATGTCCCGATTGCGGAAGGGAAGTTCAAAGGGAAAAAGAAGAAAGTTATTTTTTCCGTTTAAGCAAGTATGCGGATAAGTTAATTGAACATTATCAAAAAAATCCCGAATTTTTGCAACCGAAATCCCGTGTAAACGAAATGGTAAATAATTTTATCAAAAGCGAACAAGGGCTTCAAGACTTATGCGTTTCGAGAACGACTATAAAATGGGGAATACCCGTTACGTTCGATAAAAAGCATACCGTTTACGTTTGGATAGACGCATTAAGCAATTATATATCCGCGCTAGGGTATTTAACCGACCACGACGAATTATACAAAAAATATTGGCCTTGCGACTTACACATGGTAGGAAAGGAAATAGTACGTTTTCACGCTATAATTTGGCCTGCTCTTTTAATGGCTTTGGGGGAAGAGTTGCCTAAACAAGTTTACGGACACGGTTGGCTTTTAATCGGCGGGGATAAACTTTCTAAAAGTAAGCAAGATAAAGTCGGTTCTGAACTTACCGACCCGTTAAAACTTGTACAAAGGTATGGTTCGGACGCAGTAAGATATTTCTTGTTAAGAGAAATTCCGTTCGGAAACGACGGGGTATATACTAACGATAGTTTGCTTTCTAGAATAAACTCGGATTTAGCTAACGTTTACGGAAATTTAGTTTCCCGTACAACCGCTATGATAGAAAAATATTTTGGCGGAATAATTCCTGCGCCGTCCGACGAAGAAGAATTAGATAAAGAGCTAAAAACGCAAGCGGTGGAATGCTTAGATAAAATTAAAGTTAAAATGAAAGAAATAAACGTTCCTGACGCACTTGCTGAAATATTTAAAGTTTTAAATAGGGCAAATAAGTATATAGACGAAACCATGCCTTGGATACTTGCAAAAGACGAATCTAAGAAAAACAGGCTTGCTACCGTACTATATAATCTTGCCGAAACTATAAGAATTTGTTCCATACTTTTAAAACCGTATATTACCGTAATGCCTAATAAAGCACTTGAAATGTTAGGAATAAACGGCAAGGAAATAAACGATTTTTCGTCTTGTACGACGTTTGGAATGTTAAAAAGCGGAATAAAAGTCAAAACGGGGGTATTATTCCCGAGAATAGACGTAGAAAAGGAAACGAAAGAAATGAGTGAAATAGCGTCGCAAATAAAAGAAAAGGCAGAAGTAAAACAAGAAGTAAAAGAAGAGATACAACAAATTACCATAGACGATTTTATGAAAACATCTTTAAAAGTAGCAACCGTAAAAAAATGCGAAAAGGTAGAAAAGAGTAAAAAACTTTTAAAATTCTTGTTAGAAGTCGGTTCGGAAGAAAGACAAGTAGTAAGCGGAATAGCCCAGTATTACACTCCCGAAGAATTAGTAGGTAAAAAAGTCGTTTTAGTATACAACTTAAAACCTGCAAAACTTTGCGGAATAGAAAGTCAAGGTATGCTTTTATGCGCCGAAAAGGACGGAAAAGTTTGCTTAATTTCTCCCGAAAAGGATATGCCTTCGGGAAGTACGGTTAGATGAAATTCGTAGATTGCCACGCGCATTTAACCGATAATCGGTTTAATTTAAAAAATTATCGTTTTGATGGATTCGCAGTTGTAAACAGCGGTTACGACCGCGAATCTTCTTTTTACGCAAAAAAATTATCGGAAATTTATCCGTCTTTTTATTTTACTTGCGGAATTCAACCCGAAGAAATACGTGAAGGGTGGCAAGATTTTTTAAAAGAATTGCCAAATTTAGCGCAAGATAAAAAATGCGTTGCGATAGGCGAGTGCGGTTTAGATTATCATTACACAAAAGATAATAAAGACTTACAAAAGCAAGTTTTTATAGAACAAATAAAACTTGCCGACCAACTAAAAAAACCTATCGTAATTCATTCAAGAGATTGCTGTCAAGACACTTTTGATATAATTAAAGAACATATAGACCTACTTAGCAACGGATTTTTATTGCACTGCTATTCTTACAGTAAAGAACTTGCCGTTGAATTTGCAAAGTTAGGAGCGTATTTTTCGTTCGGCGGAGTAATTACTTTTAAAAACGCGAAAAAAGAAGAAGTTTTAAAAAGCATTCCGTTAGATAGGGTATTAAGCGAAACGGATAGCCCGTATATGTCGCCCGAACCTTTAAGGGGAACGGTAAACACGCCTTTAAACGTGCCGATAATCGTAAAAAAAATGAGTACGATATATGAGAAATCAGAAGAAGAAATGAAAAGCATTTTATACGAAAATGCGTGTCGTTTTTATAGAATAAAGTTTTAGGAATAAAAAATGGACGTAAAAAAAATATTAAACGAAAACGATTTTAAATTTAAAAAAAATTTCGGTCAAAACTTTTTAACCGATAAAACTTTGCTCGAAAATATCGTAATAGGCGCGGGAGTGGATAGCGGAGATACCGTTTTAGAAATAGGAGTCGGCGCGGGAACTCTTACGTACGAGTTGAGTAAAAAGGCGAATAAAGTTATAGGATACGAAATTGATAAAACTTTAAGCTCCGTTTTAGACAAAACTCTTGCCGATTGTTTTAACGTAGAAATAGTTTTTGCCGACGCTTTAAAAACGCCTATCGAAAAAATAGAAAAAAAGCTCGGCGGAAAGTATAGGCTGGTATCGAATCTTCCGTATTATATAACCACGCCTTTAATTATGAAATTTATACAAGAAGCCGAAAACTGCGTAAGTATTACCGCAATGGTGCAAAAGGAAGTTGCGCTTCGTTTATGCGCGGGCGAAGGAAGTAGCGAATACGGGGCGATAACCGCGGGAATAGACGTGGTAGGCGACAGCAAAATAATAGCTTTTGTAGATAGAACATTGTTTACTCCTATGCCGAAAGTAGATTCGGCAGTCGTAAATATTTCGATAAATAAAAATAAGTATTCGGTTTTGAGTATGAAAAAATATAGGGACGTAGTAAGATGTGCTTTTTCGTCTAGAAGAAAGACTTTCGTAAATAATTTAATGAATAGTTTTTCTTTGCCGAGAGAAAATGCCGAAAACGTTTTAAAAAGTCTTGGAATAGACGTAAAAGCTAGGGGAGAAACGCTTTCTACCGAGCAATTCGTAAAACTGGCTAACTATCTTGAAGAAAAAGACTTATAATGAAAATCTAATTTTTGCAAAATTTTTCTTTAATAAAAGATTTTCCGATAAAAATAACTGCGAATTGTTCGTACTGCAAAACGGAGAACGTTTTTTTCGTACGAAAGAGCAATTAGAATTTTTTAAAAACGCGATAAATATAATCTTTTAACTAGGTTTATAAAAGAAAATTATACATATAACTCAGACTACAAAAAGAGAATAGTACATATTTTAAAGTTGAATATGTCATTGATAGATTTTATATTATATGTTAAAATATATATACGTTTGTTTTGGAGAAAAGTAAATGATAAAGATATATAACGATATAGTAAAATTGGATACCGAAACCACTTCCGTAATAATAAAAAAAATGGACGGAAAGGCTTTTTTATTGCATTGCGGTAAAAAGTTAAAAGACTATGAAAACTACGACGTATTTTCTAACGGTTGGTGGGAATCGGGAATATCCAACGACGATAAAACTTTGCATACTACGGTTTTAGGCTCGGTAGGGGAATACACTAACAGAGAGCCTTTTTGTTGTTTTTACGACGAAAGGGGAGTTTTTTCAAATAGATTCGAATACGTCGGGGCTGAAATCGTAAGCGAATTTTCTTCTCCGTTTCCAACTTCTAGAAAAAAAGGCGAAACGTGTAAGTTGACTTTTGTAGACGAAATTTCGGGCGCGAAAATATATCAATATTACACCGTTTTTTCGGATAGTTCGATAATAGCGACTCATAGCGAATTCGATAATTGCACGGACAAAACTTTAACCGTTACAAGATTAAGTTCTTTGCAACTTGATTTCGTCGGAGATAAGGCTAAGGTAACTACTTACGACGGAACGTGGGTTGAAGAAAGGATAAAACACGAAACGGAAGTTGTTAGCGGAAACTTTGAGATAAATTCTAAAACGGGAATATCGTCTGCGATACATAATCCGTTTTTTACGGCAAAAATAAACGATAGAGTTTTAGGGTTCAATTTAATTTTTTCTGGCAATCATAAAGAAATCGTAGAAGTTTCCCCGTATAACAGAATAAGAATTTTAACGGGAATGAGCGATTTTAATTTTAGGTATATTTTAAAAGGCGGAGATAAACTCGTTTCTCCCGAAGCTATTTTTACGGTAGCCGAAAGTGAAACCGAAGTTTCTTGCCAAATGCACAAATTTGTTTTAAACCATATAATAAATCCCGATTTTGCTTATAAAGAAAGACCTATTTTAATAAACAACTGGGAAGGAACGTTCTTCGATTTTACGGGAGAAAAAATTTACGAAATTGCCAAAATCGCTAGTTCTATCGGAATCGAAATGATGGTTTTAGACGACGGTTGGTTCGGTAAAAGGGACGACGATAAAGGCGGACTAGGGGATTGGTACGACAACGTAAAAAAGACGGGAGGACTAAAAAAGCTTGCCGATAAAATTCATAAACTAGGAATGAAATTCGGTTTATGGGTAGAACCCGAAATGATTTCGGAAGATTCGAATTTATACAGAAAACATAGCGAATACGCAATGAAAATTCCCAACGTTAAACCGTTAGAGCGTAGAACTCAACTTTGCATAGACCTATGCAACGACGAAGTAAGTAATTACCTAGCAGATACGCTTATAAAACTATTTAACGAAGTCGGCGTCGATTACGTTAAATGGGACCATAACAGGTCTATGTCAGACGTGTACTCACCGAGTTTAACTAATCAAGGCGAGTATTTTTACAAATACTATGTAAATCAGTGCGCAATGCTAGACAAGATTATTTCTTCTTGCAAAAACGTTTTGTTCGAAGCTTGCGCTTCGGGCGGATGTAGGTTTGATTTAGGAATGTTGTATTATATGCCACAGTGTTGGGGAAGCGATAACACCAATGCATACGACAGGCTGTTTATACAAGAAGGAACGCTTGCGGGCTATCCGCAATCAACAATGGGTTCTCACGTTGCGGGATTTCATCATACGCTTCCGTTCGTTTCATACGAATCTATGTTTAATTGTGCCTGCGTAGGCGCGTTCGGGTACGAATTCGATATAACTAAGGCAAGTAAAAAAGATTTAGAAATAATTGAAAATCAAGTAGAATTCTACAAAAAATACAGAAGCGTTTTGCAGTTCGGGACGTATTATCGTTTAGGTGAAAGCTTGTTAGACAGCGTTTCGGGCGGATGGATAACCGTTTCAGACGATAAAAGCGTAGCGTTGGCAGTTATAATAGATAGACAAATTACAAGATGCGAACATAGACCTCATTTCGTGTTTACGGGACTAGATGAAAACGCGTTATATAAAGTAGAATCAAGAAAACAGTTTAACGTAGAAAAACAAATTTCCTTTACCGCTTACGGCGACGCTTTATGTTCTTACGGAGTAGATGTAGACGATATTAAAAACGAAACCGACCAAAGGGAAAATTCTTGCCCGTTTTATTCAAGAATATTAGTTTTCACAAAAATAAAATAATGTATTTTATCTAAAAATTTTAGATTTTACAAAGATAAAATAAACTAATATTATTAAATAATTTTAGTTTTTTAAAAATAAAATAAATAAAATTAAATGCCGTTTCTCTACGGCGTTTTTTTTATGAAATTTAAAATGATTTAGTAAAATTTAAAAGCTATAAATTATATTATTTTTCCGAAATTTTTTTAAAAACGTACCCTGAGTTTTTATAGTAATCAATAATTCCTTGCAAGGCGGTTACGGAACGATATTTATTAGGCGCGTCGTGCATTAAAAGTATTATTTTGTTTTTGTGGCAACTTGTCGTTATGCAACTATCTATTAAATCTTGCGGGGTATAGTCTTTTAATTCGCAATCTCTGCAACTTGCGTTCCAATCGTAATAGGTTAGGTTAAATGCTTGCGGTACTTTTTTTAATTTTTCGCTTAAATTAAAAGAACCGCCCGGAAAACGATACGCTTTAACGGTATAATTCGGCAATATTTTTTTAAGTGTATTTTTACATTCCAAAATATCTTCGTATAAGCTTTTTTCGTCTTTATAAATTTTTTTATAGTCGTGCGTTTGAGTATGAATACCTATTTCATTTCCGTACGCTATTATTTTTTTTGTAAGTTCCTTGTAATTTTCGGCATTTTGTCCTATCACAAAAAACGTGGCGTTTATTTTATTTTTCTTTAAAATTTCCAAAATTTTTGTCGTGTTTTGGCTGGGTCCGTCGTCAAACGTTAAATAAACGGTTTTGCTTTCAGCTTTAATTACTTGATTTTGGGCGTTAAATGCAAAAACGTATCCAACGAATAAAAAACACAGTAATATGCAAATTTTCTTCATATATATAATATGAGAAAAATATAAATAATTATAAGGTTAATACACTAAACGATAAATTTTAGCAAAAATTAACCTTCTTTTAAACGATTGCATATAATTTATTGAAGGAGCAAAAAAAATGTCATTTTTTTCAAATTTTCAATCGGATAGAAGTCCCGGGCCGATTACGGGTAATCCGTTAAACGGGCTTTGCGAAAAAGTATGTATTCAAGTAAAAAAAGTTTTCGACGCTTGCCTTAAACAAGGACAAGAGGATAACGTTTTAATAAGCATAACGGATAATTATCCCGCTAACCCCGTTTATCCTTTAACTTTCGTTTCGGCAAAAAGTACGTCTACAACGGCAAATTTAACTAACGTTTCTATAGAAAGACTTCCCGACAGACCGTCTTTTGCAAGGGTGCAAGCGCAAATAGGAATTCCCATAGAAGTAATTTACACAGACGCAAACGGTGTAGAAGGTATAGGAAACGGCGTTGCGACTTTCACACAGGACGTAATACTTTTCGTACCCGAACCTTCCGTAATTCCTTATAATCTAGACGCGGTAGTATCCCTAGTTGCGCCCGAAGGTACTTATATTCCGGAAAATCAATTCTCCGTAACTTGTTGCGTTACGATTATTTTAAAAATAGTTATGGACGCAGAACTTTTAGTTCCGTCTTACGGATACACTACAATTCCTCCTTGTAACGAATATTCGCAAGAAGTTTGTTCAGGCTTTTTCGAACTGCCGTTATATCCGGGAACTAACAATAATAATACATAAAAACCATAGTTTTTTACGCTCTTCTAAAAAGGAGAGCGTATTTTTTTGACAATATTTATCAAAAATGATAAAATAACTTAAACAGCTCTTTAATAAAGCTAAACAACGGGAGTCCAAATGAAAATTTTTGCAATAAGCGATTTACATATATCTACCGACGGGACTAAACCTATGGAGGTTTTCGGCAAACGTTGGGACGGATATATGGAAAAAATAAAAGCTGACTGGCAAGAAAAAGTCGGCGACGACGATATAGTTCTAATTGCGGGCGATTTAAGTTGGGCAATGAAATTAGAAGACGCCGTTAAAGATTTAGATAGCGTAGCTTATTTAAAAGGTAAAAAAATTATCATTAAAGGCAACCACGACTATTGGTGGAACGGTATAGGAAAAGTAAGAAACGCATTTAAAGATAAGTTTTACGCGTTACAAAACGATTCGGTAAAAATAGGCAATTACGTTTTTTGCGGTTCTCGCGGTTGGACGCTTGAAAATATGAGCGACGAACAAGACAAAAAAATTGTTTTAAGGGAAGTAGAGAGATTTCGTTTAGCGTTAAAAGACGCCGAAAAAAAGAGAGAACAAGGGGACAAGCTTATTTGTTTAATTCACTATCCGCCGTTCGATTTAAATAGAAACGACTCGCCTTTTACGGAATTATTTGAACAGTATAAAGCCGACGCGGTAGTTTACGGGCATCTGCACGGTAAAGACTGTAAGGCGGAATTGTTAGTTGAAAAAAACGGTATAAAATATTACCTTACGTCGTGCGATTTAGTTAATCATAAACTAATCGAAATAAATTTTTAACAAAAGCTGACTATTAGGACGAATAAAGCTAATAAATTAAAAAGGTTATTTTTTTACAAAATTTATTTAAAAGAAAAATATAAAATTCAAGTTTTAAATTTTTTGTAGAAAAGTTTTTTTTCGTCTAACGTAAAGGAGAAAAAATGAAAAACTACTTTAAAACTTTGCCAAAGCGTTATTTTATAGACGCGTTCACGGGAATGGCGCAGGGATTGTTTGTAACGCTTATTGCGGGAACGATTGTAAAAACGCTCGGTTCGGACGTTATAAATAAAATTTTCTCACCTAACGCGGTAGGTAATTTTTTAATACTTCTCGGTCAAGTTGCGTCGGTTTTAATGGGCGCAGGAATAGGCGTAGGAATTGCATACTATTTAAAATGTAACAAAATGGTTATGTTTGCATGTGCCGTGGCGGGTTTTATGGGAGCTTACAGCGAACAGCTTTTAGGTTCTTCTTTTAACGGCGGAAGTATGGCGGACGTTTCGGTTTTAATAAGTAAAGGTTTACCGGGTAATCCTATCGGCGCGTACGTTTGCGCTTTAATTTCGGCAGAAGTCGGAAATTTAGTTGCGGGAAAAACAAAACTCGATATTTTGTTAGTTCCCTTAACTTGTATTTTTTCGGCGTTTGTCGGTCTATACGTCGCTTATCCGTTTATTTGGCTTATAAATAAACTAGGAAAAGGTATAGAAATTGCAACTAAATGGAATCCGTTTATTATGGGAATAGTTATTTCCGTAGTTATGGGAATTCTTCTTACAATGCCTACCAGTTCCGCAGCAATTTGGGTTGCCGTTGCAAGCGGAAACACAAGCGAATATATGTTGCTTGCAGGTGGCGCGGCAGTTGTCGGATGCGCGTGCCAAATGGTAGGATTTGCCGTTTTGTCGTTTAGAGAAAACGGCTGGGGCGGTCTTGTTTCGCAAGGATTGGGAACGAGTATGTTGCAAATACCTAATATTATGAAAAAGCCTTTGGTTTTCGTTCCGCCTATTATCGCTAGCGCAATCGCAGGTCCTTTGGCTACTTGCGTGTTCAGAATTCATTGTAACGCTTCCGGTGGCGGAATGGGTACTAGCGGATTTGTCGGAATTTTCGGGACGATAAACGCAACTAATGCTTTAAACGGCGATTTAATTATTATGTGGGCGGGCATTATTTCTTTATTTTTCGTGTTGCCTACGCTCGTTTGCTATTTTTCGGGCAAGTTTATGCGTAAAAAAGGTTGGATAGTGGACGGAGATTTAAAAATTTAAAAAATCTTAAAAAAACTATTGACAAAAATTTTTTATAGTTATATTATGTTAGCAGTCGATTAAAAAGAGTGCTAACTTTTTTTATCTAAAAAAATATATCGAAGGTGCAAAAATATGAAAAAATTTAAAGCTGAATCTCAAAAAGTGTTGGATATGATGATAAATTCTATCTACACGAATAAAGAAATTTTTTTAAGGGAACTTTTGTCTAACTGTTCGGACGCAATAGATAAGCTTTATTATAAAAGCTTAACGGGGGATATAAGCGGTCTAGTAAGGGACGATTTTGAAATTAAAATTGAAGTAAATAAGGAAAACAGAACGCTAAAAATTTCCGATAACGGAATAGGTATGACGGCGGAAGAATTAGAAAACAATTTAGGCGTAATAGCTAAAAGCGGAACGGGCGAGTTCAAAAAAGCAATGGACGAGCAAAACAAAGAAGAACTTAACGTTATAGGTCAATTCGGCGTAGGTTTTTATTCGGCGTTTATGGTTGCGGACAAGGTAGAAGTTTTGTCAAAGGCATACGGCTGTGATAAGGCGTATTTGTGGACGAGTTCGGGCGCGGAAGGTTTCGATATTAAGGAAGCCGAAAAGCAGTCTAACGGTACGGAAATTACCCTTTATTTAAAGAAAGATGAAGAAAACGGAGAGAAATATTCTCAATTTTTGGATGAGTACGAGTTGACGGAATTAGTAAAAAAATATTCCGATTATATTGCTTATCCTATAAAAATGGAAGTTTCCCGTTATATTCCTGCGGGAAAAGAGGGTGAAGAAGGTAAAACCGTTAAAGAAGAAAAAATTATAAATTCCATGAAGCCTTTATGGAAAAGACCTAAAAACGAAATAACCAAAGAAGAATACGATAATTTTTATAAAGATAATTTCTACGATTATCAAGATCCGTTAAAGGTTATTCACATAAGTGCGGAAGGATTGTTAGAATATAAAGCTTTATTGTTTATCCCGCAGAAAGCTCCTTTTAACTATTACACAAAAAGTTATGAAAAGGGACTTAAACTTTATACTAACGGCGTTTTAATCAGCGAATGTAATAAAGATTTGTTGCCCGATTATTTTGGATTTGTAAAAGGTTTGGTAGACGCGCAACTAGACTTAAACGTTTCTAGGGAAACTATTCAAAACAATAGGGAATTGGTTCAAATAAGGAAAAATTTAGAGAAAAAAATAAAATCCGAATTAGAAAATATGAGAGATAACGCAAGACAAGATTACGAGAAATTTTTTGAAAGTTTCGGAATGCAGTTGAAATTCGGAATTTACGAAAGTTACGGTCAAGCAAAAGACGTTCTTGCGGATTTACTTTTGTATCACGGATATATTGCGAATAAACTTATTACTTTAAAAGAATACGTCGACGCAATGAAAGACGACCAAAAATATATTTATTACGCAACGGGTAAAAGCGTAGACGCAATTAAACTTTTACCGCAAGTAGAAAAAGTGGTAGACAGCGGATACGAAGTTTTGTGTATGAAAGACGACGTAGACGAATTTATGCTTAAAATGATGGGCAAATATTCCGATAAGGAATTTAAAAACGTATGTAGCGGAGATTTAGGTCTTAGTGAAACGGAAGAAGAACAAGATAAAGAAATTGCCGATTATATTAGAGAATGTTTAAACGGAAAAGTCAAAAAAGTAAGAATTACGAATAGGCTTAAGAATCACGCTGTATGTTTATCTAGCGAAGGTATGGTTTCGGTAGAAATGGAAAAAGTTTTACAAAGTATGCCTAATTCCGATAACAGCGTTAAAGCGGAAAAAATTCTTGAAATAAATTATAATCACGACGTTTATAAAAAGATAAAAGCATTATACGAAACGGATAAAGAAAAATTAAACGAATACGCGCAAGTGTTACTAACTTTGGCTAATTTGATAGAAGGAATCAGTCCTGAAAATCCTACCGAATTTTCAGATAAAGTATGTAAGCTTTTAGCTTAATTTAAAAAGAGTATGCGGTTTTCCTTTACGGAAAACCGCATTGTTCTTACAAAAAAAAGGTTTCCGAAAACGGAAACCTTTTAGTTTGTCATTTAATTAAAGGAATTATAATTCCGACAATTACAATTAAAAGACAAATAAAGTATAAAATTTTCCAAACGGTTTGCTTATTTCTGCAATATTTCCATGCAAGAATCGCAACGATACAAATCATTATAGCAGTTGCTAAACCTTGAAGCGCACCTACGATTTTAAAACTCGTTCCGCATAAAGATAGTATTAAGCTTATGCAGTATAAAATCGCAACGGCAATGATTGTGTACATAGAAATCTTATTTAAACCCGGTCCACCGCTTTTTTTAGTAGTGCTTTTTGAAGAATTACTTTTTTTAGTTGCCATAATAAAACTCCTTTTTTTTACTAAGATTATTATATAAACAAAAAATGAAAATGTCAACGCAAAATTAAAACTTATTTTAGGAATTTAACTATTTAATTTTTAAACTCTATTTGCTTGTTTTCATATAATAAAGGCTTGTTTTTATAAAAAATTCCTAATTTATTAAAGCATAGGAGAAAATATGGCAAATACTATAACTACAAACTTAACCGAATTTAACGGTTTATACGGGGCGGATAATGTTCCTATTGCCTTTGCCGGTAATTCGGTAAGTACTACGATAGTAAACGGGTTAAAGGCTACTTTATGTGAACGGATATTTACTTTATACCGTCGTAATTACTAACAATTCGGGCTAGACCTATTCAAAAGGCGTTCTTGCGGATAATCTAGACACCGCAAACGTTTCATTCGACGCAGACTACGGCGTTATTCTTAACAGTGTAAAAACTTCCGACTATACTTTATTAGGTTCATTGTTAAACGTAAATTTGTCGGACGTTGAGGACGGTGGCACGCCAACGGTAACCTTTCAGGTTAAAAAAACGTAAAAATTGTACAAAATAATTGCAAGCGATGTTCAGCCGAACGACAGGTTAATGGCGGAGCATTAGTAACGTAAATCGAATTTTATAAATCAAACTGTTCCGTCAAAAGTTTTGCCCCGATTACCGTCATTGAAATTTTATCGTTTGCGTTCAAATTGCTTAAAATTACAACCCCACGCTTTTTATCTTGACTAAACCCTATATAACTGTTGAAATCGGTAGTTGCGCCATTATGCCAAATAATATCGTTTTTATTGTCCAACATCCAAGTCATACCTACGCTGTCCATACGAATATTCATT
>ERZ808252.779-NODE-779-length-27758-cov-9.231202_pt1 | contig 27758 bp, 27 predicted proteins | sample MGYA00521242_ERZ808252 | MGnify/ENA primary metagenome ERZ808252 (study PRJEB31516, sample SAMN03275581) | gut metagenome | biome: mammalia-associated habitat; material: feces | host: Papio cynocephalus | place: Kenya | collected 2012-08-07 ...
GCCACTCCGATGTTCGTATATGGCGTAAACGACAAGACTTACGCAGGTCAGAAGATCATTTCAAACGCTTCCTGCACGACCAACTGCCTCGCACCTATCTCTAAGGTTCTCCACGAGACTTTCGGTATTAAGAGAGGCCTCATGACGACAGTTCACGCTGCAACTGCAACTCAGAAGACTGTCGATGGCCCTTCAAAGAAGGACTGGAGAGGCGGCCGCGGTATTCTCGAGAACATCATTCCTTCTTCAACAGGTGCTGCAAAGGCTGTCGGCAAGGTTCTTCCTGAACTCAACGGCAAGCTCACTGGTATGTCAATGCGTGTCCCTACCTCTGACGTTTCAGTTGTTGACCTCACTGTAGAGCTTGAGAAGCCTGCAACTTACGAGGAAATATGCGCTGCAATGAAGAAGGCCTCAGAGGGCGAGCTCAAGGGCGTTCTCGGCTACACTGACGAGGCTGTAGTTTCAACTGACTTCCGCAATGACTCACGCACTTCAATCTTCGATGTAAAGGCCGGCATCCAGCTCGATCCTACCTTCGTTAAGGTTGTGTCTTGGTATGACAACGAGTGGGGTTATTCAAACAAGGTTTGCGAAATGGCCCGCGTTATCTCAAAGTAAAGTTGAAGCGTCTGAATGCCCACTTGCATAGTTACATTCAGAGATTTGAATCCTCATTACCATAAGGTAGTTTCTGTTCAAATCTTTCGCAAGCCCTGCAATTGAACATTCATACATCTCCAACTATCTTAAGATTATTATATAAGCTTCCGCTTCGGTGGGAGCTTTTTTTGCATAAAGATCTCTCACTTCGTTCGAGATGGCAGAGAAATCTTATTGCTGAACAGCAACAACAGACAGATCGCAGAGCGATGGGATGCCGTAGACTGTGGCGCGGTCGGTGAACTGCCACATCATCCAATTCCCGATACTGGGTGGTTTGAGGCCGCCCTCTGAGCTGTAACGGGCAATCCAGATAGGGTAGTGTTCATAGATTTCGGGGGACAGTCGATCCCGGAGAAAAGCATCGCCCGTGTATATGATCGGTCGCCGCCCATAATGTTCCTCGATGATTCCTAGCCAGATGGCCAGTCTTCGATTAAGTTCGGCTTTACTACATCCAGGGTGTATGGTCTCCACGTCAAGAATCGGGGGCAGATCTTTGTGGCGGATGTTACCGACTGTATGTATGAAATTCATTGCTTGCTTCTCCGGAGACTTTGAACTTCTGAAGAAGTGGTAGGCACCGCGACTGTAACCGGCAGCGGCAGAGCGCTTCCAATGGTCTGTGAATAGTGCGTCCCGGTGGGTCTCACCTTCCGATGCTTTCATTATCACATATTTCACCCTATATATTCCGCTTGCTGACTGCACTGACCGCATTGTATGTCCCTGTGCATCCGTCAGAACCATCAGCGAGTCCCAGACTATATTTTTCTGGTATTTTGATATGTCCACAGCATAACTATAATGCCCCTCAGGAACCCGCACGCCTATGTCTTTCGCGCAGCGACTGACGATAATAGGAACAATGATAATGGCTATAACACTTATAACGGCCACAGCCACAAACCAATACGCCGAAACGACCTTGCCCGCCTGCTTTTTCTTGCCTTTCTTGCGTCCTTTTTCGCGTTTTCTCTCTGACGTTTTTCTGATTTCTGTGGGATTCGTTTGTTTCGCTTTAAGACGTGGCGTTTTCTGTGACTTAGGCTTTGTTTGTCTATGATTATCTCTTTCCGGACTCTTGACAACGATTTTTTCTTCCACCTCCGTATTGTTCATAATCTGAAATGTGCTTTATACGGAACGGCTCGGTGTGAATGTTTCGGGAATCGGCATTTGGTAGACTGATGCACGGAGCACTGCACGGAAAGCGTCAAGATCGGAAAGCAAATCCTGTCGCTCTACACTGATGGTTTCCCCGATAGCAACCCTATGCATTCCCTTTGACTTGTTGAAGAGCTCCCGTGGCAGCCTTAGAAGTCGCACCTTCCAGTCAATCACTCCGAGGGAATAGTAGAACCATGAATTGTGGTCAATGAAGTGTACGGGGACAATAGGTACATGTGCCTTCTTTATGAGCCGTACTAGGCTTTCCTGCCATTCGCGGTCCGCAATCTCATGATGTCTCAAATGAAGGTCAGATACGGCTCCTGACGGGAAGAAACCAACCGGCTTTCCTTCGTTGAGATCCATGATAGTCTCCTTGACTCCGTTGAGTGTAGTGCGTGTCGGTCTGCCTTTCTTTGTCGTAGTTGGATTGACGGTTATGAATGCCGAGCGCAAAGGTTTTATGCGTCCGAGAATTTCGTTTACCATGACCTTGTAGTCAGGCCGTCTTGGCAGGAAGAGATCCAGCAGGATGATGCCGTCAAGACCACCGTATGGATGGTTGCTGATGGTTATGAACGCACCTTCGGGAAGATGCTCAAGTCTTTCCGCATTTCCAACCAGATAGTTGCAGCCCATGTTTTCCAGCAGGCGGCGGGCGGCATCCCTTGCGTTGTCGATGTCATAGATGCTGTTGTAGAGACGATTCATCTTGTTTACGCCAACGAGAGCGAATAGAAACTTTCCGAACCAATTGCCCCACGTCCCCTTGAACACCGGTGCCAGGTCTCCCAATTCCTCGATGCTTAGCAGTTCATGTTCCGGCCTTTCTGTCTTTTTTCTGAAGACCAGCACCTCTGCAAGAAAATAGTTGAGAATGCCGGAGATGCAGACGGCGAGCAGGTTGCACAGCCACGCTTCCCATCCGAAGAGTTTCTCGAAGAGTACAAGGAACACCATCTTGACAAGGAAACCGAAGATGCAGGACACGTTGAAGCCACCGAAATGCCTCCAGAAGCTTTTTGCTGAAGAGCGGTTGCTGATGCGGTTCTTCCAAATCCAATAATAGGACATTAGGAAGTTCGCAAAGGTCGCAACTTCGAACGAAATGGCAGGACCTAGCCAGTATTCGCCCCAGTACTCGAATCCGTTCCAGAATCCGCTTGCCGGGTGAATGGCGACCATCCGGTGCAGCATCCTGCCCACAAGCCAAAGGACAGCCGTATCAACGACCGTCCCTAATGCGCGGCTGACCACAAAGTCAATCCATTTCTTCAATGACAGGACCTTGTCCTCTTTCTTGTCATTATGCTCCATCAGTATCCAATTATCACGTTCACAGTCTTCTATCTGGCCGAAGCGTGTGTAATGTCTCTATTCCGTGAATGTGCCGTCGAATTTCTTAGGTGGGTCAATTTTCGATAGAGCCCTTTCATCTCTAATCTGAGAAGAAATCAGAAGAATGAAAATGATGCAGCCAAGTCCGATTGCAATCCAGTCGAAAGGTGTGTAAATTCCGTTAAGAGTCTCAAGTCCGTTCTTGAAGCAGTCTACGGTGACGTTGTAGTCAGCCCACGGGAAGTAAATGAGGAAAATGATGGCGAGAGCAGCAATCACACGGAATTCTGTCGGTCCGAGTTTTCCGTAGGTGAGTTTGAATTCGTTCTTCAATATGGTACCGATGTAGGTGTGCGCTGAAATAGCAAGGTAGGCAACGAGGACGAAGAGGGCAACGTCCATCCTGGCGATAGGGGAGATACCTGCACCGACGCACATTACGATTATGGTGAATATATCGATGTTGTGGTCGATGAAAAATCCATATACCGGCCTCTGCGTGTGCCTTACGCGTGCCATCGAGCCGTCAAGACTATCTCCGAACCAGTTGAGGAAGAGTCCTAAGACAGAGAGCCACATCCAGTTGAGATTGATGTTTGCAAGTCCGAAGCCTACAGCACACAGGATTGCTCCGAATGTTCCGACTGCCGTCAGCATATTTGAAGTTGCCCAAATTGGCAGACGCTTTGCAAGCCACACCAAGGCTTTTTTTTCAGCCCCGTTCAGGAGCGAGGTCTGGATTCTTGTCGCTTTTTCGTTTCCCATAATGTTTTGTTATTTTTGTTTCGCAATAAAAATTTAATAAAACACCCTTTCTGTAAGTGAGGAAGGCAGACTTAACCCGCATTTTTTGTACCACAGGGCAAAAATGTACAATCGTCTCACCAAACAAATCGCAAAAATAATGAATTTTTATGAATGTTTTTTAATACGCTGTTTGAGTTTTGGGTTCAGTTACTTCGAGATGTGTTTTTGAGTCAGATTTTGTTATTCAGAAACGTGAAAAAATATACAAGTTATTTTTTGGGGGCGGTTTCTTACATCTTATAGTAACGCCGGAGAATATGGGAAAAAAGTGAAGTCGGGAGTAATGCCTTGAGCAAAACGGAGAGACTCTGTTCGAGTGTTGCAACTATATATCGGCAGCTCGGGCGTCGTTCCCGTGCAATCTTCGCTATGGTTTCGGCTACGCGAAACGGCTTGAGACCATGCCCTTCGTCTGTCTCTATCTTATTCATTGATAGCGCATAGGCTGGATAGGCGCCTGCAACTTCCGGTGCAACTTTCCACCTTTTTGCTGTAAATCCCGTAGAAAAGTCTCCCGGATTTATGAGTGAGACTGATATCCCATAAGAATGAACTTCCATCCGCAGCGCCTCCGCATACCCTTCAATAGCGAACTTGCTCGCCGAGTAGAATCCCTGAAATGGCAGTCCCATAAGCCCGCCGATCGAACTCATAAAAACTATCTTTCCGAATTTTCGCGTCCTCATATGCGGTAGCACGGCCTTCGAGAATCTTACCATTCCCATGAAGTTCGTGTCCATCTGAAGCTCTATATCCTCGTCCGGAGTGAACTCTATAGGCCCTCCGATGCCCATTCCGGCATTGTTCACAAGCATGTCAATGTGCCCCTGCTCTGCAATTATGGTATCCACGGCATTTTTCACTGCCTCCGCATCCCTCACGTCAGCCATAAGGTAATGGACTCCGGGAATCCGCTCCACCTCACGCCGTACGGTTCCATAGACAGTATATCCCGCCTCCGCCAGCATCCTTGCCGACTCAAGCCCGAATCCCGAAGAAATCCCTGTTATAAGAATGACTTTTGTTTCCATGTTTCTAAAAGTAACCATTTGGCAAAAAAACAGAGCACTCCGCCTCAGCGAAATGCTCTGCAAATTTATAAAAATTCTCTCAGATTCGCCCGACTAAAGGACTGCCATGATGGAGCCTACAAGTGCGAGGATGGCATAGAACTCCGGAAGGGCGGCGTAGATGAGGGTGTTAGTCATCACACTATGTCCCTGGCTTTCACCAACGATACCATTTGCGCAGACCTGACCCTGACGGATTGCTGAGAAAAGGCAGACGAGACCAACAGCAAGACCTACTCCGAAAAGGAGCGGACCTTTAGTCGCGAAGTCTGGCTTGAACACAACCAGCCAAAGTAGGAAGCCCACGAATCCGTAGAGACCCTGGGTTGCCGGGAGAGCGGAGAGAATCATGTAGGTTGAAGACTTCTCCGGGTTCTTTTTGAGAGCACCCTCTGCGGCATTTGCAGCGATGGTAGTTCCGAAGCTGGAACCGATACCGGCTAGGCCAAGCATGAGGCCAAGACCGAGATAACCAAGAATTTCGTTCATAATCTTAAAGTTTTATTTGTTTATTTTCTCTATTTCTGTTTTGTCAAAGGATTGTATTTCACTCCGGTTCCCTCATATCCGGAGTTCTTGAAGTATTCCACAAACGTTAGACGCAGCGGGTGGACGAACGCACCGAGGCACGACATTGCAAGATTCAGAACGTGTCCGAAAATGAGTATTATGATGCAGAAAACCCAATTTAAAACCGGAATCGGGATATCTAGAATCATCGTTCCCATGATGTTGAACGCATTTCCAAGCATGCCTCCCGCCAATCCGAGCGCATAGAGACGGATGTAACTGAGGACATCCCCGAGCAGTCCGGTCACCATGTTGTAGGTTTCCCAAAGACCTGAACCTATGTTAACCAATGGGTTGCGTCCCGGTGTGTTGAAGATGTAGATTGCGAGCCCGCTGACAACGGCCAGCGCGATGATTGTCCATTTGAATGCTTCTGCGGAGAGGACTTCCGTCATTCCGAGGGCTGTCAATATGATGCCCCCCACTATCAGTAATGTCCAGCCCCATGTCGCTATGGTGTTCTTGAATCCGAACCTCTTTGTGAAGTTGATAGTCTTGATTATCATCGCGAGACAGATGTGTAACACGCCCACGGCCACTGCAAGAACCATCTGAACCGGAAATCCGGCAATCTTACCGCCCGGGAACCAGCCGTCAATGCAGATTGCTTTAAGCCAAGACGGCGCCCATGATGCATCTAGTATGCTCATTCCGAAGAACGTGCCGAGTACCAGACCGACAATGAAGGTCATTCCACCGAGAAATCCGATGAGATGGTACATCTTCCCGAGGCTTGTGTTCTGCATTTTCAGCTTCATATAGAGGGCGATGAGCATGAGCACGATTCCATAACCGGCATCGCCCATACACATTGCAAAGAACAGCATAAAGAACGGTCCGAGCACAGGGGTCGGGTCGAATTCGTCGTAGACAGGCATTCCATACATTCCCGTGAGCACCTCAAAGTTTTTCGCGAACCAGTTATTTTTCAACTTGATTGGCGGATTGTCCTCCTTGGTGGCCGGCTCATGGGTGTAATAGACATCCATAGAGTCAAATTCCTTGCAGAGCTTGTCGTCATCCTCCGTAGGAGCGAATCCGGTGAAGACCGTAATGTAGTTTTCGACCGCCTTTTCTGTCGCGGCTTCCGCCAGGTAGAGATCGAGTTCACCTAGCTTCTCCTCATAATCCCTGCGTATTTCATTTTCGTACGCCTTGAGATTACCGAGCCTATCCTGCTCTTCTGCGAGCTTAGTCTGGAGTTCTCCGAGAGACTTCTCCTCCTCGTTGACGGAGCCTTCGGGAGCTGCTGTCGGCTCGATAGGAAAACTATAGTTCCCCTCTGCCTGAGCCACTGTCACAAAAAATACTGTGGAGTCAGTCTCGCTTATGACTTCAAGTGGCTGGATTTCAGCCCACGAAGGGTCGAACTTTTTTTTCTGACAACTATAAAATCGAAGCTTAAGTCCTTGTGATTCAAGTCTGTGGATGTCAGCACTGCTGAATTCTCCCCACGGCTTGCGCAGGTCAATCTCTTTCTTCGCTGCGGAAATTGCTGCACTGGTGGCTTCGATTTCTTCATGTGTGTCAAGCACGGCCTTTGCCGGGCAGCCATTGAACTTGAATCCGGCTTCAGGTCCAGCCTTACAGTCTTTAAGAACGGCAAGCGCCTTCTTTGCCTCATCTGCCTCGGCAAGCAATTCCGAAGACTTGTCGTCAACGGGTTTGAGGGAGCGCCTGACATCAACAACTCCAAGCCCCTGAAGCTTCTCCAGGAATCCTTCTGTCTGCCCGGAAAGCAGAATGAAGGAGTATTTTGTCATTTTAGTTACCATCTTCAGCGTCCTCCTCTTCCGCGTGTCTCTGCTTGACGATCTTTGATGCCGCCTTGGTGAGGTTCTCCTCGTCCTCCATATACCTCTTAATCTTGCGTATCGCCTCCTGATAGCCCGGAATTTGAACCTTTTCGTAGAGATTCACCTTCTGGGTCGTCTTTTTCCGTTGAAAATCAAGGATTCGACTCTTTTCCTTATAGACTTCCGACTCAATGCCGAGACGCGAAAGCTCCTTCAGGATTGTCACTCCATCAGCGTACCACGCCGGTTTGGCGAAGGCGTTGAATTCATGAAGTTCAAAGGATATGCCCTTGAGTTCAGGGGTCTTCACTCCGGCCACCTTCACCGTGACGAGGTCAACATCGGTGATGGAAATCAGTCCCGGTTCGAACTCGTTCCATAGAGCTGCAAGATAATCGTATTTTTTGAGGGCGGCTTCAAGATCTTCAATCAACTTCTCCGAATAATCCTTGGCGCGGCGTACCTCTAAACGCAGGGCGCTCTCCTTGCTCTTCAGGGTAGGTAGAGCGTTCTGACGCATCTTCAGCTGCTTGCCAATGTCATTGAGAGACGTCTTGTTGTATTGAAACTTAATAGCCATATAGTGTGGATTTGTTAATCTTTTTGGCCCATATCCATTTTTCATCAGTCATTTGGCCCGCCAAACTCCCTCTTCCAAAATGAATCTGTTCTCAAAAATCTTGAACAAATAATTTATAAATTTTACTTAATTCATTCTTTGTTTTTCATCTGTCATTTGCCTGCCAAACTCCTTCTTCCAAAATGAATCTATCCTCAAAAATCTGAATCAAATCATTAAATTCAATAAGGTGTGGATTCATTTTATGAAAAACAAATATTTCAAAAATATAATCTGTTATTACTTAGTTTTTCCAGTACTTGTCGATGAGCGCCTGCTTGATGCCGGTCTCAGCCTTCGAGAAGTACTTGCCGAAGAGCTCCCATGCAGTGTCGAGCATCTCGTTGAGAGAGAGATTGACGTCGATGGAAAGGATTCTTGTGGCGTAATCCTTTGCGTAGGCGAGGCAACGGTGGTCATAGTCCGAGAGGTCAAAGCCGTTCTCGAGTTTCGTCTTGGCGTTCTGCGCATCGGAGTAGAGGCGGACCGAGGCGTTCATCACCTGCGAGTGGTCTTCCCTTGTCTTCTTGCCCTGAACGAGCTGCTTGAGTCGTGAAAGGGAACGGAACGGGTCGATGATGACCTTGCCGGAATCCGGATCGTTGCGGAGGAACAACTGTCCCTCAGTGATGTAGCCTGTGTTGTCCGGGATGGCATGGGTGATGTCCCCGTCATTGAGCGTTGTCACAGCGATGATGGTGATCGAACCTCCGTCAGGCAACTGTACGGCCTTCTCGTAGATTTTCGCGAGGTCGGAGTAGAGTGAGCCAGGCATTGAGTCCTTTGAAGGAATCTGATCCATACGGTTAGACACGATCGAGAGCGCATCGGCGTAGAGGGTCATGTCCGTCAGGAGAACCAGCACCTTCTCGTTCTTCTCCACCGCAAAATACTCTGCGGCTGTAAGTGCCATGTCCGGAATGAGGAGTCGCTCCACAGGAGGCTGCTCGGTGGTGTTCACAAAAGAGATGATCTTGTCGAGTGCGCCTGCCGCCTCGAACTCATGCTTGAAGTAGAGGTAGTCATCGTTCGAGAGCCCCATTCCTCCGAGGATAATCTTGTCCACGTCGGCGCGGAGGGCAACCTGGGCCATAACGTTATTGTACGGCTGGTCGGAGTCAGCGAAGAACGGGATTTTCTGTCCGGAGACGAGCGTGTTGTTCAGGTCGATGCCGGCGATACCCGTAGGTATAATCTCCGAAGGCTGCTTTCTCTTGTATGGGTTCACTGACGGGCCTCCGATTTCGCGCAACTCGCCCTCGACTTCCGGACCTCCGTCAATTGGATGTCCATATGCGTTGAAGAATCGTCCGGCAAGGTCATCACTCACATGAAGGCTTGGAGCCTCACCGAGGAATGTGACTTCGGCATCGGTCGGGATGCCTTCAGTTCCGGAAAATATCTGGAGCGTGACGAGCGCTCCCTTGGTCTTCACGACCTGTGCCAGCCTGCCGTCCACAACGGCAAGTTCATCGTTGGAGACACCATCGGCCTTCAACGCGACTGTGGCCTTTGTTATGCCTTCCAGCTTCGTATAGATTTTCTGATATGCCTTATTTGCCATTGTTCAGGAGCGTATTAAGTTGATTTTCAAATTCCTTGAACTGATCTCCGTGAAACTCGGAATAGTTCATCTGACGGAGAATGTTGATTATCTCCTTGAAGAAATTTCGGCATTTCTCGAAGTCCTCGAACTCGAAGTCCCTATCACATATTCCGAGGACGAGCTCGACCATATACTTCTGCCGTTCAAGAGGGCAGAGTGCGTCAATCGCATCAAACGCATCCTGCTGAAGAATCACGAAGTCGATGAGTTCTGATTTCCAGAAAAGTTCGTGGTAGTTCATAGGAACGCCATCATCACCGAGGATGTTGATCTGTTCCTGAACTTCGCGTCCCTTGCGTATGAGATTCTTGAGCTTGTTCACCTTCTCACCCCATCCATGTGCAATGGTTTCTTCGAGATATTCCTGAATCTCAGGGTATTCAAGATATTTGGAATATGAGTCAATCGGGTTTACAGCCGGATACCTCTTCTGGTCCGCACGTTTCTGTTCAAGTGCGTAAAAGCAGCGCGCGGCCTTCTTCGTAGATTCAGTAACCGGCTCTTTTAGGTTACCTCCTGCCGGAGACACGGTTCCGATGAAAGTGACGGAGCCGGTCTGCCCGTTGTTCAGGACAACCATGCCGGCGCGGGCATAGAAGTTTGAGATGATTGCTGACAAATCGACAGGGAATGCGTCAGCGCCCGGGAGTTCCTCCATACGGTTACTCATCTCCCTGAGGGCCTGTGCCCATCTTGAAGTCGAGTCGGCAAGCAGGAGAACCTTCATGCCCATGGCACGGTAATATTCGCAGATTGTCATTGCCGTGTATACGGATGCCTCACGTGCGGCGACAGGCATGTTTGAGGTGTTGCAGATGATGGTCGTACGCTCCATAAGGTGGCGTCCTGTGTGCGGGTCAATCAGTTCAGGGAACTCCGTGAAGATTTCCACGACCTCGTTTGCACGCTCTCCGCAGGCCGCCATCACGATGACTTGAGCATCGCCCTGCTTTGCGATGGCGTGCTGGAGCACGGTCTTTCCGCAGCCGAACGGACCCGGGATGAACCCTGTGCCGCCCTCTGCTATAGGGTCGAGTGTGTCAATGACACGCACTCCGGTCTCCATTATCCTTGAGGGCCTCGGCTTTTCCTTATATCCTTTTACGGCAACCTTTACCGGCCATTTCTGAACCATGGTAACTTTGACTTCCTCGCCATCTTCATCCACGAGAACAGCGACAGTGTCGTCAATCTTGTACTGCCCTGCGGCTGCCACTGATTTCACAGTATATTCTCCCTTGAAAGAGAATGGCACCATAATTTTGTGGGGCAGCCATCCTTCCTTCACCTCTCCGAGCCAATCGGCCGCAACGACCTTGTCGCCTGGCTTTGCAATCGGGGTGAAGTCCCAAAGTTTTTCATGGTCCAGAGGCTCTGTATATTCGCCTCTTTTGAGGAAAACTCCGGTCATCGTGGTGAGGTTGTTCTGGAGTCCGTCATAGCAACTTGAGAGCAGGCCTGGACCGAGTGTGACCTCAAGCATCCTGTTCTCGAAAACAACCTTGTTTCCATTTTTCAGGCCACGGGTGCTCTCGAACACCTGCACAGACGCGTTGGAATCGTTGACCTTGATGACCTCGGCCATGAGTTCGGTCCCATCGAGGTCGATGAAGCAGATTTCATTCTGCGAGACCGGCCCGTCAACCGCGACAGTGACAAGGTTTGAGACGATGCCCGTCACCTTTCCTGTTGTCTTGTTCATATTGAGTGTTTCTTTATTAATTATTTCTGTTCGTATGGAGGAAATGGACGCCGTCCCTTTTCCTGCCCATCTATTCGGCGGTGAAGTTGACTCCCTTGAAAGTCCCCCGCACCTCATCGACCAACTTTCGGAACATCTCCCGCCCGTGTTGCTCGTCTAGCCTATACCAGCGTGCAACAACCTGCATCTTTGCGATGAACGCAAGCACGGCCTCAATGTCAAAATAGTCAAAAACCGTAATCTCCGAGATCTTTTCCCACATCAGATCGTCGAGCGCCCTTTCCCTGGCCAGCAGATCCTCACCGCGAAGTATGCTCGTCACCGTTCCCTCTTCTTCAAACGCCAGCACAATCGGTTCGCCATCCTTGTCAGAAAGAACCATGAGATCTTTCCCGGCAGGCCGCCCGAGGGAACTGTTGAGGTATTTCACTTTTGCGTTCCTCAAGTTTAGGTCAAAGCGGAAGTATTCGCGGATGAAATGATTCCTGTGCGAGATTGCCGCAGCGTAGAATTCAGGCGTGAGATTGGCCTCCTCATAGCCTTTCAGCAGAAAGTCCACGAGCGCGTTGTCACGCGAATCCAGCTGTTCGCGTATTTCCGCGATGAACTGATCCGGAGTCGTGTCCGTGAACCTGAATCCGCTGTCGATGACAGGCAGGCAGGCAATGATGTATTCGTAGTTTTTCACAAAAAATAAACTTAAATATTTCTTCGGTACTATCCGAAAAGAATCTTTCTCGTTGCAGGGCGGAGATAGTCGCCTATGAGTTCGTTGAATGCCTCATCGGTGAAGTTGATGAAATAGCCCCCATCCTTAGGACCGATGGTGAATCCACCACCGATTTTCTTGCTGAATTTCACTTCAACTTCCTTGCTGAGGGTCTTCGCGACTTCGTTCTTCACGAATCCGACGAGACTGGACTTTGCAGATTCAGGAAGACAGACGTCAATGCCGGTGTCCTTCCCGTCCGCGAATGCCTTCACGGCAGAAGTGATGAGAGTCTTCACGAACTCCTCATCGGAAAGTGTCGTCTTTACTTTTGCGCCAGCCACTTGAGCGATGATGAGTTTCTCAATAGCCTGCCTAGTTTCGCCTACAGCCTGCCTTGACGCAAGAGCGATGTCTCCGGCAGTCTTTGTCCTTAGGTCCTCTGCATCTTTATGTGCCTTTGAAACAATGGCTTCAGCCTGCTTCTTGGCCTCTGCCACGATAGCGTCTGCCTCGGCCTGCGCCTTCGAGAGAACAGCCTCTCCTTCAGCCTTTCCTTTTGACAGTCCCTCGTTGTAGAGCTTTTCTGTCAGTTCCTGCAATTTGTTCTGCATTGTTTGAATATTTATTTTGTTTTATATATTTGTCTATCTATCAATATGTTCGGTTAAAAATCGAATGAATCTATCCTCATCCGAGAAAGCTCAGCAATATGCCGGCCGCCACAGCCGATCCGATCACCCCGGCGACATTTGGGGCCATCGCGTGCATAAGCAAATGGTTGTCCTTGTCAAATTCTCGTCCTACAGTCTCCGAAACCCGCGCGGAATCAGGCACAGCAGACACACCGGCATTGCCGATGAGCGGATTTATCTTGTGACCATCTTTGCAGAACAAGTTCATGAATTTCACAAAAAGTACGCCGCAGAAAGTGGCTATCACGAACGAAATTAGCCCCAAAATGAAGATTTTAACAGACTGCGGAGACAGGAACTGATCCGCCTGAGTGGACGCGCCGACGGTCAGTCCGATGAGCGTTGTCACCACATCGATAAGCGGTCCCCGAGCGGTCTCTGCTAGCCTTCTCGTCACTCCGCTCTCTTTCAGGAGATTTCCGAAAAACAGCATGCCAAGAAGCGGAAGACCGGACGGGACGATGAACGCCGTTAGTATGAAACCAACTATCGGGAATATGATTTTTTCCCTTTGGCTGACCTGTCTCGGAGGAGCCATTCTGATGATTCTTTCCCTCTTTGTGGTCAATAAAAGCATTATAGGCTTCTGGATCACGGGTACGAGCGCCATGTAGGAATAGGCCGAAACTGCGATGGCTCCGAGAAGATGAGGCGCAAGCTTTGAACTTAGGAAAATGGCCGTGGGACCGTCCGCGCCTCCGATTATTCCGATTGCACCGGCTTCCTGCGGGCTGAATCCGAGCCAGAGTGCTAGCAGGAACGCCCCGAAAATGCCCATCTGCGCTGCCGCACCGATGAGTATGAGCCGTGGCTGCGAAATGAGCGAGGAGAAATCCGTCATCGCGCCGATACCGAGGAATATGAGTGGGGGATACCACCCCTTCACAACTCCTTGATAGAGAATGTTGAGCACGGAGCCCTCCTCATAGATGCCGACCTGCATCCCTTCCGGAAGCGGGATGTTGCCGACTACTATGCCGAAACCTATCGGGACAAGCAGCAGCGGTTCCCATTTCTTGACTATTCCGAGAACGATGAATGCAATGCCGATGGCAATCATCACGAGGTGCTGCCAGGTGCAGTTGTAGAATCCTGTGAAGCTCCAGAACTGTTGTAGGCTGTCGATAATCTCGTGCATTGCTCTCCGGGTTATGCTATTGTCATTATCGTTGCACCCTCAAGCACCGAGTCTCCCTTTGACGCGCTGATTGCCGTGACTGTCCCGCTGATGGTTGCCTCAATCTCGTTTTCCATCTTCATCGCCTCAAGTACCGCCACTGTCTGACCGGCCTTGACGCTGTCACCGACCTTCACCCTTATGTCAAGGATCACTCCCGGAAGCGGAGAAGTGACGGCTTTGCCTTGTCCGGACGGCTGTGCTGGAGCCGCTTGTGACCGCGGCGCAGCGGCGGTTGTGACAGTACTCCCAGCGTTGTGCGCGGCTATCGTTGCAGTAGTGGCACTCTGTGGCTGTATAGGCTTCTGAATCGTTCCGGAGAGCGAGGCTGCCGGAGTTGAGTCTCCGAGTTCTACCTTGTAGTCAGTTCCGTTCACCGTAACATCGGCCACTCCGTTTTCCACCGAATTTACTTCGACATCATAGTCGTGTCCGTTTATTCTGAAATTATATTTTCCCATAAACCGTTGCGTTTATATTCATTCCATATCCTTTCATTCCGTATTCTTTCGTCCCGTCCGGAGACCATTTTCTATCTGCGTATCGTTATAAGATAGCTCTCGACATCATGCACCTCTCCATATCCTTCAGCCTCAAGAGCCATCGAAATCGCGGCCGCAACTTCATCCTCGCGGGAAAGTTCCCTTTCAAGCGCCATCGCCACGGCTGCTGCTGCCTCCGGGGGTATCTTTCCCTTGCTCTCTGTCCCTTTCCGGTGCCGCCAGCGAAATTTCTCTTTCCAATCCGTGTCCAGAACCTTGCCTATCCCCGAATAGCAGAAATAGAGCACCGTCAGCGCAAAGAACACGACTAGAACGGAAGTTAGCGTAAGTATGAGTCCGAATTTCATGTCTCAATGCCTTTTTTAGTTGCGTAACTTTTTCTACATCGGCAGGTTATCATGTTTGCGCACAGGATTCTCCACCTTCTTGTTCTCAAGCTGCACAAGGGCGCGAATCACCCTGAAGCGCGTGTTTGCCGGCTCTATGACATCGTCTATATAACCGAACGACGCGGCGTAGTACGGGTTGCAGAACAGGTCATCGTATTCCTTTTTCTTCGCCTCTTTGAGCTCTGCCCGCTTTGTCGGGTCTTCAATGGCCTTTAGTTCCTTGGAGTAGAGGATCTCGACCGCTCCGTCGGCTCCCATCACGGCTATGTTCGCGCTCGGCCATGCGTAGTTCACGTCTCCACGCAACTGCTTACAGCTCATTACGATATGTGCTCCTCCGTAGCTCTTGCGCAGGGTCACCGTAATCTTCGGCACGGTAGCCTCCCCGTAGGCATAGAGGAGCTTGGCTCCGTTCGCGATGATCCCGCCGTATTCTTGCTGGGTTCCGCATAGGAAGCCTGGAACATCGACGAGTGTGACGAGCGGGATGTTGAACGCGTCGCAGAAACGGACAAAGCGCGCGGCCTTGCGTGAGGCGTTGATGTCGAGCACGCCCGCGAGTATTTTAGGCTGGTTTGCCACGATTCCGATGGATTTACCGCCCATGTGCGCGAAACCTATGATTATGTTCTTTGCCCAGCCTTTGTGGACTTCGAGGAATTGCCCGTCATCGACGATGGAGCCGATGACTCCGTACATGTCGTATGCTTTGTTCGGATTGTCTGGGATTATGTCGTTGAGCTTGTAATCCACCCGGTTGTATGGGTCGCTTGTCGGCCTCTCCGGTGCTTTCTCACGGTTGTTTGAAGGGATGAAGCCGATGAGTTGTCGGATGAGCTGCAGGCCTTCCTGTTCGTTTTCAGCGGCAAAATGCGCCACTCCGCTCTTGGTCGCGTGAACCGACGCCCCTCCGAGCTGCTCCTGCGTTACGACCTCCCCAGTGACGCTCTTGACGACCGCAGGACCGGTGAGGAACATATACGAGGTGTTCTGAATCATTATGTTGAAGTCTGTGAGGGCAGGGGAGTAGACTGCACCACCTGCACATGGTCCGAATATTCCTGAAATCTGCGGAATCACGCCGGAGGACAGGATGTTTCTCTCAAAAATTTCCCCGAAGCCGGCCAAAGAACTGACTCCTTCCTGAATCCTCGCTCCGCCGGAGTCATTGAGACCGATGCACGGCGCCCCGTTGCGAACCGCCATATCCATGACCTTGCAGATTTTCTGTGCCATAGTTTCCGAAAGCGAGCCTCCTGTCACCGTGAAGTCTTGAGCGAACACATATACAACCCTGCCGTCGATGGTTCCCTGCCCAGTCACGACCCCGTCTCCGTCGAAATGGACCTTATCCATTCCGAAATTGTGACATCTGTGGTGCACGAACATATCGTATTCCTCGAAACTGCCCTCGTCCAAAAGCAATGCAATCCTCTCTCTGGCAGTGAGTTTACCCTTTGAATGCTGGGCATCTATTCTCGCCTGTCCGCCGCCGAGCCGCGCGACTTTCCTTTTTTCGACGAGTTCTTTAATCTTTTCTGTCTGGATGCTCATGTCAGGTTCAAAATTTTGATTCGGAACACAAATCCCAATTAAACCTCCAAAGTTAAAACTTTTTTACGGCTTTCCGAAACGCTTTTGTAAATTTGTGTGTTCAAAAATCGAAAAATGACATCGTCTTATGAAACAGGAAAATGTGAATGCTTCGTGCGTGCATAGCGTAGACGGGAAGTTCATCGGCATAAGGTCGTGGAACGGCGCGAAAGTGTTCCACGGGATAGTCTATGCGCGTTATGAACGGTTTGGCAAGCCTGTGGAGGAGGATTACGACAAGGATGAGGTCTATGATGCTACGAAATATGGTTGCGTATGTCCTCAGGATTTGACGCATCTGTCAGGACAGCTTGGCCCGGATTCCGGTTTGGAAATGCGTGAGGGGGAACTGTGCCTATCCGTGACCGTGCCGGGGGCAGTGGACGTGAATGCCGGTCCCAATCTCTGTCCCAATGTTGGCTCAGAAGGGGAGTCTGAGGCTTCCGGGAAGACGCTTGGGAAGCTGCCTGTGATGGTATGGATTCACGGTGGCTTTTACTTCACAGGAGGAAGTGAAGATCATCGCTATGACGTGTCGCGGCTGGCCGAGGCAGGGAATGTCATCGTGGTGAAGGTTTCCTATCGTCTCGGGGTTGAAGGATATATGTGGATGCCGGAAAGGGGAATCGCGAATCTCGGTCTGGAGGATCAGAAAGCGTCGCTGCGTTGGATTCGCCGGCATATCGCTTCGTTCGGCGGGGACCCGAACAATGTCTCCGTTTTCGGGCAGTCGGCGGGGGCACACTCCATTGCATCGCTGATTGCCTCGGCGGACGATGCGGAACCTTTTACAAATGTTCCACGCTTCGGGGGAGAGTTGCTGTTTCACAGGGCTATACTTCAGTCTCCTCCGCTCGGAAACACTATAACTCCGGCAGCCGCGTCCAAGGTCACAGATGCCTTTCTCGACCGCCTTTTCTCGATTGCCGGACTTGGAAGCGAGCCGGGAGAAACGGCTCGGGAGCGCAGGGAAAGGTGTCTTGATGCGGCAATCGCGGGGAATGGCGTGACGCTTGAGCAGATTGTCGCGGCCCAAGATGCCGTGAAGTCAATGAGGCTCGGCATGACTTTTATGCCAGTGCTTCCGGATTATATGAGGATTCCTCCTGTCGGGACACCGTCCGCGGGTGGCTGCAATGGCGGGCAGCCGGGTCGCGGTGCCGCAGCCTGTGCTCAAAGGCATTCAGACCATGCTGCCGTGGCCGGGAAAGACCATTTCAGAGTCCTTGTCGGCTACAACGAAGATGACTCCTCTCCTTACATCCGCAAATGGACCGGCTTTCTCTGGAAAACCCCTCTGCGCCGCCTCTTGGTCAAGCTCCTGACGGACATGATATTCCGTAAGCCTGCGCTGCGCTATGCCGAAAGACTCAGAAAAGCCGGCATCGAGGCGCGGACATACTGCATCTGCTGGCACCCCCAAGGCTCGGAACTCGGTGCCTGCCACAGCATCGAACTCCCTTTCCTGCTCGGAAACTACGAGGACTGGACCGGGGCCGAGATGCTCCGCGGCATGACCCGCGAGGAGTTCGATGGCAACAGCTCCATCATGCAGCGTCTCTGGACAGAATTTGCCCGCAGCGGAGAGTTTCCCGCCACGGGCGTAATTTTATAACCGATATTTTCACTCAGTGCATTCCGATTTTTCCGGAAGACTATAGTTGTGAGGATTCAAAAGCCCCCGCGTAACGCAGCAGACCGCCTCTATTCGGCGTCTTCCTCATCCTCGGGCTTCATCGTGTGATACACATTCTGCACATCATCATCCTCCTCGATTTTCTCGATGAGCTTGTTGACCTCAGCGCGGTCTTCCGGAGAAACTTCCACAAGTTCGCAGTTCGGAATGCGGGTGAACTCGGCGGAAATCAACTCGTAGCCGTGATCCTCGATGTACTTCTGGATAGCGTTGAACGCAGTGTATTCGCCATAAATCACAATCTCCTTCTCCTCGTCCTCGTTCTCCTCCTCGAAGACCTCGTCAACACCGAGGTCAATCAGTTCGAGTTCAAGTTCGTCAAGGTCAATCTTTCCGTTGTCCTTTATGCGGAACATGGACTTGTGGTCGAAGAGGTACTCGACGCTGCCGGATGTCCCGAGCGAGCCCCCGAACTTTGTGAAGTATGAACGGACGTTTGCTACAGTCCTGTTGTTGTTGTCAGTCGCGGCCTCAACGAGGACGGCGATTCCGTGGGGTGCACGTCCTTCGAGCACAATCTCCTTGTAGTCTGCCTGATCCTTTTCCGAGGCCCTCTTGATTGCCCTCTCGATATTCTCCTTAGGCATATTCTCGGACCTTGCCGTCTGTATCAGCGCACGAAGACGCGGGTTTCCCGTCACGTCATGGCCGCCCTGCTTCACCGCAATGGTGATTTCCTTTCCGATTTTGGTGAACGTCTTGGCCATGTGGCCCCATCTCTTGAACTTCCTTTCCTTGCGGAACTCAAATGCTCTTCCCATTTTGTCTGTTCTAATAATTTTGCAAGTGAGAAAACAGTTGGTAATGTTTCCTACTCTACTACTGTGAGTAAAAATCGTATAAAATTAGGCGGTTTTTACTTGTTTTCAATCCTTGAAATATATTTGTCAATCTCGCGTCCCTCGATAGAGTTAGGATACTGATCCTTAACTTTCTTGTAGAGAACGAGTGCCTTGTCATCGTTTCCGAGTTTTTCGCAGACGGCCGCGGCCTTCATGAGGTAGCCAGCAGCGAAGACGTTGTCCTTCTTTGCGGCAGCCTTCTCGAAGCAGTCAAGAGCCTTGTCATACTCTTGAAGTCCTACGTAAGCGTCTCCCTTACAAGCGATTGCGCGCGGAGCGAGGAAATCGTCACCTCCCTTGTATTTGTTGAGATACTCAATCGCGCCTTCGTAGTTCTTGAGTTTGAGTTCGCAGACCCCAGCGTAGTAGTAGACAGCTTCACCGCCCTTTTTTCCATACTGGTCAATAATCTGAACGAATCCGAGGTTGTCGCCGTCACCATTGAGAGCCACCTCCCAATTTTCGGCGTTGAAATTCCTCTCCGCAATCACAACCTGTGACTTTGCCTCCTCAGAGGCAGCCTGCCAATAGAATTTGTAGAAGCAGTAAGAACCAGCCGCAATGATTACTACGGCCGCGAGAAGTCCGATGAGGAGATTTTTGTTTTTATTGAAGAATTCATCGGTCTTGGAAACTGCATTGACGACCGTCTCAGCATTTTCCACATTCTTGTTTACCTGTGACATTTGTTATATAATTTTAATATTTTCGTGTCATTCGGACACCGGTCCGATGTTTTAGCCTGCAAAAGTATGAAATTATGTCCAATATTCAAAAGGTGGAAATCAGAAACTCGAGAAAAAGACGAAACAAGCGAAAAATTCGTATCTTTGTCTCCCTTTCGCGTTAAATAGGCAATAATTGTCAATAGATCATGCCGGTACTTCAGAAAATAGTCATATCCGACTTCCGGAATATTGAATTCCAGGAACTGGATTTTTCTCCCAAGATAAACTGTATCTGGGGCAATAACGGCGAGGGAAAGACCAATCTGCTTGATGCAGTGTATTATCTCTCGATGACAAAGAGCGCGCTTGGCATCAGCGACAGTTTTAATTGCCGGCATGGTAAGGATGGATTTTCAATCGCGGGGACCTACCTCATGTCAACGTCACTTCAGAGGCGATTTTCTGTTGCCGTGAAGAAAGGGGAAGAGAAGAGAATCCGCTGTGATGATAAGCCATACGGACGGATTTCGGAACATATCGGCAAACTTCCTGCCGTCATCATATCTCCGTCCGACATATCCCTCGTCAGCGATTCCGGAGAGGAGAGGCGCAAGTTCATAAATGCCGTCATTTCTCAGATTACTCCGGACTATCTGGTTGCGCTTCAGCAATATAACCGTCTTCTTGCGCAGAGAAATAGGATGCTTAAGGACGGGGTGTGCGATGTGACTTTGCTTGAAATCATTGACATAAAGATGTCGTCCCATGCGGAATTCGTCCATGCCAAGAGGGCTGAGTTCTGTGAACCGCTGGCGGTGGCCGTGAATGAGTATTATAGACGTCTTAGCGGGGGGTGTGAGTCTGTTTCGATACGCTACCGCTCCGACCTCGATAGGGGAGCACTTGAACTGCTTCTGAAAGATTCGTACGAACGCGACAAGGTGTTGAAATATACGACTGTGGGCATCCAGAGAGACGACTTCGTGTTCGAGATGGACGGCTATCCGATTCGTCGCTGCGGTTCACAGGGACAGCAGAAGTCGTTTCTTCTGGCTCTGAAGCTCGCACAGTTCGATCTGATGAGGAAGGCCTTCGGATTCGCTCCGATTCTGCTTCTGGACGACGTGTTCGACAAACTGGACATGAACCGGACGAGAAATCTGCTTGAAATGGTTTCGAGAGAAGATTTCGGACAGATTTTTATTACGGACAGCAACAAGGTCCGCATGGCCTCGCTTGTGGACGGGCTCACTGACGACATGGCATTTTTCGAAACTTCCGGAGGGGTGTTCACGCGGACAGAATAAGATATAAGTGCTTTTATGTGTTTTATTTTCAAAGAGATATAGCAAATACGTAACGCTTTTTTTTATTGTTGAAGATTATGGCAGGATGGGGATATTCCGATGAATTCACTAAAGAGATGATCCGCAGGAGAGAGGCTACGGAAGGGGATCCGCTGCGACGTCGCGAGGCTGTGAACATTGGCTCAATGCTGAGAGTTTACCTTAAGGATTCTGGGCTTATGTTGGGATGGAACAGCAATCGTGTCTATATGGCTTGGGACAAGGTCTCCGGTGTTGCCTCCAGGACTTTGAGCAGAAACCTGGTCAAGGGGGTTCTCTATTGTGGACTGTCGTCTTCGATGGTGCGCAACCAACTCTATTTCCAGAAGGATGTTCTGCTTGAGGCCCTGAACCGGGAACTTCGTGCAGATCCCATGTTTTTTGGAATGCCAGCCGATGGTTCAGATCCAGTGAAGGCGCTTGTATTCAGATAGTTGATGGGGGAGAATATAACCTTTTTATGAGGGAGAAATTTGACATGAAAATTGTTGCAGACAGAAATATACCGTTTCTTGAAGGCGTGTTCGAGCCTTATTGTGAAGTTGCGTACGTCGACGGAAAGGAAATAGTACGAGAAGATCTCATCGATGCGGATGCAATGATAATTAGGACACGCACTCGCTGTGATGCAGCGCTTCTGGACGGGACGCGGGTGAAGATGATAGCCACAGCAACGATAGGTACGGATCATATCGACTTTGATTATTGCAATTCTCATGGAATTGAGGTTCACAATGCCCAAGGGTGCAATGCCGGTGGTGTCGCCCAATATGTGTTCTCAGCACTTTACGGTGTAGCATCGCGAAAGGCTATCAGCCTGAAAGACGACACTTTCGGGATAGTAGGAGTCGGGCATGTCGGTTCGCTTGTGGAGTCCATGGCACGCAAACTGGGCTTCAATGTCTTGCTCTGCGACCCTCCTCGCGCAAAGGCGGAAGGCCCAGAGGGCTTCTGCGATCTTGACACTCTTCTTGCAAGTTCCCAAATTGTCACGATGCACACTCCTCTCGATGAGACGACGAAATTCATGGCCAATGCACAGTTTTTCGCAAAGATGCGTACCGGTGCATTCTTTATCAATGCGTCACGCGGCGAAGTTGTTGATGAACAGGCTCTTATGGAATATATTCCGAAACTTGGAGCGGTCATCATTGACACTTGGAACCATGAGCCTGACGTCAACGAGGAACTCATTGACATGGTGGATATTGCAACCCCGCACATTGCCGGCTATTCCTATCAGGGCAAACAGAACGGTACGGCTATGGCAGTTCGGGCAGTGGCGCGTCATTTTGGCATAGTTCAGCTCTACGATTTCTATCCGCCTTCCGATCATCCAGAAGAACAGCCGCTCAAACTCGACATCGAGGGCATGAGCCAGGGGGAGATTGCCGCAACTTTTCAGTATAACTATCCGATTTTCACCGACGACTTTATGTTCCGTCTCCACCCGGACTCGTTCGAGAAACTTCGCTCCGAGTATAAGTATCGCAGAGAGTTCTACATCTGATTTTTCTTATTCCCCTGTCCACAACTGCTGTATGAAGCGGACGCTATATTTCTCCCAGTTGCGCCAGTTGTGGCCTCCGCCGGACATGTAATACTCGTGCGGATAGTCTTGGGTCTTCAGGTAAAAATTGAACTGTTCAGTAGACGCGAAGAATATGTCCCATTTTCCGGCCATTATGGAGTATAGTTCCGGTGGATCCGAGAACTGGACTGCCAGCCTTTTCTTGAGATCTCGGTAAAAGCCGGAATGTTCCCCGTAGTGGAAAACCGGCTTGATCATCGGTGAGAAAAGTCCGATGTATTCAAATAATTCCGGGTGTATTGCTGTGATGAATATTGTCTGGAGTGCCCCGACAGACAGGCCGGCTATTGCTCGCCCGCTTTTATTCCGGATTGTATGGTACAGACTGTCAACGGTTTCCATAACATCTGTCACGAAATATGTCTCCACTGCACCATTGACTTCGAGGACGGATTCCACGAGAGGCTTTTGCCTCGCCATCGCATAGTCGGCGTCATTGTCATACTCGTTGCAGTTCGGCATCACGACAATCATCGGCTTTGCCTTGCCTTCGCTGACAAGCCGGTCGACATTCTGCATGATATTGCCCTTTTCAATCCAAGATGATTCAGTCCCTCTCGCTCCGTGAAGCAGGTACAACACAGGGTAATCAATGTCAGCATTGTGGTAATTTTCAGGAAGATATACAAACATTCTACGCTCGCTTAGCCCAGGCTGTGAACTTTTGCAAAAGATGGTTTCCAAGGTCCCTCTGCCAACGTATTCTGATTTGACGGGAGTATATCCCGATGGCTGCACATGCCTTGCTGCGGAGCATGATGAAAAAAGTGCCGCCAGCATAGCAACGCATAAAATTTCAGATAATTTCCTTCCCATTCAAAACTGGTCACTATTAGACATCATTCAGGCTGCAAATATCGTCTTTTTATTTGGAATTTACGGCATAGGCAGTTTATTGCCGGCAAGACTTTATACCCGTTCTGTGAAAAACAGAAGGTTTTTGTCGGTTTTGTCGGTGTGGAGGGCAAATGTGTGGTAGCGGTCGGATGATTTGCACCCAAGGCATTTGCGGAGTTCTTCGCTGGTCATCCTGACATTGCGTGCCGTAACTTCCGCTTCCGGGTGCCTTCTGCCGAATTCCTTGATTGTCTTGCGTGACATTTCACAGACGTCGAGGATCCTGAACAGTTTGCCGGCTCTTGCCACGCTTGCCTTTATGGCGCAGTTCTTCTCCCTGTCATCGTGTTTTTCCGCATTTCTGCTCTCATTCCTCTGCGCTTCCTGATTCCTGCACTCACCCTCATCCGGCGCGGAAGTAATGTCAGCCGTCATGTAGTTATCTTTCAATATATAATAGTGCGTATCGCGCCCGAGTGCCGGAACCTCAAGCCGTTCTCCGATGAGCTTGAAGCATCCGGCTTTCATCAGAGCCTTCCCCGGCTCAAACAGCAGCGCCCTGGGGGCTATTTCCTCAGATTCTGCAAGCCGCAGTCCCGTGCATCCGCTTTCCTCGTCGCGGCGGAACTCAAACACGGGAGACTCATTCCCTTTGTCTCCGCCTTCTCTCGTGCTGAGGCTATATACTTTTATCAGACATTCCTCCAACTTTTCCGCATCCCGCCGCATCAGAACAAGCAGCTCCTTGCATTCTCCTCCGGATTCGATGACATGCAGCTCGCGGCACTCATTTCCCAGTCTTTCGAGAACCATGCCGATGTCGGCCATAGGGGATAGCTTCAAGGCGAGAACCGGGGCGATATTCAGCAGTATATCCTTGATTTTCAGAATATCCGGCGAACAGTCCTCCAAAAGGAACACCTTTTTTCCGCAGCCGTCACGCCGTGCTGGGTCAAGATAAATCACATCGGGGCGGAATCTTTCAAGCCTCTTCCGAAGGCTTCCTGCACAAGTGCTTGCTGCCATTGGGGGCTTGACCTGTGCCGTCATGCCGTTCCCCGCCTGTACATCACGCGCCGCATCCGTCACCTCCGAGCCTCCCTCGCAGAGCGTAATTTGACTTGCCTCAAAGCAGCAAACCGCTATGTTTCTCACTCCGAGCACCATGAAATTATGTGCCGCCGCCTCCGCGAGTTCCGGCAGCATCTCGTTGTAGAGCACCGCTTCCGCCACTTTCGAGAACTCAAGGCAATCCACACCGAGCCCTCCGGTCAGGTCGGCGATGCGATACCGACATTTTCCAACTCCAGCGTTGCTTCCGCCAGGACTCTTCGTGGCCCTGCAATGAAGACTTTCTGAAGCATCATCGCAGTAACTTGCCTTCATGCTATTTCTATCTAGGAACTCCCTGATTGCCCGAGCCTTATGCCGTGCCGCTGCCTCTCCGCTGCACTGCTCTGCCGACAGCGTCCTCGGCAGCACCAGTCCGTTGGTCGTAGCCCATATGGGAGCCTTCTTCGTCAGCTTCCGCCTGCTCACAAGCGTGCTCACGGCCGTTGCCACATCAATCTCAGGCCAATTTCCCTTCTGCAGCGCTAGCCTATCTGGGTCGTCCCTGCTGTGCTCCGTGATGAACTTCGCGAGGCGTTCGAAGCCATCATATTTATTCCCTTCAAAATTCATTCGGCAAAAATACGACAAAAATCCCTTTTGTCAGTTCGATATTTGTTGTATTTTTGCGTCAAAATTTCTAAAAGATTGAGACTTATGGACTACATGGAAAATGCGAAATCCTGGATTCTCGGGGATTATGATGAGGCGACTAAAGCGGCTGTGCATCAGCTGATTGATTCAGGCGACAAGGCTGCCCTTGAAGACGCTTTCTATAAAAAGCTGGAATTCGGAACCGGCGGTCTGCGCGGAAAGATGGGCGTGGGAACCAACAGAATGAACAAGTACACTGTGGGAATGGCCACTCAGGGACTCGCGAACTACATTCTCAAAAACGTGCCGGGAACGGAACACTCCGTCTGCATATCCTTCGACAGCAGGAACAATAGTGCCGAGTTTGCCAAGATTACGGCTCATGTGCTTGCAAATAACGGAATCTCAGTCTGGCTCTACGATCGTCTGCGTCCGATACCGCTTCTGAGCTTCGCCGTGAGGGCGAAAAAGGCAACTGCCGGCGTGATGATTACGGCTTCCCACAACCCTAAGGAATATAACGGCTACAAAGTGTTCTGGAGCGACGGGGCGCAGATTATCTCCCCTGTCGATAAGGACATTGTTGCTGAGGTTAACAAGATTACAGATCCTTCAATGGTGAAGTTTGAGCCTGGGAAAGAGTGTGCTGAGATTAAACTCATGGGAGATGAAATGGACAAGGCTTATATGGATGCGGTGACCACTCTCATGCTCTCTCCGGAGGCCGTGGAGCATCACAAAGATATGAAAATTGTCTACACTCCGCTTCACGGCTCCGGCGTTCGCATCGTTCCTGCGCTCCTTGACCGCGTGGGGTTCAAAAACATATTCCACGTTCCCGAGCAGGACATAAGCGACGGAAATTTCCCTACGGTCCAGTCTCCTAATCCGGAGAACGGCGAGGCGCTTACAATGGCAATTGCCGTGGCTGACCGCGAGAATGCCGACCTTGTGCTTGCAACTGACCCTGACGCTGACCGCGTGGGAATCGCCGTGCGTGACGACAAGGGCAAGATGGTGCTGTTCAACGGCAACCAGACGGGCTCCATTCTCACCTATTACATCCTTCGTCGCCGTCACGAGCTCGGGACGCTCCATCCCGGATGCTACTGCGTCAAGACGATTGTGACCACAGAACTCATCCGCGCGATTTGCGAGAAATATGGTGTGAAACTGTATAACGTACTCACGGGATTCAAATACATCGCCGATGTCGTCCGTCGCAACGAAGGCAAGGGCGAGTTTGTCTGCGGAGGTGAGGAAAGCTACGGATTCAACGTCGGGGAGTTCGTACGCGACAAGGACGCTCCGATTTCATGCGCGATGGTTGCCGAGTGCGCCGCCTGGGCCGCGGATCAGGGCAAGACGCTCTACGAATTGCTTCAGGACATCTACAAGGAGTTCGGATACTACCGGGAGGCTCTTGTATCGCTCGTGCGCGAAGGCAAGGAGGGAGCCGAGGAAATTGCCGGAATCATGGTAGAAATGAGGAACAACCCGCCGAAGGCGCTCGCCGGTTCACCGGTTGTCAAGGTCATAGACTATCTCAAGCCGGAAGAGACCGGGCTGCCTTCGTCCAATGTGCTACAGTTCTATTCGGCCGAAGGAGATGTCGTTTCCGTGCGTCCGTCCGGCACCGAGCCGAAGATTAAATTTTACTTCGGGGCTCATGGCGCCAACGCTGACGCTAAGATTGTACAGCTGAAGGAACAATTCGACTTGTAGCGGGGCGCCTAAAAGGCGGTCTGCTGCGTTGGGCGTCTTGATGGGAAAGGGACGATTGAAGATAAGTAATAGTATGCGGAAGATATTGTGGCTCCATGGATTCGGCGGGTCGGCAAAGTCCGGCATCGTCAACTTCCTGAGGAAATACTATCCCCAGTTCGACTGGGTGGCTCCTGAGCTGAACCATCATCCGGGAGAATCCATAGCGAAGATAAACGGGCTGCTGGGCGGCGGTGATGTCGCCGCCGTCCTCGGCACGTCGCTCGGGGGGTTCTATGCCATCTGCTGCGATTTCCGCGGTCCTGAACTTGTCATAAATCCTGCGGTTAACCCTTATGAGACAATCCGGAAGCACCTTGGCAAGAACAAGTGGTTCGGTCCGCGTTCCGACGGGGCGACGGAATTTATGGTGACCGAGGACGACGTGAAAGAGTTTCTTGACTGGCCTCTTCCTGTGGGTAATGACGATTGCGTTACTCCGACAGGCGAGGAAGCCTTTCCCGGAATGCTTCCCGACCGGATTCTCTGCCACTACACAGAACACGACCCTCTCCTCGGCGAGGAAGTCAAGGCCGACTATGAGCGCCTGTTCCCCAACCGTGAGATGATGACGCACCACGTTCTTCCAGGTCACGTTGTCACCGAAAGCTACATAGTACGCATTCTTCCGAAATTCATCTGGAATGTCTGAACTCTCCTGCTTCAGGAAAAGAGGGTGACTAAAAAGTCCCGTATAGTTCGTGCATGAGGCGCGAAATGCCTCGAACAGGTGTTGCAGACATGATCATGCCGGTATGAGGAAATCGGGGGGGGAGGATAAAACACTTTTTAATTGTTTGAAAATGACTTACGTATCACTTCCTGACAACAACGGCACTGACCGCCGGCTGGTGTTCTACCTCTCGATGGAGGAATATGCCGCGGAGCATCTTGACGAACTCA
>ERZ808252.780-NODE-780-length-27653-cov-20.449888_pt1 | contig 27653 bp, 23 predicted proteins | sample MGYA00521242_ERZ808252 | MGnify/ENA primary metagenome ERZ808252 (study PRJEB31516, sample SAMN03275581) | gut metagenome | biome: mammalia-associated habitat; material: feces | host: Papio cynocephalus | place: Kenya | collected 2012-08-07 ...
CAGTGGTTGGGTGTTTTGGTCGTGTGAGAGGTGCCTGGGTGGGTTTATTTCTCCAGTGGTTGGGTGTTTTGGTCGTGTGAGAGGTGCCTGGGTGGGTTTATTTCTCCACCGGCTGGCTGTTTTGGTCGTGTGACTGGTTGTTGGGCGGGTGTTTTCCTCCAGTGGTTGGATGTTTTGGTCGTATGGGAGGTACCTAGGTGAACTGATTTATCCAGTTGCTGGATTATTTGGTTGTGCGGGAGGTGCTTGAGCGGACTTATTCATCCACTGACTGGGTGTTTTGGTCGTTTCGCTGGAATAGGTGCGGGTTGTTTCTCTGCCGGATTGGTATTTGATCTCCCGCGGTGTCTGGGCGAACGGTTTTTCGGCGGCTGATGGCCTGGTGAGGTCCGTTCGCGGGAGGCGACGCTGAAAGGCAATAGAATAGGCACGGAACAGACGCAGGAACAAGGGCAAGGGAAGAGAACATGAAACGCATCGTCACCGGCATTCTCGCACACGTGGACGCGGGCAAGACCACGCTGTCGGAGGCTCTTCTCTACACCACCGGGCAAGTGCGCAAACTCGGCCGCGTCGATCACGGCGACGCCTTCCTCGATACGGATGCGATGGAGCGGCAGCGTGGCATCACGATCTTCACCGAGCCGGCGATCATCACCACACCCGACCTCACCATCACATTGCTCGATACCCCGGGCCACGTCGATTTTTCCGCTGAAACCGAACGTACGATCGCGGTGCTTGACTACGCGATCCTCGTCATCTCCGGCGCGGACGGCATTCAGGGCCACACCGAAACATTGTGGCGGCTATTGAAACGATACGGGGTCCCCACGTTCCTTTTCGTCAACAAAATGGATTCCCCGGGCGCCGACAAGGCACGGTTGCTCGCCCAGCTCAAGAAGCGTTTCTCCGATGGCTGCATCGATTTCACCGACCCGTCGGCCAGCATGGAGGAAATCGCCATGCAAAGCGAATCCGCCATGAACGAATACCTGGAATCCGGAACCGTGGCCGAAGACACCATGCGCGAGATGATCGTGCGACGTGAGATCTTCCCGTGCTTCTTCGGCTCCGCGTTGAAGATGGAGGGCATCAAGGAATTCGTCGCGGGCTTCGAACGCTATACGAAGGAACCGGAGTACTCGAATGATTTCGGCGCTCGCATATACAAGGTGTCGCATGATGCGCAGGGCAATCGCCTGACCTGGCTCAAAGTGACCGGCGGCGAGTTGAAGGCCAAGATGATGCTCGAAGGCACCGCGCGTGTGGATGCCGCGCATGCCGACGCGAACGGCGGCGGGACCGTCGGCGGCAGGGCCACCGATGATGGTCTGTGGCATGAGAAGGCCGATCAGGTGCGTGTCTACTCCGGCGCGAGATCCACTACCGTCGATGCGGTTCCCGCCGGCACCGTGTGCGCCGTCACCGGTCTGACGCAGACCTTCCCCGGCGCGGGACTTGGCATGGAACGTGATGGTGCGAGTCCGGTGCTACAGCCGGTGCTCACATACACGTTGCTGCCGGGGGAGTGTGATGCGCACAAGTGCCTGATGGCGTTGCGGGAGCTTGAGGACGAGGACCCGCTGCTCCACGTCGTCTGGCAGCCACGGCTGCAGGAGACGCATGTGCATCTGATGGGCGCGGTGCAGCTGGAAATCATCCAGCAGATGCTGCACGACCGGTTCGGGCTTGACGTGACGTTCGGTCCGGGAAGCATCCTATATAAGGAGACGATCACCGCGCCGATCGAGGGCGTGGGGCATTTCGAGCCGTTGCGGCACTATGCGGAGGCCCACGTGTTGCTGGAGCCGCTTCCCGAGGGCAGCGGCATGCGGTATGCGACCGTATGCAGCGAGGATGTGCTCGACCGCAATTGGCAGCGGCTGATCATGCAGCATTTCCGGGAACGCGAGCATCTGGGCGTGCTCACGGGCTCGCCGATCACCGACGTCAAGATCACGTTGCTGACGGGGCGCTCGCATCTCAAGCACACGGAGGGCGGTGATTTCCGCCAGGCCACGTATCGTGCGATTCGACAGGGGCTGATGGAGCTGGGCAAGAAGGGCGATTGCCGCTTGCTGGAGCCGTGGTATGGCTTCCGGCTGGAGGTTCCGCAGGACATGGTCGGCCATGCGATGGCGGATGTGCAACGCATGGGCGGCACTTTCGACACGCCTACGGGTGATGGCGAATACATGGTGCTGAACGGTACTGCGCCGGTGAGCGAAATGCAGGATTACGCGATGGAGGTGAACGCATACACGCATGGCCGCGGTCACCTGAGCTGCGTGTTCGCCGGATACCGTCCGTGCCACGATGCCGATGCCGTAGTTGAGGATATGGCCTATGATCCGGAATCCGATTTGGAGAACACGCCGGATTCGGTGTTCTGCGCGCATGGTGCCGGGTATACGGTCAAATGGTACAAGGTGCCGGAATTCATGCATCTCGACTATGCGTGGGAAGGCATGCGCGAATAGCGCGGAAAGAACCGAAAGCTTCGGGTAAGCGTGGGGCTGGCACACGGAGCGCGCGGAAGCGTTGGCGGACGTGTCGCGTTCGTCCGGGGGAGGTCACGTTTCCCGGGCGGGCGTGTTTTCCGAGAAGTGGCGGTGGACGTTCTCTGGAGTGAGGTCGTGTTTTCCGAGAAGCGGCGGCAGCATATGACAGGCTCAGGCAGACTAGAGTTATCGGCCACAATGAATGCCGAAGAATCGAAGAGCATCGTGATAAGCAAAAACCCCGCCGATTCGGCGGGGTCTGATGTGGAGCGGACAACGGGACTCGGACCCGCGGTCTCAACCTTGGCAAGGTTGCGCTTTACCAACTAAGCTATGTCCGCAAAGAATTTCTGCCGTGAGAAGCAGAAATTCAGTGGGTGATGTAGGAATCGAACCTACGACCCCTTCCGTGTGAAGGAAGTGCGCTAGCCGCTGCGCCAATCACCCGTGGAAGAATTCCGCCGTTTTCCGGCTTCGTTCTTCGCTTCGCGTGGGCGATACAAGATTCGAACTTGTGACCCCTTCCGTGTCAGGGAAGTGCGCTACCTCTGCGCCAACCGCCCGAAGCGAGTGCTAACTTACGTGGTTTTTGGAGTGAATGCAAATTCTCGGCGTGTCGCGAAGGTTTCGTGGCGGTAATCAGATGGTTACACCGTCAACCCCGCCGTTGCCGTCGTGAAGACCCGCCGTTGCCGTTGCGAAGACACGCCGAGGGAACGCATCATTCCACGGCGGGCATCTCCAAAGTGTCCGCGTCCGGCTCCGCCATCCGTGCGCATGGCATGGTTTCGGGGCGAGCGGATTCGTACGGTCCTGGGCTTTCCGCCATCCGTGCGCCCGACACGGTCTGGACGCGGTTCGCTGGCTGGGTTGGAGCTTGAGCCGTTGTCCGCGTGCGTGGTGCGGTGGCCTGTTCGGAGCCCACTGCTTCGTGGACCAGCGGCAGACGCATCTGATGCCAGACCACATGGCCGTGCGTCGAGGCGGAGACGCCCTCGTCCACGAAGCCCAGACGGGCGTAAAAGCCGATCAGACGTTCCTTGCAGGTGAGCACGATGCCCTTGCGTCCCGCGATGGTGGCATCGAGAATCACACGCCGAAGCAGATGGCTGGCGCAGCCACGATGCTGGTACACGGGCGCCACGTCCACGCCGAAGATCATCTGCCAATCGCCATGCCCGTCATGCATCGACGCGTCGTCGTACATGACGTCGGCGAGATCCGGTTCGTTCGTCGTCATACCGTTGACGAAACCGACCAACGTGCCCTCTTCGACGGCCGAGGGAAAGCTGACGTCGTCGGCGTCGGTGCTGATCAGCAGCCAAAAATGATCGGGATACGTGGCCACGCGCGCGGTGAGGCTTTCGTTGCTCGCCGCCTCCGCCGGCGGGAAGCAGGCCGCCTCCACCGCCTCGATAGCGTCCAGGTCCTCCATCGTTGCATGTCGAATGAGCATGAGCATACTTTCTCGCAAGGTCTACCCAATCTCCACAATTCGGTATATGCCGGCAAAGAAAAACCGCGATCATGCGATATCGTGGCATAATCAAAAAGCCGGTTTTACGGCATCCGATAAGCGCTTATACGAAAAACCGATAACGAACGGCTCCTTTGGCCGCGCTGAACGCGGTACCATAGGCGCGTTTGTACAATCGTGACATCCATGTCCGGCATCGGCCGACATGACCGTGCCAGGCGTGCGCCGATCGGTGCGGAGCAATCGAAAGAACACGAAGGGAGGCGGCACATGCTCGACTGGTCGTTCATCACGCACTATGCGCCATTCTTCGTCACCGGCGCCGAAATGACGTTGTTCATCTCCGTATTCGGCATCGCGCTTGCGATCGTGATCGGTCTGGTGTGCGCGGGCATTGAAATCGCCCGCATTCCGGTGCTTCGTCAGATCGTGCGCGTCTACATCGAGCTCAGCCGAAACACCCCGCTGCTCGTGCAGCTGTATTTCCTGTACTTCGGCCTGCCGAAACTGGGCGTCGTCTGGTCGTCGGAGCAATGCGCGATCGCCGGACTCGGATTCCTCGGCGGCTCGTATATGGCCGAGGCCATGCGAGGTGGTTTGGAGACCATTCCGAACGTGCAGAGAGAATCCGCCTATGTGCTCGGACTGAGCCAATGGCAGACCCTGAGCCGCGTGATCGTGCCGCAGGCGATCAGCACATCCATCCCGGGCATCGTGGCGAACGTCATCTTCCTGGTCAAGGAATCGTCCGTCGTGTCGGCCATCGCGCTCGCCGACGTGATGTACATGGCCAAGGACCTTATCGGCATGTACTACAGCACCTACGAATCGCTGTTCCTGCTGATCGTGGCGTACCTGATCATCCTGTTGCCGATCTCCCTGTTCGGCACTTGGCTGGAACGGAGGTTCGACTATGAGCGGCGTTGAGATTCTGCTTCAGCCGGGCGTGTTCCCGCGCTTGCTGCAGGGCCTGTGGGTCACCGTGTGGATCGCCGTCGTGTCGGTGGCGCTGTCCGTTCCGGTCGGCTTGGTCGTCGGCTGGCTCATGACGATGAAGAATCCCGTCATTCGCGTGCTGACCCGCATTTACTTGGACTTCATCCGCATCATGCCGCAGCTTGCGCTGCTGTTCATCGCCTTCTATGGTTTCGCGCGCGCATGGAATTGGAATCTGGATGCGACCGGATCCTGCGTGCTGGTGTTCGTGCTGTGGGGCGGGGCCGAGCTGGGCGATCTGGTGCGCGGCGCGCTGGAATCGATTCCGAAGGTGCAGTATGAGTCGGCGTATGTGCTCGGACTCAATGGCTGGCAGACCTTCGTGAAGGTGATTCTGCCGCAGGCGTTGCGTCGTCTGCTTCCGGCGTCGGTGAACCTCGCCACCCGTATCGTGAAGACGACGTCGCTGGCCGTGCTGCTCGGCGTGGTCGAAGTGATCAAGGTCGGCCAGCAGATCATCGACGCGAACCGTTTCCAATACCCCAACGGCACGCTGTGGATCTACGGGGTGATTTTCTTCATGTACTTCATCGTGTGCTGGCCGCTGTCGATTGTGGCCCGCCGATTGGAAAAGAGGTGGTCGCATGACTGACGTGGCGAACAAGGAACGGACCGGGCAGGCGGAGCATGCCGGACGAACCGGTGGGGTGAGTCTTGAGGTCAGCCATCTGGTCAAGCGATACGCCAACGCCAGCAAGCCGGTGCTCGACGACATCTCCTTCACCGTGCCGCATGGCAAGGTGCTGGTCATCGTTGGCCCGTCCGGTTCCGGCAAGTCGACCTTGCTGCGCACCATCGCGGGGCTTGAACCGATTCAGGGCGGAACGATCGCGCTGAACGGCGATGTCATTGAAACCGGCAGGCCGGGCACCGAGTCCGCGGGACGCAGCAAACGAAGCAGCGAACTGCGCACCAAGGTCGGCATGGTGTTCCAAAGCTACGATTTGTTCCCGAACAAAACCGTGCTCGGCAATATCACGCTCGCGCCGACGCTTGTGCAGAAGCGCGACAAGGCCGAAGCCGAAAAGGAGGCCGTCGCGTTGCTTGAACGTGTCGGCCTCGCCGACCGAAAGGACGCGTGGCCGCATGAGCTTTCCGGTGGTCAACGCCAGCGTGTGGCCATCTGCCGTGCGCTGATCCTCCATCCTGAGATCCTGCTGTTCGACGAGGTCACCGCGGCGCTTGACCCGGAAATGGTGCGCGAGGTGCTCGACGTGATGCTGGAACTCGCGGATTCCGGCCAGACCATGCTCATCGTGACCCATGAGATGCCGTTCGCGCGTGCCATCGCCGACCGCATCATCATGCTGGACGGCGGCGGCATCGTGGAGCAATCCGATGACGCGGAGCGGTTCTTCACCGACCCGCAGACGGAACGCGCCAAGCAGTTCCTGCACACCTTCGAATTCAACAGACATCGCGCGAACGGCGAAGCCTGAGCGACGCGCGAATCCATGTGATTCGGCGGAATCCTTCTGGATTCGGCGGATGCGTCGTGCGGGTGGGTGAATCGGCCGGAGCCGGCACCATCACGGGACTACCGGTGCCGGCACCGCAAACAAATTTTGATGGCAGTCATCTTGTAGAGAGGAGAAACCATGACCGCATCAATCATCAGCAGAACAGTGAAAAGCATCGTGGCCGCAGGAGCCGCGCTGGTTATGATGGCCTCCGTGGCCGCATGCGGTCCGTCCGCAGCCACGCCGAGCGACGAGGCGTCTTCGTCGAGCGGTTCCAGCTCCACCAAGACCACCGCGCGCACGCTGGATCAGATCAAGAAGTCCGGCGAGCTCAAGGTTGCCGTGTTCTCCGACAAGGCACCGTTCGGTTACGTCGACAAGGACGGCAAGTACGCCGGTTACGACATCGTCTTCGCCGAGCGTCTCGCCAAGGACCTGGGCGTGAAGGTCAAGTACACCTCCGTCGATCCGGCCGCCCGCGTGGATGTGCTCACCTCCAACAAGGTCGACATCACCCTCGCCAACTTCACCGTCACCGACGAGCGCAAGGAGAAGGTCGACTTCGCCAAGCCGTACATGAAGGTCGCGTTGGGCGTCGTCTCTCCGGAGAACGCCGAGATCACCGACGTGAGCCAGCTCAAGGGCAAGACCCTGATCATCGCCAAGGGCACGACGGCGGAATCCTACTTCGAGAAGAACTACCCGGAGGTCAAGCTGCAGAAGTACGACCAGTACGCCGACGCCTACAACGCGCTGCTTGACGGTCGTGGCGACGCGTTCTCCACCGACAACACCGAGGTGCTCGCATGGGCGAAGTCCAACAAGGGCTTCAAGGTCGGCATCACCAAGCTCGGCGATGAGGACACCATCGCGCCGGCGGTCCAGAAGGGCAACAAGGAGCTGCTCGACTGGATCAACGACGAGATCGACAAGCTCGGCAAGGAGAACTTCTTCCACAAGGATTACGAGAAGACCCTGAAGCCGGTGTACGGCGACGAAGTCAGCCCGGATGACATCGTGGTCGAAGGCGGCAAGGTCGACTGACGTTTGGGTGTTTTCTCGGTTTGTTCGTGGCCGAGCCCTCAATCGCAGGTGACTAACCTGTTTCCATCCTCCCGTTCGCAATGCGGCGGGAGGTTTTTCTATGCGGTACCGCGTTCCATGCGCTGCCGGCGGGCGCTGCCGTCATCCATGCTGCGGTCAGCTTCGGCGTCCGTTCGGTGAGACTTATCCGTGTTTCCCCGTGTGTGGTCGCTGGGAATTTCCGCCGACTGTTTGAGGAGATTCATTTGGCATTCCTCTCTATGTAGGGTCGCTGAGCGTGACCAAGCGTCCGATTGGAGAGGTTTGTGTGGGTTTATCTCCGTGTGTGGTCGCTGAGCGTATGTAGGCGTCCGTTTGGTGAGACCTATCCGTGTTTCCTCTCCGTGTGCGGTCGCTGGAGAATCGTCAGCGACCGTTTGGGGAGATTCATTTGACATTCCTCTCCACGCATGGTCGCTGAGCGTATGCGGGCATCCGTTTGGAGAGGTTTACGTGGTGTTCCTCTCCATGCATGGTCGCTGAATGTGGTCAGGCGTCCATTTGGGGAGATTCGCGCGGGAATGGTCTTCCTATGCGGATGACCTATTTACAGATGTCCCATACGGACGATTTCTATACGGACGGGTGAGCATCCGTCAGAAAAAGGCTTGTCGGTCGCCGTTGCGGTTTATACCATTTGCGCCGCCAATAAGAAGCGTATATACCGACGACGGCATTTATGCGTGTTTTTCCCGGTAGCCTGTGATTGTTCGCCCATCGAGAGCGGTTAAGGCAGGCTCCAATGACTTCATATGTTTCCCCGGTTCCATTCACCACCATCGCGCAGTCGATTCCGCCGAACGTGTTTGCTGAGATGGACCGCAAGGTGGCCGATGCGATCGCGAACGGCGCCGATGTGATCGATCTCGCGAAGGGCAATCCGGATGCGTTTCCCGCGGAATTCATCCGCGACGTGGCGAAAGCGGCCGTGGACGATCCTGCGAACGCCCGATATTCGCCGTTCGACGGCAAACCGAGCTTCCTCAAGGCGGCGCAAAACTGGTATCGCAATACGTACGGTGTCGACTTGGATTGGAAGACGCAGCTCTTTGCCGTCGAAGGTGCGGTCGATGGGTTGGCGGCGCTGTTCGCCGTGCTGGTGTCGCCTGGCGATGCCGTGGCGTATGCCGATCCGTACTATCCGTCATATCATTGCATGACATTGATGAGCCGGGCGGAGGAAGTGCTGCTGCCATCCCTGCCGGAACGCGGGTTCCTGCCTGATCTCGACGCGGTGTCCGCCGAAGCGTGGCGACGGGTCAAGGTGCTGATTCTGAATTATCCGAACAATCCTACCGGCGCGCAGGCGCCTCGCGGGTTCCTGGAACATGCCATCGAGCTCGCGCACGAGCACCGGTTCGCCATCGTGCAGGACTTCGCCTACGCGGGATTGGGCGTGCGCGACCAGCAGGCCAGCATTCTTTCGCTGCCGGGCGCGTTCGACGTGGCCGTGGAGGTGTGTTCGCTGTCGAAGATGTATGCGATGGCTGGTTGGAGGGCCGGTTTCATCGCAGGCAATGACGACATCGTCGGCCATGTGAAGCAATACCACTACCAGATGGGCTCCATGATCACCGGCAGCGTTCAGGACGCGGGGGCCGCCGCATTGGAATCCGACCAAAGCTGCGTGCGTGAATTGGCTTCCCGATACGCGATGCGGCGCGCGATCGTTGCCGGTGGTCTGCGTGACGCCGGCTTGGACGTGTTCGATTCGGACGGCGGCATCTACGCATGGGTTCATGCGCCGAAAGGATTGACGGGCGAACGGTTTGCGGATCTGCTGCTGGAACGGGCCGCTGTCGCGGTTTTGCCGGGCACCTGTTTCGGCAAGGTGGGCAAGGACTACGTGCGGTTCAGCCTGCTCAAGTCGGAGGATCTGCTGCGTGAGGCCGTGCGGCGTGTGGCTGATGCGCTGTGAATTCGAGAAGGTTCACCTGCCGGCAATGACGGAATCCTGATTCATGGTGATGTGAATCGGAATGTTGTATATAAAACAATATTTTCTACAGTGTATAAATAATGTCAATAGCGATGCTGTTGTGTTGCTGATTTAACTATGATTCAATAATAGAAATTGCAGATAGACATTTCAAAAACTAGAAAATGGGGAGGTGCATGATGGCTGGTTTCACTGTTTGGCTCAGCGGGCGTGTTCGCGTCGCCGCCTTGCCTGCTGGTGTCGTATCGATTGCGATGGAAGTGGTGAGGGCCATGATGCCCTGTCGTTGTTCGCGCATGATGATGCTTGCGAACATGCCCCGTTGAATGTTGGCATATTGCCGTCAGGACGGTAGGGAATTCCCAGTGTCGCTGTGCGGGTGACGTTCTGCCATGCCATGGCGATGTGGCACGAATGACGAATTGTTTTTATTGAATCTTATTTTAAAAAGGCTAATGTGGTCGAATTGTCTCAAAATGCTGAAAATATAATATCAATTCAAAAATTGAAGAAAGTATATTCCACGGAAGATGGAGATAAAATTGCTTTGCATGATGTCGATTTGAATATCGCAAAAGGCGATATCTATGGCATTATCGGATTGAGCGGGGCCGGGAAATCGACGCTGGTGAGATGCATCAACGGTCTGGAGCGGTACGATGGCGGTTCGGTCAGCGTCGAAGGCAGGGAGATCGCTTCGCTGGGCAAGCGCGATCTGCGGACCCTCAGACGTTCCATCGGCATGATTTTCCAGACCTTCAATCTCATGCCATCCCGCAGCGTGGCCGAAAACGTCGAATTGGCGCTTTTGGACTCGGGACTGGACAAGCGGTCGCGTAGCGAACGCGTCGCGGAACTGTTGGAATTGGTGCATCTGTCCGATAAGGGGAACGATTATCCCAGTGAGCTTTCCGGAGGGCAGAAGCAGCGTGTGGCGATTGCCCGCGCACTTGCGAACAGACCGGATATCCTGCTCAGCGACGAAGCCACAAGCGCCCTTGATCCGAACACCACGAAATCCATTCTGCGGCTGCTGAAGGATTTGCATGACACATTGGGGCTGACGATCGTCATCATCACCCATCAGATGTCGGTCATCAAAAGAATATGCAATCGCGTGGCCGTCATCGACCAAGGCTCCATCGTCGAGGAGGGGAGGGTCTTCGACGTCTTCGCGAATCCCCGCGCGTCTTTGACCCGGGCGTTCGTATCGACGGCTTCCAATCTCGGCAAGGTCAACGACCTGTTGGATGACGGTTCGGAACTCGTCTCGCGCAAACCGGGATGGCTGCTGCTGCGCATGAAATATGCGGCGAAAGGCGTGTCCGAGGCGTTGGTCTCGCATATCTCGCGGACCTTCGGCATCGACGTCAACATCATCTTCGGCGACATCGATGTGGTCGATGGCGCTCCATTGGGTGGCCTGGTGGTGATTTTCGAAGGAACGGAGGAGTGCAACAAGGCCGCGATCGATTATCTGAAAACGCGCAATGTCGAAGTCGAGGTGCTTGCACGATGAATATTCTTGCCCAATGGTTCCCGAACGTGGCGTCCAGATTGCCCGAATTCATCGATAGTTTTGTGCAGACGCTGGTCATGGTCGGCGTCTCGGGACTGATTTCGTTCATATTCGCCACGATGCTTGCGATAGTTCTTGTTCTGACGCAGCAGGATGGGTTGGTTCCGCATCCGGTGGCGTTCAACACGGTGGATAAACTGATCGATCTGTTCCGTTCCATTCCCTTCGTCATTCTCGTCGCGGCGCTTGTGCCGTTCACCAGAGCGCTGGTGGGTACCGCCATCGGCACCAAAGGCGCGATTTTCCCGCTGGTCATTGGCGTGACGCCCTTCTTCGCCAGGCAGATACAGGCGGCTATTGCGGGAATCGATCCGGGACTTGTGGAAGCCGCGGAGGCGATGGGCATGAGCACTCCGAAAATCGTGCTCCGTGTCTATCTGCGCGAATCCATCCCCTCGATCGTTCGGGTGACGGTGATTACGGTGATCAGCCTGGTGGGGCTTACCGCCATCGTCGGCATCGTCGGAGGCGGCGGACTGGGCGATTTCGCCATCCGCTACGGGTACCAGCGGTACATGGTCGATGCCACATACGCGACGGTTATCGTTCTGGTCGCGTTCATCGCGGTGATCGAATTCATCGGCAAGCAATTGGTTGTTCTGCTTCAGCACTGACAAGCGCTGGCAGTGTCTCAAATGTTTCATGCAAAGGATTGGTAAGTGATTATGACAGTGGCGAAAAAGCGGGAGAAGGCCCGGAGGAATCTGATTGTCGCCTTGATCGTACTGGCGATTGTTGTCGTTGGCGGAGTCGGATATTCGGCATACCGGTCCGTGGACGACCAAGGCGGGACGGTCGTCAAAGTCGGCGTTTACGGCAATTCGGACGACGCGATCTGGAACGCCGTGCAAAAGGAATTGGACGGCGAGAAATCCGGCATCGCCATTGAGCTCAAACCCTTCCAGGATGGCGAGACGATTAATCGCGCATTGGCCAGCGGAGAGTTGGATCTGAACGCGTTCCAGCATTACGCGTATCTCGATCAGGAGAACAAAGACAATGGATACGATTTGGTGTCGATAGGCGAGACGTATGTCTCGCCGTTGAACCTGTATTCTCAGCGGTATAAGAAGGTCTCGGACATTCGCCCTGGAGATAAGGTGGCGATTCCCAATGATGCCTCCAACATCGGCCGTGCGCTGAAGGTGCTGGATGCCGCGGGGCTGATCAGGCTCAAGGACAGCACCAAGGCGAATCCGACGATTGACGACATCGCCTCGAATCCCAGCGGCATCGACATCAAACTGAACGAGGGGACCGCGATCGTCAGGCTGCTGCCGGATTACGCGGCCGGGGTGATCACCACGAATGTGGTCATCAATGCGGGTCTCAAGGTGTCCAGCGCCATCTACCAGTCGCCGGTGAAGTCCAGCAACAAGGCGTTCAAGCCGTATGTCAACGTCATCGTTGCCCGGCATGATGAAAAGAACAATGCCACATATAGGAAGATCGTGGACGCCTACCATACGAAATCCGTGGCGGCGGCCATCAACAAGAACTACAAGGGCGCGGTGGTGCCTGTGTTCAAGTACTGATGCCTGTGTCAAGCAGATGCCTGTGCTTGGATGCCGAAAACGTTCTGTGGATGTCTTTGGCGCCGCTCGTCGGCCTGTGCCGGCGGCGGCGCCGTTATTTTCTCGACTGGAAGCGATTCGCCGTAATATTTTCGCCGCTCTTGTGTTTGAAGATAAAAAATATGGAATTTAATAAATAATGATTCTCATTAATTACTTTAATTTAAGCGGAATATAACTATTGTTTATAGGCTATGTTAATTAACGAAAATGGTGCGTTTCCCAAGGGTGATAGCATCGTATAAGAAGTAATGATATCAGTGTGCGTGTGTTATTAAAAGAAACTGCTTGAATCGATGGTGTCACATATCGGATTCGATGAAACGATTCCATGATGCTCAAGATTCAAGGAGGCGCATGCTGTATGGCTGGGGGCGAACATCGAGAATCTGCGTTTTCGGTTGCGGGATTGCGTTACGCGGTAAAAGGCAAGACCATTCTCAACGATGTCGATTTGTCGGTCGCTCCCGGAGACACTGCGGTGATTGTCGGGCCCAGTGGTGCCGGCAAATCCACTTTGCTCAAGGCTGCTGATCTGCTGATCACCCCGCAGGCGGGAACGCTGACCATCGCTGGCAGGACCGTGGACATGCGTAGACCGGATAGAAGGGACGTGCGGTTCGTGCGCTCCAATATCGCGTTCGTGTTGCAGAGCTATCCGTTGTTCACCCATAAAACCGTTTTGCAGAATGTAACCGAACCGCTCAGATTGGTGCATGGGTTTTCCCCTGATCGCGCTCGTGAGTCGGCGGAATCCAATTTGGCGAAACTTGGTCTCAAAGACAAGTTTGACGCATATCCGTATGAACTTTCAGGTGGGCAGAAACAACGTGTGAGCATAGCCCGGGCGTTGGCCATCTCCCCTAAGACCGTTCTGTTTGACGAGCCGACTTCGGCGCTTGATTATGAGCTTGTGGGCGAAGTGGCGAGCGCGATTGACGCGTTGCGGGAATTGGGCATAGCCGTTGTGGTCGTTACCCATGATCCCACTTTCGCTCAGCGCGTCGCTACGGATACCTACGAATTGTCCGCAGGCAAGCTCGAGCGGGTCCTTAGGCGTGTGGGATCCGCAGCCGGTGTGTGACCTACCGCAACATCAAACAACTCACATTCGCCAATTGGGCATATATGGGGGAATTAAAAATGGTGAATATTCATTTCGATGCCGGCAATCATAACAACGTGTCGTGCCATGGCCGGAGACTATTGGCTGTAGCTGTGGCGGGCGCTCTGGTCGCGTCATTGGGCGCCTGCGGTTCATCTGAATCCGCTGATTCCGCCCAAGGAACCGTCATCAATGTTGCGGTGGCCGCAAACTCGAAGCCATTGAGCTACACCGCCACCGATGGCAGCTTGTCTGGATATGAAGTCGACATCCTCAATGCCGTGGACAAACAGCTCGCCGATTACCGTTTCAATATTGAAGCCGTTGCGGATGACGCCGAAGAGATCGGCTTGGACAGCGGCAAATATGGTTTGATTACGGGAGGATATTTCAAGACGGAATCCCGTGAGAAGAAGTATCTGTTCCCGGAAGTCAACACCGGTGTGTCTCTGATGCGCGTTTACACGTTGAAGAAGAATACGTCGATAACGTCTTTGGATGATTTGCATGGCAAGAAGGTCGCGCCGGTCAGTCCCTCCGGTGGCGTCAACAATCTTCTGACAAGTTACAACAGCGGGCATGCTGATAGGCAGATCGACATCGTTCGACAGGAGAATGTGAGCCTTGCGGAGAACTTCAAGGGGTTGCTGAGCGGAAAATACGATGCGGTGGTCGAACCTGAGCAGAGCTTCGATTACGCCAGCATCAAGGCCAGCCTCGGAAACAAGTTCCGCTTTACCGAGCCTGTTCAGGTGGATAACCAGTATTTCGTCGTCTCGAAAAAGCAGTCGGCGTTCCTGAAGAAATTGAATAAGGCATTGAACAAGTTGAAGAAGGACGGCACTCTCAAGAAGCTTTCCAAGCAGTATTTCAATGAGGACGTGTTCCGATACGAAGGAAGCGCCCGGCAATAATAGGATCTTCGAAACCGCAAGGGTTCAGGGTCCATGGGGAGACGGGGAAGAGGCGAATGCGCTGATGGATTTTCAATATATTACGCAGGTCATTCCGCAGCTTGCTGTCAAGCTGCCTGTGACCATTGCTATGGTCGCTGTCTGTTATGTGCTGGGCTTTTTGCTCGCCTTCATCATTTTTCTGGGAAGAATAAGCCATCATGCCGCTTTGCGGGCGGTATTGGAAACTTATGTGTCCTTCGTCCGTTGCGTGCCGATTGTATTGCTGCTGTTCCTTGTTTATTACGGTATGCCGCAGCTAATCGTGCAGACCACGGGCATTGATATCGGCTCATGGAGCAAATTCGTGTTCGCGGGCATCACCTTGGTGTTGTTCAATGGCGGGTGGATCTCCGAAATATTCCGTAGTGCCTACGATGCTTTGCCGAAAGAGCAATCGCAGCTCGCATTATCGCTTGGTTACAGTCGATTCCAGAATTGGACGCGTGTAATCATTCCCCAGATGATCGGCACGGCCATTCCGGATTTGGGGAGCGCTGCCATTGACCTGCTCAAGGACTCCTCGCTGCTGTTCACCATTGGAATCGTCGATACCATGGGGCTCGCCAGCATTTTGGTATCCAACAATTTCGGCATTCACCAGGCCGATATATATCTTGCGGTTGCGTTGGTGTATTGGGTCGCGACGCTTCTTATCGAGACGTGCGTATGGCTGGTGAAACGAGCGAGCAGGTACTACCGATTGATTGCATTCCAAAACGAAGGGATCGTGGCGTGATGGACTGGAGCAAGTTCCCTGATGATCTGATTCAAATCGCCGGCGTCGTTCCGCTGGTGCTGGTACGCGCTCTTGCGATTCTTCTTATCTCAATCGTTTTTGGAACGATTTTCGCGTTCGTTTCCAGAGCGCGCATTCCGGTTGCTGCACAGGTTCTAGCAGTGTATTCGTCCTTTTTCCGAGGCGTCCCGATTCTTGTGCAGATTCTGTTCTGGTATTATTTCCTTCCCACCACAGTAGGCAGATCATTGGGGGCTTTGGGACTTTCCGCCCAGATCCTCAGCGCGGATGTAGTGGTCATCTTTACTTTTGTGCTGTGCTATAGCGCTTATCTGATGCAGACGATCGGCGCCGCGCTTTCCTCTGTGGATTCGGAACAGCGATTGCTTGCCGAGACTTTGGGCTATAGCACGGTGCAGGCCCACATCCATGTGATTTTCCCTGAAGCCCTGGTATATGCGTTGCCGAACATCTTCAATATGTTCTTGAATATCCTCAAGGCGTTGTCTATGGGATTCGTTGTATCGGTGATCGATATTTTCGCCAAGGCGAAGATCATCGCGGGAACATATGGCGATTACATGGTGGTCTACGCCGCCGATGCGGTCGTTTATTGGGCGCTGTGCGGCATCTTGTATCTCATGCTCAATCAATTCGGCAACAGGCTTCGCGGCGGCAAAAGAGCCTATGCGGGTGAAGCGTGATTGCCGATAGAAGCTGATCATCGATCAGAAATTCCAAATTTTGAAAACAACTAGAAAAGGAGCAAACCATGTCTCTTGATAGGAAGCAGGCGTTCTTCAACATCCTCCATGGGGAGGGAGACGTGCCGTATCTCACCTCGGCATGGCAGCATTTCATCGGTCATGAATACGGCGCGGAAGCACAAGCCGAAGCGCATATCGATTTCGTGAAGAAGTGGGATTGGGATTATGTCAAGATCAATCCTCGCAGCGCATACTATTCCGAGACCTGGGGTGCGAAATTTGATCATGACGACTATGGGACGGGTCGTTCTCCGCGCTTGACCGTCACTCCGATCACAAAGGTTGAAGATGTGCAGAAGGTCGCTTATGTCGATCCGCAGCAGTCGGCTGCGCTGCAGGAGGAGCTGCAGGCCGCGAAACTGATTCACCAGTCGCTTTCCGACCGTGTGGTGCTGCAGACGGTGTTCTCCCCGCTGACGGTTCTGCTTGGGCTTGCCGCCTTGCCTCGTGTGAATCACCATCCCATTTACGGTAACGCTCCGGTGTTGACCCGCGATGAACTATTGTTCACCGATGTGGAGGCGACGAAGAAGGCATTGGATGCCATCGCGCGTACCTTGGCGGATTATGCGACGCTTCTGGTCACTCCCGTCGAACAGGGCGGTGCGGGCGCGGATGGTATTTTCTATGCGGAAACCGGTACGGCAAGTCGTTTCTACTTCAGCCATGATGAGTTCAAGGAGCTCTCCGAGCCTTATGATCGTATCGTGCTTGATGCGGTAGGGGACCATGTGAAATTGCTGCATACCTGCAAGGAACATGCGAATCCGGACTGGTTCACCGATTATCCGATTGACGCATTGCAGTGGGACGTCTTCTTGGAGGGCAATCCGAAAGCCACTGACGATTTTGACGCCACGCCAGTCGTCGGTCCGGCGTCCACGCTGATTGCCGAAGGCGCCGATCTGGACGCTCTGCGCCGCGAAGTGCATGAGACAATCGCCGAACGCGAGGGCAAGCCGTTCCTGCTCGCGCCTAGCTGCACGATTCCGCCTCATCCGGGTGACGGAAATCTGAGGATTTTGCGGGAAGCCTGAGTTTCCTTGCCATAGCGGCCTGTGATCGGGATGGAACCCGATCGCAGGCCATTTTTCGTTATGGAAAAAATTAATAGCGTTTTCAAGAACGCCGCGTTTGTCTAAGCCTGTAAACGACCATAAGCAAAGACTATAAGGAACATTGCGTTTCCTGAAGTGGAGTGTTGTTCAATAACAATCAACGCAGCGGAATACATCGCTGACTGCAAGCGCAAATCTCAATCAAAGGAATCAGACCATGACTTTCAACCGTCGTCAAGCTTTTCATGACATCGCCCGTCATCGCAAAACCGAGGCTCCATATCTGGTCGCAGCATGGCAGCATCTGGTCGGTCATGAATATGGTGCTGATGAATTCGCCGATGCGTACATCGATTTCGTGAAGAAGTGGGATTGGGACTGGGTCAAGATCAATCCACGCGCGATCTATTACGCCGAGGCGTGGGGATCCAGGTACGACCATAACGAATATGATGGCTATGTCATCCCCCGAAAGCTCGACGATGCCGTCAAGTCGCCGTCCGATCTCTCCAAGATTGTCGAACTTGATCCGAAGTCGAATGAAGTGCTTCGCCAGCAGTATGATTCCGCTGCGAAGATTCGCGCTGCGTTCACCGATCGTGCGGTGCTGCAATCGATTTTCAATCCGCTGAGCGTGCTGCTGCAGCTTGGCGACGTCCCGCTGTACCCGGGTGATGAATATGCGACTCCTTCTCTGACGCGCGATGAACTGGTGTTCGACCATCCGGACGAGGCCAAGAAGGCGTTGACCAACATCGCCAATACTTTCGCCGCATACGCGTCCGCGCTGGTCACTCCGGTTGAACAGGGAGGAGCCGGTCTGGACGGCATCTTCTTCGCGGTGACCGGAACGGTGAGCGAGGGATACTTCACCAAGGAGCAGTACTCCGAATTCGGCGAACCGTATGACCGTATCGTGCTGGACGCCATCAAGAAGGCGAATCCGGATGCCGAGATTCTGCTGCACACCTGCCGCGCCTTCTCCAACCCGAACTGGTTCGAGGACTATGGCGTCGAAATCGTGCAGTGGGATCAGTACCTTGATGGCAATCCGCAGGTCGATACGCCATTGAAGGTCGTGCCGGTGGGCGGACCGAGCTATACGGACTTCGCCACGGACGGCGATGCCTCTGTGGTCAAGGCGGATATCGAGAAGGTAATCAAGCTTCGTGCCGGCAAGCCATTCCTGTTGGCTCCGAGCTGCACCGTTCCGACGCCGGCCAGTGAGGAGTCTTTGAAGGCCCTCGCCGACGCACGTCTGTGAAACGGATGTCGATTACAGGCAAGCGAGAAATAAGAGAGAGGAGCTTTTATGTCTCTGAAGTCGAATGCGAAGAAGGTTTTGGTCGCGTTGACCGCGGTCGGTGTATTGTCCGGACTGTCGGCATGCGGACTGGGCGGTGACAATTCCGGCTCGTCCTCGAACGGTTCCGACACTGTGAACATCGGTGTGCTGTATCCGAAGACCGGCCAGTATGCGGAATACGGCAAGATGTTCCAGCAAGGATTCGACCTTGCCGTCAGCAAGGTGAACAAGGATGGCGGTGTCCAGGGCAAGAAGTTGGGACTGAAGTATTACGATACGCAGTCCGACGCCAAGCAGGACGCGTCGATTGCTCCGAAGATCGCTGCGGACAAGTCAATCATCGCGGTTGTGGGCGACTATTCGTCTCCTGCTTCTTCCGCGGCTTCGCCGACGTTCCAGCAGGCCGGTTTGGTCCATTATGGTTTCAATAATTCCGCGCCGACTTTCACGGATACCGGTGACCATGTATGGACTCCGCAGATCGGTCAGGATCGTTATCAGAAGGCCAATGCCGATATCGTGGCGAAAAAGGCCAAGAAAATCTCGGTCGTCTACATCGAAAACGATTGGGGCAAGCAGGCTTATCAGTACTTCAAGGAGGAGGCTCAGAAGAAGGGCGTCGACATCGTCTATGAATCTTCGTATCTGCCGGATTCCACGGATCTTTCCCCGATTCTGATTCCCGCGCGCGACGCCAAGCCGGATGCGGTGGTCGATATCGGCTACGGTCCTGATGGCGCATTGGTGCTGAACACGTTGCGCGACAAGCTCGGTTATGAGGGCGAGTTCTTTGGCGGACAGGAAACCGAGGAATTCCTGAACCTCGCAGGCAAGAACGCCGAAGGCACTATCATCACGGGCAGCTTCTCCGCCACCGGTACCAAAGACAAGAAGGCCCAGCAGTTCGTCAAGGACTTCAAAGCCAAGTACGGCAACAATCCCGGGAATTTCGAAGTGACTGCGTACCAGGCGATTATCGATTTGGCGCATGCGGCCAATAAAGAGGGCGCTACCCGTGAGGGAATTCAGAAGGGTCTGAAAACCATTACTGATTTCCCTCTGTACCAAGGCAACGGCGGTACTTTCAAATTCGATCAGAAGACACGCCGCGCCGACAACATCGAACCGATTTTGCTGATTGTCAAGAACGGTAAGTTCGTACAGTACTTCGGCGACTGATTCCATGAGCGTCGGTTCCCGGCAAGTGCTGCAAAGCCGGGAACCGACGCTCAGCTATGGGGTCCAGGACTCGAATGAAGGAATGGAAGAGAAACCGTAAATGATAGATACGTTGTTTTCAGGAGTGATTCACGGTAGCGCGTATGCGCTGGTCGCCGTGGGCATGTCATTGGTGTTCGGCGTTGCGAACGTCGCTAATTTCGCCCAAGGCTCATTGGTCGCCGTTGGCATGATGGTCGCATGGTGGCTTGGTTCTTCGTTGGGATGGGGCATTGTTCCGACTGTTGTCGTGGTGATACTCGTTTCCGCGCTGCTGGGATTGGTGCTGAACGTCGCGGTCATCTCTCCGTTGGAAGGTCGTAAGCCTATTGCCGCGTTGCTGGCCACAATCGGTGTGGGGCAGATTTTGGACAATGGTTTGCAGATTATTTTCGGACCTCAGACCCGTCCGTTCCCGAAGTTGTTGGATACATACAATCTGCATGCTTTCGGCATTCGTTTCGGTACTTCCGACATCATCATGGTCATATTCGCCGTCGTATCAATGCTGGGATTGTGGGCATTCCTCAAATACGGTAAGACAGGGCAGGCCATTCGAGCCACATCGCAAGATCCGGAAGCCGCCCGTCAGATGGGCATCCCGGTCAAGGCCATCCGCAATATCGCCTTCGTCATTGGATCGGTGCTGGCTGGCATCTCCGGCATTTTCGTCGGACTGTTCAACGGAAATATCAACCCGGCGAATGGCGGCACGATTGGCATGACCGCGTTTGTGGCCGCCACCATTGGCGGCCTTGGCTCCATTCCAGGTGCCGTGATCGGCGGTTTGGTGCTTGGCGTGGTCGAAGCGGCCGGTATTTCGTGGCTGGGAGACGGCGCGCATGATCTCATTACATTTGGTGCGCTGCTGATTATACTGATCATTCGTCCTCAGGGCTTGCTCGGAAAGAACGTGGACGTCAAGTCGGAACCGCTCACCGGTACATTCCTTGGTGGCGGACGGCCGATAGTTTTGCCTTGGTGGGGCAACCTTATCGCGGCTATCGCGTTGCTCGCCACCCCATTCTTCTTCAACGATTATCTCTCCGGCATCGGTACTCAGGTCGCGATTTACGCTATCGCCGCGGTCGGCCTGACCTTGATTTCCGGTTCCGCCGGACAGACGATTCTTGGCATGGCCGGACCATTCGCGGTGGGCGCCTATGCTTCCGCGATTCTGACCACGCAGCTCAAGTGGCCGTTCCTGCTCGCCTTGGTCGCGGCGGGATTGATTGCCGCCATTGCGGCGAGCATCCTCACCTTCCCGGTGTGGAAGCTGGCCGGACACTACGTAGCCATCGCCACCATCGGCGTTGGCTACGTGATGGTGGCCATCATCCGTCTTGCCGAACCACTGACCAAGGGATCGTTGGGCATTCAGGGCATTCCGTTCCCGAATGTGTTTGGCCAATCCCTCTATACGCAGCAGATGCAGTATCTGCTTGACCTGGTTGTGTTGATTATCGCCTTGGTGGTTGTCAGCCGCATCCGTTCCTCGCACTTGGGACATGTGTTCGAGGCTGTCGGTTCCGATCAGGACGCGGCTGAGGCATTGAGCATTCGCACGGGTGCGTACAAGGCGCTCGCCTACGCTTTGGCTGCTTTCTTCGCGGGGCTTGCCGGTTCATTGCTCGCCCATCAGTACACGTATATTGATCCAACCATCTTCAACGTGAACATGTCGCTGCTGATACTGACCATCATCGTGATGGGTGGTATGAATTCTCCGCTGGGAGCGGTGCTGGGCGCTGTGATTCTTATCGGTGGTCCTGAACTGCTGCGTTTCGCTACCGAAGCTCGCGTGCTGTTGTACGGCGTGTTGCTGGTTCTTGTCATTCTTTTCAGGCCTCAGGGTCTGTTCGCGAAGAAGGTGTGAGCATGAGTCTGCCAATCAATCCGACAAAAATTACCGAAGATGTACGGAACGTCCCCATCGATAAGGACGATTTGCACGGGGAGCCCGACATCGTGACTTTCGCGGCTGAGCATCGCCGCAAGGTCTTGGATGCCCCGGCTGTGCTGCAGGTGCGCAATCTCAGCAAATCATTCAATGGCTTGAAAGCGGTCAATAACATTTCGTTTGATTTGCATCAGGGTGAGGTCGTTTCGATTATCGGACCGAATGGTTCCGGGAAATCGACCACAATCAATTTGATTTCAGGCTTCATCAAGCCGGATTCCGGATTGATCGACATTGACAGTGAAACCGTTGCGGGCCTTAGTGTGCCGGATATTTCCGAACGAGGTCTCGCACGCACCTTCCAGAACGGGCGTGTGTTCGGTGGCCTGACGGTCGATGAAAACGTGGCTCTTGGCTTCCATAAGCGGCTGAATGCCCAGCGACCGTTCAAGGAATTGCAGCGTTATCCGGTCGTTCGTTGGCTGTCGCTGCTGGGCGAAACCGCACTTGCTTTGGTGCCCGGTCCGAAAAGCCGCCATGAAAACCAGGACGTTGATGAACGCGTGGGACGTGAAGTGGATCGTTTCAAAGAGCGCCTTGGCGATCGACGTGATGACTACACGTACACGCTTTCCTATGCGAACCGTCGTCGTACGGAAATCGCGCGTGCGCATATCAGTGAACCGAAGCTGCTGCTGCTTGATGAGCCGACCGCCGGCATGAACCAATCGGAAACCGCGGAGGTGCTGCAGCAACTACAGCATTTGAAGGCGCAGGGGCATACCATTCTGCTGGTCGAGCATAAAATCGAACTGGTGACGGCATTGTCCGATCATGTCATCGCCATGGATGGCGGCAGGATTATCGCCTATGGCGAGCCGGATGAGGTGCGTAACAATCCGCAGGTGGTCGAGGCGTATCTCGGCAAGCGTCAGGAAATACGCAAAACCACTGTGGCCGGTGGTCAGCAGGACATTCTCGCCAAGCAGAACGCCATCGAGGCTTCCGACGCCATCGCGACGGTGTCGGAAGTCAGGCCGGATGCCGATAAGAAGGAAGCGCCGCTGCTTGCGCTCGACGACGTCGATATCTACTACGGTCAGGTGCATGCGCTGCAGGGCGTGTCGATTGATGTGCCTAAGGGCGCCATCGTATCATTGCTCGGTGGCAATGCTTCCGGGAAATCAACAACGATGAAGACCATTCTGGGATTGAAGAAGCCTACCAATGGAAAGCTGATTTACGAGGGCGAGGATATCACTTCGTTGTCCACGCGGCATCGTGTGCAGGCTGGTATCGCGGCGGTGCCAGAAGCGCGCCGAATCTTTCCTGCCATGACGGTTGAGGAGAATCTGCTGACTGGCGCCTACACGCGTGGCCGTGATGATGATATCGCGGCGGATGTGGAACAGATGTATGCGCGGTTCCCACGTCTCAAGGAGCGCCGTACGCAGCAGGCCGGCACCATGAGCGGCGGCGAACAGCAGATGCTGGCTTTCGCCCGTGCCCTGATGAGCCATCCGAAAATCATCTGCATGGACGAGCCGACCATGGGCTTGTCGCCAAAGCTGGTGGAAGATGTGCTTGAGCAGATCGCGAGGCTTCGTGATGAACTTGGCGTGTCCGTACTGATGGTCGAGCAGCAGGCCGAACTGGCGTTGTCGATCGCCGACTATGGGTATGTGCTTCAGAATGGACGCATCCGTTTGCATGGGAAGGCTTCCGATTTGCTGCACAATCCCGCGGTCCAGGAAGCATACCTTGGCGGAGCCATCGATAATTGATGTCCATTGCGCGTTAGGAGAAGGATATGACTGAACAACGAGTGGCGTTCGTCACCGGAGCCGCCGGTGGGGTCGGCAACAAATTAGTGCGTACCTTGGCGTCCCAGCAGTGGCATGTGATTGCCGTGGCGCGCAGCACCGAACAGGTTACCGCCTTGAATGCGATCGATGGCGTGACGGCGTATGTGCTGGATTTGCTTGATAGCGGCAATCTGACGCAATGGACTAAACGGTTGGTTGCACAGAACGTGCCCAGCATCGACTTGGTCGCGCATGTAGCTGCAATCGCGCCGGTTGGTCCAGCCGCGCAAAGTGATGCGGAAACATGGAGCAACACATTGAAGACCAATGTCGAGGCGCCTGCACTGCTCAATGCCGGTTTGTTGCCTGCGGTTCGCAAGGCCCAAGGTACCATTGTGTTCGTGAATTCCGGTGCGGGGGAGCGTGCCGTGGTGAATCATGCGGTTTACGCGTCCTCGAAGCATGCGCTTCGGGGTTATGCGAATACGCTCCGTATTGAAGAAGCCCCGCATCGGGTGCGCGTGAGCACAGTATATCCCGGACAAATTGCCACGAAGATGCTTCGTGGCATAGACGCGAAGCTCGGCGTCGCATTCAAGCCCGAGGATTATATTGATCCGCAAACTGTGGCGGACTCCATTGTGTGGATTGCGAACGCTCCTGCCGACGCGCATCTGACCAACGTCGATTTGCGTCCAAGGCAGGAAGTCTCCGCAAAATTCAATGTGTGATTGCTCGCTTTCGGCAATCTCCAATGTCATCCGGCGTATGCAACGCGTCAGCATGTTATGTGTGGATGAATCGTCGTAATCATCGCTGGACTTGGTTCACGCGATGTCGGTAGAACGCACAGGTGGTGCGTTTGCATGATGCGCAAGGTGTCGCTTGCCGACAGGATGCAGCATAAAATGTCGCTATGAGGATGAATCGGTTAGGATTCCTCCCGTGGCGACATTTTTTACCTTGCGAAATGTCGCTGCGGGAGATTCCTCACGTTTTTCGTCTGGAAAGCGACGTTTTTGTCAGTATATGGATGTTTCGTTTTAACCGGCCAGTATATCGGTCGCATTTTGTCTTTCATGACTTAGCTGTGATTATGCGTGGAAAACGTTTGGCTTCCGTGGTTTGATAGCGTTCCATCCATAAATGTTTATACGCTCTATAACCAATACCGATAAGGTACGGCGCGTGCCGTAAGACAGGAACGGGTTAGATAATTGATGATGACCGCGCAAAGGGCGCACAAAGAAACATCAAACCCAAGGGGGTGCACATCATGACCAGGTTCAACACTCAGCTCGTCCATGGCCTGCCGGTGAACGACAACAACACCGGAGCCGTGAATCCGCCGATCTACAACTCGTCCACTTATGCTTTCGAATCGGTCGATACCATGCCCCGTTGGGATTACGCGCGCAGCGGCAACCCGACCCGCGAGTTCCTGGAAAGGCAGATCGCCCAGCTCGAGCACGGCACGCGCGGCTTCGCATTCGGTTCCGGGCTGGCGGCAATCCACGCCGTGCTGTCGATATTCCGCCCGGGCGACCGCATCGTCGTCGGCAAGAACATCTACGGCGGCACGTACTCGCTGTTCCATGAGTACTTCGAGCGTTGGGGCGTGCTGGTTGAGGAAGTGGACACCGCCGACTACGACGCGCTCGAGGACGCCGTCTCCGGTCGCTCCGCGACGGGCGCGGCGCATGGATGTCCGGCCAAGGCCGTGTATTTCGAGGTGCTGACCAATCCGTTGCTGCAGGTCAACAACGTGACGAAGATCTCCGAGGTCGCCCACCGTCATGGCGCCATCGCCATCGTGGACAACACGTTCGTGACCCCGTATCTGCAGCAGCCGCTCGACCAGGGCGCGGATATCGTCATCCACTCCGCCACCAAGTACCTCGCGGGCCATTCCGAGGTGAACGCGGGTCTGGTCGTGGTGAAGGACGATGATCTCGGCAAGAAGATCTACTTCGCGCAGAACCGTCTCGGCGGCGTGCTCGCCCCGAACGAATGCGATTCGGTACGCCGTGGCATCCAGACGCTCGCGCTGCGTATGGACCGGCAGCAGGAGAACGCGCGTGCCATTTCCAGCTACCTGCTGCTGCATCCGCTGGTCAAGTCCGTGCACTATCCGGGGCTGCCCGGCCATGAGTACGAGCTCGCCTCGAACGGACTCAAGGGCGGCGGCGCGGTGCTGAGCTTCGAGGTCGTGCCAGGCGTCGATCCGGCGGACGTGCTTGACAACCTGCACGTCTTCCGTCTGGCGGTATCGCTCGGTGCGGTGGAGTCCCTCGCCGAACTGCCCTGCCGCATGACCCATTTCGAACTGCCCCGCGAGGAGCGCCTCAAGGTCGGCATCACCGACGAGCTGGTTCGTCTCGCGGTCGGCATCGAAGACAAGCGTGATCTCATCGAAGACCTTGGCCAGGCGTTCGATATCGCCTATGAGCACTATCTTCAGCGTCATGCCGGAGAGGATTTGTTCGCGCTCGCGCAGCATGTATACGCCTGATAGTCAGGTTTACATAGCACGGTCAAAATATTGAGAGGAATACATATTATGTCCACAGCAGAGGATGGCTGTTTCGAGACCAAGGCCGTTCATGCCGGCTATGACCGTCAAGCGAATGCCGACGCGGTCAGCGTGCCGATTTACGCTTCGGCCGCGTTCGATTTGGAGAACGCCCGGCGTGGCGACGCGCTCGCGGGCGGTGCTCTGAGCGGCTTCGAATACTCCCGTGTCGCCAATCCCACGGTTGACGCTTTGGAACAGCGTCTGGCCGCATTGGAAGGCGGCATCGGAGCCGTAGCATTGTCGTCGGGCATGGCTGCGGTCAGCTATTCCCTGATGTGCGTGACCGAAGGTGGCGGACGCATCGTCGCTCCGGTCAATCTGTATGGCGCGTCCGTTGACGCATTGGGTGATTTTCTGCCGAAATTCGGCATCTACGGCGATTTCGTCACCGACATCAACGATCTGGACGCGGTCGAAGCTGCGATCGGGCCCGACACCAAGGCGATCTACACCGAATCCGTGGCGAACCCCAGCACTGCGGTCGCGGATATCGAGGGACTTGCGAAACTGGCGCACAAACACGGCATCCCGCTGATCGTAGACAACACCGTGCCGACGCCCTATCTACTCCGCCCAATTGAATTCGGTGCCGACATCGTGGTGCATTCCACCACCAAAGGCATCACCGGGCATGGCAACGCGCTCGGCGGCGTCGTCGTGGACGCCGGCCGTTTCGACTGGAACAACGGCAAATTCCCGGCGCTGACCCGAGAGGAACTCGTCATCAGCGACCAGCGTGCCGGCAAGTGGGAAAGTTTCTTCAGTCGTTTCGGCGACCAGGCCTTCATCAAGCGCATCCGCGTCAAATACCTGCGTACCTTCGGCGCGGTGCAGAGCCCGTTCAACGCGTATCTGCAGCTGATCGGCTTGGAGACCCTTGCGGTACGTGAGAAGCAGGAGGTTTCCTCTGCGCTTGCGATTGCGGAGCATCTGCGCTCGCTGCCGCATGTCACCGCGGTCAATTATGCCGCTCTGACGGGCTCGCCTACCTATGATCTGGCGCGGAAGTATCTGCCGAACGGCATCGGAACCATACTGTCGTTCACTGTGGAGGGTGACGAGCGCAACGTCGAGCGGATTCTCGATTCGACGAAGGTGTTCTCGTACGTGCCGAACATCGGCGACGCACGCTCGCTGATCGTCAACCCGACCAAGGTGACGCATCGCGAGGTTCCCGCCGACTACTACGATGCCGCGGGCGTGAGCGACAACCTTATCCGGCTGTCGATCGGTTTGGAGAACGTCGATGATCTGATCGCCGATCTGGACCAGGCGATCGCCGGAGCGTACTGAGTTTTTGAATGACGCATCACACTGAACAGCGTGTCATGCCGAACATGATGCGGCGTGCGGAAAGGCGGTGCGTGGCGATGCTGCGCCGACATTTGGGCGGTCGTGCGGTCGTGCGCGGTCATATGTATGATTTACGTGATTCCGCATGACCATGCGGTCGCATGTTATGAATAGGGGGATTCGCCATGACGAATGACGCGACGATTGATTTCTACGGGGCCGATTGGTGCGGCGATTGCCGTCGTGCCAAGGCCGCTCTCGACCGATTCGGAGTCGCCTACGATCTTCATGACATCGAGCATGAGGATGGCGCTGCCGAGAA
>ERZ808252.781-NODE-781-length-27646-cov-3.512703_pt1 | contig 27646 bp, 26 predicted proteins | sample MGYA00521242_ERZ808252 | MGnify/ENA primary metagenome ERZ808252 (study PRJEB31516, sample SAMN03275581) | gut metagenome | biome: mammalia-associated habitat; material: feces | host: Papio cynocephalus | place: Kenya | collected 2012-08-07 ...
ATATGTATTAAAATCATCATTTTTAAGATGTCTATAAATACTTGGTGGCATTTCAATTCCTTTATTATACTTCTTAGAATTAATAAGCATAATTCCAACATCATGTATTTTTGCTATTTCAACATCTTTAGCAGTAATTTGATCAACACAATATAACGCAATTCTTTTTAATTTAGGTATTCTAGAATCTATATCAGTTTGCATACTTCCTTGTTCTAATATTAATACCTCATTATACGTTCTTTTATTATAAAGTAATTCATCAGGCATCATAAGTTGTTCTACTCTATCTGTTGCTTTTTCTGTAAAACTAAATGGCTGATACAAAGTATAAGAATCTTTTGGAAATATATGAACAATTTGTTCCGGATTTAAATCACTAGCATCATAAACATAAGTATTAGAGTTTTTTAAACTACCAAACACAGATATACAACCATTTCCTACTAAAGAATAAGAATGTCCTACCGGCAAACTATCTTCAAATCTGATTCCTGATTTAACTATAGCAAAAAATGGGCTATCATAGATATTATAAACATCAACACCATATTCATTAGATAGTTCTTCATCTTTATATTTTATAAGTTCATCTTTAACCATAGCATAATCTTTTAACGCTTCTCTTACTTTTTTTCGAGCAAATGACATATCGTCATAGAAAATTTCCATCATATTATATTGTTTTAACTCATTATGTAACTCGATTTTTTCTTTTGCTGATAACACATCTATATTTACTATTTGTTGATATAAATAAAGTCTATCTTCAGGAATATCTATATTCCCAGCATAATAATAATTTAATAATTCTCTCAAATCATACATAATATTATAATAATTTTCTTCAAAATGATAATCTATAATATAATCTGATTTTTTCTCATCTAATGTTTTATTGATTAAATTAATTGCTTCAGTAAATTCATCATTAAATATAAGCTCTCTAAGATTAGTATATTCATTAGGAAATATTTGAATTTGTCTTATTAAATTTCTAAAAATATCATGATATTCATTAGACTTAGCATCTAAGTTGCTTAATTTTTTTATCATATCAATAATATTTTGGTATGTTTCAGGGTAATCAGTATTTAAAATAAATTCTTCCTCTTTAATTTTAGCATAATTATTTAAGTTAGTTGGATCACCACAAAAATTAGCTTCATTAATCAAGAATCTATATTCATAAACATTTACCTCATTCCATAATTTTTTGGCAACAGCCATATTTAACAAATCAGAGGATAAATAGAAAACTTCTCCGTGAGAATTAACATATGAATATCCCTTTCTTTTAGTCATATCCTCAAACGAAAGAGATTTACCAGCAGCTACCAAATTACCAATCGATATATTATGTGATAATAAATCTATATTATATTTTTCTAATATTTTTCTACCAAGTAAATTAGGCTTTTTCTTTAACATTTCATATATTAAATCGTTAGGATAATCATATCTATCAATAAATTTTAATTGATAATCTTTATTAAAATAACTAATTAACTGACCAATATAATCTGCATTTTTATTAAGTTCTAAACATCTATTTATTATTAAATCATATGTTTTACTATTTAGCTTTTTTAAGGTTGCATAGTATTTAGAAATATCAGTGCTTAAAAATAAATCTAAAAATTTTTGATTATTAAATAAAGAATTTACATAATTGGAATAATTTAAAATGTATGTAATTCTATCTTCTATATAATTATACCTTTTTAAAAGTTCAATACCTTCATCATCTAATAAGTTAAGGATTTCTCCATTATAATTATTTTCTAAAAAATCCAGAAATTCACTCTTACTAGAATTAATTATTTTTCTTTTTGTAACACTATCCATATAATCACAACCTTATGGTAAGTATATCATATAATAAATGTTTGTAGCAATTTATAGAAAAGAAAAAATCAGATTAATAATCTGATTATTATTCATTTACCGCACTAAATCTTATTTTAGTTTCAAACTTCTTATTTTTCTTAGCATTATTACTATAATAATAAATTATATATGTATGAACACTACTTTCAGTATCAGTACTAAAGAATCCATCCCCTAAATCTATTGTACTAACACCTTTTAAATTATTTAAATAATATTTAGTTTTAGCATCTGCTTTTTCTGTAATTTTACCATTTCCATCAGTTTTACCACCAAGAATAAAATATATTTCATTATCAGCATATTCATTATAGTTAACATCAAGAAATAATTTATAAGTTAGTATATCATCATTACTATTATTTGTTCCTGTAATTGAAAATGTTTTTGAACCAACTAAATTATCGGATATTTCATAATCACTTGATTTAAACACTGCACTATTACCTTGATATGTAACAACCATTTTTCCATTTGCCACATTAATAACATCCATATCTATACTTCCTGATAAATTATCAGTCATATAAGCAAAACTAGTTCCAATAGTTATAACTACAATAATAGCAACTATCATTACCCCTAATAATGTTTTATTCATCTTTGTCATATTAACTCTCCTTCTTCTAAACGCTTAAACCTAAATAAGCATTAAAATTACAATCAACACCATTTTGTTCTTGGTTAGTCTCAATAAAGAACAAATATAATGTATATTCATGATTTATTTGATTACTACTTTTAGTAAAATAACCAGTTCCTAAATCTATTTTTAAATTAGTTCCTTTACTTATTTTACTAATACCACTTGATGTAAAAGAACTTTTAGCATTAGTAACAATTACACCATTACTATTATTTTTACCTATTAAAATATATCCTATATCATTATTATCAAATTCATTATTAGTAACTACTAAATTTAATTTATATTCCATTTTTAACTCAGTTGTATTCGTTCCACTTACCACAAAACTTTTACTTAATATAGCATCACTTACAGAATTTGTAGGACCAGGTATAACATTACTAAACACTATGTTTGAATTTTTATCTGTAAAATTTATAATCATTTTACCACTAGTCAAATCTATATTAGAAGTTGAATTGCCATTTATAAATGTTGGTGAAAAATAAGAATAAGTTACACCAAAGGTAAAAAGAATTATTAATGCAACAAAACTTATACAAATCATTACAAAATTAGATTTACTCACAAGCATATCACCTTCTATATTAATATTACTAAAAATCAAATTAAACTTCAATTAATTTTTATTATTCATTAAAGAAATCATCAAAATATTCATCATCATTGTCAGTACCAACAACAACACTATCTTTATCAACTACCACTTTAGGCTCTTCTTTAGAATTACTATTATTATCCTTTTTAAAGAAATCATCAAACTTTTCTACCATTGTAGTATCTAATTTATCATAATCTGTAATTTTATTATTTTCTAAATTATTTTGTTTAGCCTTTTCCTCTTGTTCTTCTTTTTCAAGTTCAGCTATTTTAGCATCTATTTTTTTAACTAAACTATCAATATCCATACCGCCATCAAACATACCTGAATTATTATTTGGTTTTTTCATTTGATTTTGTAATTCACTTAAATCTAAGACATCAGTTTTATCTAAGTTTGGATTTCCTTGTTTATTTGAACCAAAAGGATTATTAAATCCTCCAAATGGATTATTATTATTTGGTTTATTTAATCCTTCAAATATATTTCCTAATGGAGTTCCTGAGCCAAAACCATTCTGATTTGGCATCCCACTCATACTATTCATATTACCAAATAACTTTTTCTTTTTCTCTTCTCTAACATACTCTCTAAAATCAAAAATTGATACTTCTCTTGGTATTCTTTCTACAAATTTAGATTCTTCATCCCCATGTCCCCAATTTATTTGAAAGCTTGGCGTCAATTTAGTTTTAAATGGATTCATTCTTTGTCTTAAAATAACAACTTGGAATTTTTTTAATTTTTGTAAATCGCTTGCTGTTAATAATGGACGAGATGCAGTCTTTTCTTTTTCCTTAGACTTTGCTTCCCCACACAATTTACTAATTTCTTCCAAATCAGCTAAATCACTACTATTAATAAAGATTTTATTACCACAATTACCTTTAATAGTATCAGCTTGTTCTTTTCCATATACATCATTTAATTGTGAAAATCCTTGAATAATAAAGGTAAATCTAATATTTCTTGAACGTGCTGCTGAAACCATTGCTGTTACATCTTTAAGTGGTGGCATATTAGCAAACTCATCTAAAATAAAGTTTGTTCTTATCGGAAGTTTACCTTTTGGTGATTTATGTGCAACATCAACTAAAACTTCATAAGCCTGTTTTAAAAAAATAGTTGCAAGTGGATGATATGTTGTTTTTTCATCATGAATTACAATAAATAATGCTGTTTTTTCTTGACCAATACTACGCATATCAAAATCACTATAAGAAAGCATTTCACTTAAATTCTTCTGTGTAGTAAACTTTTCCATCTTTTCACTAAAAACAGATAAGACACTAGTTCGAGTTTCAGTTGGACCAGTAATTGTTGACTTAGCAAAGTTATAAGCAGTTGAGTCTTTACCTTTTAAATCAAAGTAAGCTGTAGCATAATTACTTGGAGCAAAACTTTCTTCTCCAACAGCTGCCATATAGTTTATTGAATTTATATTAATATATTTTTCTTCAGCATCTTGAAATAATCCAAGAGCAAGTCCATTAAAGTATCCCATACTAGCATTTCCCCAGAAAGGATCACTAGCTTTTGGATCATTAACCATATTAAATGATACATCTTTTAAAAGTTCAATTGCTTTATCTTCATTACCTTGTTTAAATAAATCATAAGGAATTGCTAAAGGATTCCAAGCATTACCCATTTGAGGATCTCTAAAATTTAAAGTAATTATATTATAACCTTTACTTCTTAAAAAGTTAGCATGATCTCTATAAAGTTCTCCTTTAGGATCTGTTATAATCATTGATTCACCCTTACGGCCTAAACTCTCAATCATTGGCTCTACAACACATTGACTCTTACCATTACCAGTAGAACCTATTACTAAACTATGAAAAGAGCCATCATCAACCCACATATCTTTTCCATCATTTACAAGTGGAACACCAGCCGCATCGGCATCCAAACTACTAATTACTACTTTTTTAACATCATCAGCATTTTTCATTTCCTTTTCAGTTGCAAATCTAGTATATCCCTTTTCATCTTCTTTTTCTCCTATTTTAAGACCAATACCAGTTCCTTTCTCATGATCAAAAATATATGATGAAACACTTAAAAATATTGATACTAATACAGCAAAAAACACTAATAAAGTTGGTAACAAATATGGAGGGAAAAATCCTGCAAAAAAGTTAATACCATACAATTTGCCTTCATTCAGCAAAGATGATAAATTAAGTACTGCCAGTGAACATAAAAAAAGTAAAAATATACTATAAATGACAAACATCATTAAATCTTTTGAAGATATTCTAAACTTCACGTTAACTCCCTCTCTTCTCTTTTAAATTATACACTATAATTATTTTTAATTCAATTATTACAATTACTAGAATAATATAAATTCATATTGTAAACATCATATGGCTTTAGAGCATCTAATGTAAACTTTTTGTAAGTTAATCCACCACCAGTAACGTAAGCTGCTGTTATTGAAGAGCCAGTATTCTGAAGTATCATATATACCTTAGCCCCATATATAATTATATCTCCCGGATTACCATATTCAATATCAATTTTTTCAGCAAGATTTTTATAATCACTTAATTTATTAGCAACATTTTTAACATTGCCAGCATTTAATGCCCAATTAATTAATGTTTCATCATAAAATCCATGAATACCACCATCAGAATCTTTTCCCCAATTTGGATTAACAATTAAACTATCATCATTTTTTCCACCATAAGGAATTCTAAAATTATGACTATTTAATTCGTCTATTAAAGTTAATACTTTAGTAGCAATTCCAGTTCCGGTACAATTTTCACCAGAATTATTAATTTTATCAGTTAAACTTTTAATTCCATCTTCTCCTATTATTGTTACTAAACTATCATTAATTTTAGTTTCAGTGTCATCATGAGAATAATCAACATCGCTATCAATAGGATCACTAGAGCCAAAATTCCAATTTAAAATATTTAAAAAATTGTTCATAGCAGAATCCAAGAAAACAATAATAAAGATAAAAATAAATAATATAAATACTACCCCACCAATACCTAAAAAAATTTTTATTTTTAATAAATTTAATTTACCATTACCTTTACCATTCCCAAATAAACTTATTAAATTTTTACTATTTGATTTTCCTTTACTAAGAAAACCATTTAAAATATTCTTAGTTTTATTACTATTATTATTATTTTGACTAATACTTTGATTTTTATCATTTAATGATGAGGTATTACTATTTTGTTCATCATTTTGTTGATTATTATTGTAATCGTTATTGTTACCTGTATTACCATTAGTAATTATTTTTTTACTTAAATAATTATTTTTTAATTTATTCATAGAACCATTATTTTTTGGAATTTGTTTAGTTAAATCAACTTTTTTTCTATAATAACTTTGATAGTTTGGTATATTTTTTCTTGAAATTGATTTTTGAGTAGTTAAATTAGGAATACTACTATCATCTAATTCTTCAATATCATTATCTAAAAGTTCATAGTCATCATTCATGTATTAAACTCCTCCTAATTAATTCTTATTAAATAATTATTAATACTATTTTCTATAAAAACAAATTTATTATCATCTTCATCAATTACATAAATAGATCTTTTTCCATCAATTACTCCCGAAGAATAATTTTTTACCCTAGCATTTAAAAATTTAATTGTTTTAATTCTTGATATCATATGATCAAATTCTTCATAAGTTTGATATTTTTCTTTAGTTGTCTCATCTAATTTATAATATATATCTTTTGGATTATATACAATATCTGATACTGTATCTGCTAAATACTTATTTGCCACTTCTTCTAAAGAAACATAAATTCTTTGAACTTCATTAACCTTATAATCATGAAAATATTCATCAAATTCATTAAATGTATTACTTTTATTTTTTGCTTTATTATATAATAGACTAAAAATTAATGTTCCCACAATAACTAAGAAACTAATTATTACAACAAACCAATTATTATTTTTATTTTCCATTTATAACTCCATCATATATATTTTTATCAATAGGTGTTATTGTAAATAATTTAGAATCAGAACTTAATTTAATTAATAAATAATTTTCACCTAATTTATTTACTCCATTTTTTAATTCTTCGTATAAAATCCCCTTTAAATAATAATTATTTTCATAATTATACATCTCAGTTATTTTAATACTAATATTTTTATTTGAAAATATATTATTTATTTGATTACTACTTTTATAATTTTCGTCTAATAGTTTATTTACACTATCTATATCATTTACTGAAAGATAATTAAAATATTTATTAGCACAATTCTCTATAGTATAAAAATCATTATAATCTATTACTAAAGAATAAATTACTTTATTTTCTATAGAATTATTTACTTTTTCATTTTCCTTTTTAGAAAGTATCAATATAAGAATAGATAAACAAACTATAAAAATAAATAACAATACAAAATTATATTTTTTTTTCATATTGCTCCTTTACTTACATCCACTTGCAACATATGTATAATACGCATTTGCATTATTTGCTCTTGTAGTATCACATTGAGTATGGTTTTTGGGATTCTCAAAACTATGGCAAAAAGTTGCCCCAATATCACTTGCACTTTCGTTACCTGACATTATTGAATTATATAAGCCACTATAACCTGTTTGCAATTCTTGAAATAAAAAGCTAACTTGATTTCCCATGTCTCCAATAGAAACACTATTTGATTTTGCCATACCAAGCAAACCTTGCTTTCTAGTCTTAAACGTCCACTGACATATTCCGTATCCTGCGGAATCATTTATGAAATTATTATAAGATCCATTATCAACTGCTGTTGTATAACTTTCATCCGTATATCCAAGCTTTGATTCATATTCATTTTGTAAATTTATTGGATTAAATCCACTTTCAGCAGCAATATTAGTCATTATTCCAGCAATTCCATTATCTGATGCACCACTTTCCTTTAAGGTTAAACAAATAGTTTGTTGATTATTACCACCCAAAACAGTTCCTACACTATTTGTTTTTGGTCTTGGATTTTGCATACTTATATAAGTATTAGGGTTTACTCTAGCACCACTAGAAACTTTTAATTCAAAATGAAGTGCTTTTTCACTAGTATCTCCAGTATTTCCCATTATACCTATTATTTCTCCTTGAGAAACACTTTGGCCCTCTATAGCCGATACACTTTCTAAATAACTATAAATACTTGAAGTACCATCGGAATGAGATATCACAACCATATTACCATATCCAGAATTGCAAGTTCGATCACCAGTTGAACACGTATTAACTATTTTAGATATTATTCCAGATTTAATAGCAATAATATTAACATTATCTTCAAACGAACCAATATCTATCCCTTCATTTGAGCCAGGATTATAATCCTTTAAAATATAAGAACTAACTGGATCCCCTTTTGCAAAAGATTTATCATTTTCATTCGTTACTTCAGCACTACCAATTGGATAGTAATACATATTATTAATACTACTAAAATAAGATACAGTCTCCGGATGTTCTTTATAAAATAAATCAAGACATTCTTTAATTTCTAATACAATTTCTTTTCTTTCTTCAACAATTTTTTCATGATATTCATTATATAAATTTTCATCATGTTCCATTGCATTTTCCAAATCAATAATAGTTTCATAACCAGTTTTTTCAATAATATGGTCAAATCTATCTTGGAAATGTGGTTTATTATCAAAATACTGACTATCTTCTAAAAATTGCCAATATGACTCCTCACTAACTGTTTTTTTATTAGCAACTGTATAAATGCCACCTTGATCTAAACATTCCTGATGTTTTTTACTTCTTGTTATACCAAAAAAATTAGTTAGACCAGAATTTACTAATAATTGTTCTCCAAGATTAACCATATTAGTAGAAATAACAACATTACAAGTAAAACTTCCATCATCATTTTTAGTTAAAGAACCTTGATTACAATAAGGAGTACTAGTTCCATCTTTGGTCTCATACGAGGGACTTGACGTTGTATAACACGTAGCCTCATAACCAACCATGGCTTTTATTAATAATTTAATAGAATTTGATTCTTTTGTAAGAGACGTTGCATCACTCTTATCATCTACATCAATATTGTCATCCTCATTATCAAAATCAAATGATATTTTACTAAACCAATTTTTATAAAATCTATTATCATCTCTGAAAGCATCAGGATTAAGACCATAATATAATGTACTAACAATTATTTCATCTTTTATATATAAACCACTTTTTTCATATTTAGTAAGCATTTTATATAATTTATTAAAAAATTTCTTTTGCGATTTTAATACTTGTTCAGTACATTTATCACTATCCTCATCATTTTCACAAGTGCTAGACCAATAATCTTGATATTGTTCTTTAAAATCTTCCCATTTAAAAGTAGCATAATTGTATCCATCAGCTTCACCTTTTTGACTAAATATCAAAAAAAGTGATATGCACAATATCATTTTTACTAAAAATTTAAAATGTTTATTTATCACTTTCATTAAATTTTACACCTTCTCTAATTATAGTCCTCCACCAGAACCAAATGAATCCAATTCTTCCTGAGTTAGGATTACATTAATACGCATTCTTCTATTACCACAAACAAATAATGCTTCTCCTTGACTATAAGTTTTTATACTTTCTTTTTCATTATCATTTAAATCAATTAATTTTGCTAAATCTTCGACTGCTTGCTTACGAAGCCCCATTACCAAATAATAAGAAGCATTATCAAATATCGCCTTACCATGAACATACACCTTAGGATCAGCAAAATCAGTTGGCTGTTGTGTAATAATTATTGTACCAGTATTATACTTACGACTTCTTCTTTGAACTTGAGCCAAGAATTCAGCACCAAGTTCATTTCCAGCACCAAGTAACACATGAGCCTCATCTACATACATAACAGTATTAGTAGATTTATCTAAACATAATCCCCACGCATATTTTAAAATATTAAAGAATAATGCATTTCTAATATTAGCATCACTATTCATAAGTTCCTTAATATTAAATACAATAAAATTACTATCAGCTTGCAATGAAGTATGACCATTAAAATAATATCTTAATTCCCCAATAAAAGGTCTAATTCTAAGTTCAAGTCTTTCCATAACATCTTTTTCTCTAGTTGCTTCTGGCATTGATAAAAGTTTTCCTTTAATTGTTGAATAAACATCATCAAAAGTTGGATAATCAGATGATTTAAAATTACTAAAATCAGTATTAAAGTCAATATTAAATCTTTTATATGTTTCTTGACATACTTCACTAAACATCTGTAAAACATCATCTTCAATAGATGGATAATAATATTTTAAAAATGCTTTAATTGATTGCAAAGTTCTAGTTAAAACAGAATATCCTGCTCCATCTTTTAATTCATCTTCATCAGCATCCATTATAACTTCGAGTGGATTTATAAGTCCATAAGCTCCACCCTTGCCTAAATCGATAAAGTCTCCCCCAAAGTTCTTAGTCATTTCTTCTAATTCGCCCTCGGGATCTATTGCAATAATTTTATAGTTATTTCTAATATGAGTCCTAAGTAAAAGTTTAGCAGATGTACTCTTACCACTTCCTGATGTACCCAATATAATTATGTTAGCATTATTACGATTATATTCTTTCTTCAATTGATATAAAAATTGATTAAATAAAACAACACCACCAGAGAAATCTACGCCAAGTAATGTACTAGATCCCGGATCCTTTATACTATCAAAAACAAAAGGATACATTGCAGCAATAGTTGGACTTGGAATTGGAATACCTACTCTATCTTCAATATCTTGTTTAGGAAATATTGGAAGCATTGATTTAAGAACCTTTTCTTGTTCAAACATCATTGGAATTCCTCTCATTCCCATACTATCTAGATAATTTCTAACTTGCATCTTTTTATTTTCAAGTTCATCCTTAGTATCAGCAGTTATCATAATATGCATTTGAAAATCAAATATTTTAGCCTGAGTTGCGGCAAGCATTTGAGTAAATGCTTCTAATGATTCATAATCCTGCCTTATTCTTTCTTGCAATGTTCTATCATGTTCTTTTTGATATCTATCTTTTAAATCAACCAATTCTTTATTAAGCATTTTAGTCATAGATGAAAATGGTATAGGTATATGTTTAACAACAATCTTTATTCCAGGAATACTCGTAATATTTGATAAATATCCAGGCATTATTGTTTTAGGATAACTAATTACCGTTAAAATAGTTGCATATTTATCACTAATATAAAAATCATTAATATTAAATTTCAAGCCCTTAGGAGCAATTTCACTTTTTAAATTGGCTCTACTCATTAGTAATCACCGTCCCAAATTCATTTTTTAATCCCCCATTTAAGAAATTTTGTAACAAAAATTTCAAATCTTCATCACTAGTTTTACTTGATATTAAACCACTAGTGGCAAGACCAGTAATTAATTGTTGTACATGTTTATTTATTTTTTCTAAATCTTTATCTCTAAATAAAATATAATATTCAGTATCAACTACATTATATTGATTACTAGAAAACATTTCTGCTTTTTGTATATCTTCGCTTATTAATTTTCTAATTGCTTGATTTCCTGCATTATCAAAGTCAAGTTGTAATTGTGATAAATACATTTTTATATCTACCGGTCTATCAGCAACCATAAGCCAAAATTCATAATCAATAGTACTATAAAAATTTCTTAAACTCATTATAATATTATTTTGACTTTGATAATCTAAAATAAAAATATTTTTTGGTTCTACTTTAATTCCCGTAACCATCCATCCATTATCTAAATTAATCATTCCATTGCTAATTGATTTAACAGGAAGCCAATCTTCAGAATATTTATTTTGTGTCTTCGTCATACCGAATACACCAGCCTTTCCAACGATACTCTTTTTGTTCTACAAAATAAGTCCAAATATTTTTTATAAAAGTTCTAACATTATGTTGATTAGGAAGAGGAATGATTAAAAATACACAAATAAGTAATGGCAACAATATTATAAAAGCTCCCATAAGTGAATCAGCTTTAACAATAAATAGAAGTATTAAAGTTATAGCCATTCCAGTTCCTCCAATGATTAAATCAGTAGTATTAAACATCCCTAGTATCAACATAGAATTTTTTGAATTAGCAGGTATCATATATTCATTATTCCCCATATTTTATCCTCCTATTTTTTTCCATCTTTATTTTCATTTAAATCAGGTAATTTTCCATCATGTTTTTTGGTATAATCTATTATTTTTTCAAGACTTTCTAATGTTTCAGCTTGAGAAGTTTTAGTCTTAATATTTGCAGAAGCATAATCTCTTATTGCCTTAAATTTAGCGTTATAATCTTTATCAAGTTTTCCATCTTTTTCACTAGAGTATGTTCCTTCAGCACAACCAACCATGTAATCTTCAACTTGTGAAGCAATTTCATTAATAGCATCTTTCGTAGCTTTTTCCATCATATTTTTTTCAATTTCTGAATATTTTTCCTTAAATAAATGATTTTCAACTTCTTTTCTATACTCAGATTCAAATAAGTAATCATTTACTGTACTACTTGCAAGTGATTCTCTTAAAACTTCTTTTGTTGCTTGTTCTTTAATGCTATCGCCATAATCTTCTTTCATTTGTTCTACAGCTAATTTGTCATGTTCTTTAGACTTTTCTTCATTTACAAAACCATCAAAAAACTTTTCTGTAAATTCTTGAAATTTATTTTGCTTTTCACGTTTTATTCTATCATTTATAGCTTGTTCTGCATCCGCACTAGAACTAAATAATATACCACCATCACCATTTAAAACTTCTTGTCTGATTTTTTCTTCATCAGCAGCAGTGAATGATTGATCAACCATATTTTGTATTTTGTTACATGCTTGTTGTTCAAATATTGTTTGCTTAGAATCGAGAATAGCTTGTTTAGCAGTACTTAATGTAACATTGCTAACACCACCAACTTCACTTATCTTTGAATTTAAAGCAGTATTAACTTTCGTGTTAACAAGATTCATTTCATCAGTTGATAAACTTACATTTGCAATTCCTCCAGAAGCCTGAATTTGAGCATCTACTGTTGCAGATAAATTAGACAATCTAGAATTAATTTCTTTCTTTTGTTTATCATTTAAATCAAGTTTTGAAATATCACCATTAACTGAATTTAACATATTAGAAACGTTCAATTTAGCGTTATTTTCTAAGTTAGATTTAATACTTGAGTCAGTTATAACTGCGTTAACACCACCTTTATTTTCAATTTCTAATTGAACTGCTTTATTAGTTTGAACTTTAGCTTCTGCTTTAACTTTTTCAATAGCGGTCTGGTTTCCACTTAATACAGAATTATTATATAAGCTAATTGCTTCATCTCTCTTCAAGTATGATTCAATAGCACGTTTTTCATCTTGATTGGTTGTAGTAGCAGCTATTTGACTTAATCTTTCATTTATCTTAGTTTTTCTTTCTTCTGGAGTTAATGTTATACCAGCACCTTTAGCCTCATTATCAACAAATTCAGCGGCTTGTTTATAAGCATCCGAATTTGCCGCAAAATCTCGGTTAGCACTTGCATAATCATTACTAAGTGTATTCATATCATCAAATGTATTTGGAACATTTGGTTTAATATTCTCATCAATATATTGATTTGCTTCATCTTCAGCATGTTTTTTTACGGTCTTTTCATAAGCCTTTCCATAATTTTCATCAACCTTTGTTCCAAAAGATTTACCGCCAAGTAATCCTTGCTTCTTTCCTGGACCATATGTGTTTGAAAATACATTCTCTCCTTGTTTTTTAAATTGTTTCATACCACCACCAGCAAAACCTTTTGCAGCACCTTGTTTAGCAGCCGCTCCTACATTCATATGAGTAAGTCCTTCAGCACCTTTTCCGCCAATTTTAAATCTTGCATTATTTCTTAATGCTGACCATGCACTTCCAGCTGCACCAGCTCCAGCACCTACACCTTTACCGGCTAAAGCTCCAGCAGCTGCCGCTGCACCACCAAGAATTGGTGCTCCAGTAAGTTTCTTAGCAATATCTTTTGGCATAAATCCACCACCAAGACCAGAGGATCCAATAAGTTCTTCCAATAATTTCGGTGCTTCTTTTGCAAATAACAACACACCAAATATAAGAACTAATTTTGTAAATAACATAACTATAGTAGATACATTACCAATTCCTGCAAACAATCCACCATTATTGCTATTAAATCCACTAACTAGTAGTTCAATCATATACATTGAAAAATATATAGTAATAAGTCTTAAAAATAATGATAAATAAGTCTTAATAATATTGCTTACCCACTTTGAAAATACACCACCACTTGGCTTAGTAATTCTTAACATAACAGGTATCGGAGCAATAATTTGTAAAAACGCTAATTTAGCAACTCTTATTCCTACATCAAAAGCATAAGATATAAACATCAATAACGCTACAACACCACCTATAGTTGAAACTAAAGGCAAAAATTCCATTGTAGGTGTATTACTAGTTAGTCCATCTTCTAGTTTAGAGTCCTTTATAAAACTACCAACATTTTCAACTACTCCTGCAGCATATGCATCAACAAAATCAGAACACGAACTTGATAAAGAACTATCATTTTTACATTCTTCATAAGAAACTGCATCTCCATCAGAAGTAATAGGATGATAAAACGTAGCATATATCATCGTCGAAATATTATTTCCCATTGTTTTAGGTTCTGAAGAAGCAAGTCCATCACTCCCTAAAATCATTTGTTCTATAACACGAGAATCTATTATATCATTTTGTAAAATACTCATGTATTTAAAAATCGGAGGAAGTACAGTTATAATAACAACAGAAATAACAAATCCTTTAAATATTCCTTGAATAGATTTATCCCCTCCGCTAGATGCTTTATCCGGATTAATTATAAGAAGTATTATATTATAGGCAACCACAAAAAGCATTGCTATTCCTAAAATAGTATAAACTCTTTCAGTTAATGCACCAATCTGATCTGATGAATCATTATATAAACTAACTTTACTTACAGCAATAAAAACTTGATAGAAAGTGGAAATTAATGAATAAAATATACCATCTATTAAAAAACAAAGTCCATAAAATGTAGTCTTTAAAAATTTAGCTATCGCAAACAACATATAATCACCTTCTTCTTATTTAATTGATACAAGTCCCCGTACCTGGATAAACTAAATTTAATATTAAATTTAAAATAACAGGTAAAAGATATAAAACAACTACTAATATTAATCTAGTCCCAAATTTTTTTCCCGCTTTTTGTAATCCCTCAGCTGCTTTACTAGTAATTGCACCTACAAATTCATAAGAAGAAAGAGCAAGTGTTAAAATTGGTGCAATAATCTTAAAAGCTTTAAAAATATATTGTAAATCATCTTTAAATTTACCTAAACCACTACAATTCATATTTTCACTTGTTGTATCCACACTAGCCTTAGTTGTAGTTGTTGCATCAACTTGAATAACTGTAAAAATTGTCATTCCCATTAATATTAGCAACAATATATTAATAATATTTTTCTTCATAAATATCAATCCATTCAATATCATTTCTCATAAAAAATTATACCATAAAAAAAAACAACAGTAAAGTTGTTATTTTAATTCAATTTTACTATTATTGACAATTGCTTGGATGTAATAAACATTCTTTACAAGTTGGCCATCCTAATGAGGTTTGTGCTTCTTGGAATCCAGCTACTAAACCAAAAATCCAAATAACTAATGAAGGTATTAAATATATAATTAATCCAGCAATTATTCTCATACCTAAAGACTTAGCACTTTTTTTAATTTCATCATCTTTACTAGCTGTAACAGCCTTTCCTAAATCCAAAGCACCTAATAAAATAATTATTATTGGAATAATTAATTTAAATATTAATAAAGCCCATCCTACTATTTGCATAATATCTTTTGCATTTTCACAAAAACCAGTCATGTTCATATAAATCTTCTCCCTTCTCCTTTACATCTAAAACAATTTTAACTTATTTTTTCTATTACGTCAATTTTTTATTTAAAATTTAACAAAAATTATTTATTTTCTTGTTTATCAAAGCCAAGTTTTAATAATAATTTATCAACAGATAGTAACCTTTCCCTACGTTCATCAAAATTTATTAAATTATAAAAAACATTAATTCCAGTTTGCCTTTCAAAATAATTTATTTCATCATCTTTTAAAGCACTTCTATTTAATACAATCTTCTTACCTTCAATTTTTTCTTTAAAATATGAAGTATTATTAATACATTTTGATAATCTAATTATCCCAGGCTCTAATAAATATATTATATCATCACATAAATGATCTTTATCCTCAAAATAATTTAAATCAATAATTATAACATGAATATCTTTTAATTTTTTTTCTATATTTAATTTAGTTTCTAAATAATCAATATAATACAATATATTAGGATTTCTAAAATACAAACTATCATGTCCATTAATTTCAATACCCTTAACATTATAATTTAATGATAACTGTTTTACCATCTGACACATAAGTGTTGTTGCTCCTGCACCTTCAGACAAATTTTGAACACCAATAATAACTTGTTTATTATTACTTATTGCACTATTAGTTGGTTGTTCTATTTGATTTATATTATCTGTAACACTACTAATATGTTGCTCTGTTTGATTTATATTATTATTTTTAGGATTACTATTTTCTGTTAAAACACTAGCAAACGTATCATTTTTAAGATATTTCTTTACATCATCATATGTATTAGATCTACTAATTAAATAACTAATTCCTTGTGCATTTTTTGTAAAATTATAAAAACCATTATTAATTAAATCAGATATAAACTTATTATCGTTACAATAATCATTATTATCCAAAAGTAAAATTACTTTGTCTTTGCCAAAGTAATTTAATACATCAAATAAATTTGAACTTACGATAAAATTTTTAATTGCAGTTATATCTATAATTACTCTATTAAAATAAAAATTCACTAATTCACTTTTTAAATCATCTACATTAAATTCACCATGAAGTGTTTTAATAACATCAATATTTAATGAATTAATAACATTTATATTTTTGTTTACAATTACTAAATTCATCTAATCACCTTAATCTTTTGCAAAATATACTGCTTTTGTTTCACCAGTTACAGGAAACGTAAATACATTATCAAGTATTGGAATATCAAATTTAAAGAATACAGTAACACGATAATATTTTCTTAATAAAACATTATCATTAACTTCTCTAGTATAAACACAATACTTATATTTATTTGAATTTGCACCGGTTGTAGCCTGTGGTAATTTTCCTTCAAGTGTTCCATTTGCTGATTCACTTTCTTCACCATAATCAGTATCTACCTTTGTGCAAGCACCATAAACATAATATCCAGAATTATTAAGATACTTGTTAATTTTTTCTTGAGCAGCATCAGTAAGACCTTCACTTTCTTCAATTATGGAAATAATCCCATTTTTTACTTTAAAGGCTTTTGAATAATTTACTGATAATGCTAAATAACTAGTAAACAAAACAATAAATACAATTACAATACCAACTATCCAAGTTCCACCAATTGATTCCCTCATACTATCTTATAATACTATCCATTATTTGTGTTTGAATTTGTGTTTGAACTTGTATCTTTTTCAACTGGGCAAACAACATCTTGCATTATGCCATTAGCATCATAATATTTACAATTACAAGTACTTTCATTTCCAGAACATTCACAATTAAATTTATTAGCACAGTTTGTTTGATTTAAAATATTTACCTTTATTTGTGGCCAAACAATTGCTGTAAAAACACCTCCAATAGCCGCAATTGCAACAACTGTAATAGCAGTCATACTTAATTCTCCTGATGCTTCTTTCATATATAAATTCCTCCTTTATTATTTTATTACATTTTTATTATATATCAAAAAAAATAAACTATCAATATAATTTGACAGTTTATTTGCACTAATAAATTATTTACATTTACTAGGATTATCAATACAATTAATACATATTTGATAATCTGCATTATCTTCACCCAGACTATTGACTACTAATCTAACAATAGTAGGTATAAAGAAAACAATTAAACCAATAACAAGTCTTTTTCCTAAAGTAAGCAAATTTTTCTTTAAATCATCTGTTTTACCACTAGTTACAGTTTTATATATATCCATCGAACCTACTATAATTATAAATATAGGAACACATAATCTTATAATTAGTAAAAAAACAGATATCAATTGTAAAGTTTTAGAAAAATCCTGACAAAAATTTTGAGCAACATATTCATCAGCATAAACATTAATTATACTAGATTTAATAAATCTAAAAATTAAATTACTCATAATCATATTTTTCATCCTCCTTAGCAGGTATTATTCTTCTAATAAATTTAAAAGCAACTACTCCCATTATTCCCAATAATAAAATTATTAATATAACAATTGGTGCATTACTTTTCTTTTTTACTTCAGCATCTTTAATTATATTAAATGTATAAAGATTACTTGTTCCATCTTCAGCAATTATGTTAACATAAATTTTACTACCATTTACTAAATCAGAATTTCCTTCAATTTCATATTTAGCATTATTATCCTCTAAATCAATATTAAATACTAATACTTTATCTTCCTTATTAATTTTTAAATCATATTCATATTGTGATTGATCAAATGCAAAATCATAATTACTTATTGTTATATTTGCATTAGTGTTATTTGAAAGACTTTTTAATTTTAAAGTTATTGTATAATCCTTTATTGACCCATCTTCAGCAGTTACTTTAATAATTACAGGCTTATTTATATCTATATTTTGATTATTGGAAATTGTTACACTCGCTTTATCTGATTCTGTTTCATATGTAATATCTAATTTTTTTATATCTTTATCTACCACAATTTCATATGATAATTGTTCTTTTATAAATTCAAAACTATAACCTTCAACTGTTAAATTTTTTAAATATGAATTACTATCTTTTACAGGTACTGTTGTAGTCGTTGTAGTTGTTGTCGTTGTAGTAGTATTTGTTTTTTTGGTATTTCTAGTAGTATTTGTTCTTTTAGTTGTTTTAGTTGTTGGCTTAATTGTTGGAGGAACATATATTTTTGAAGTAGTTGATGTAGTTTTTGAAACATATATTGATCCATTATTAATTTTATTACAATCATATCCAACAACTATTCCACAATAATTAATACTATTATTAGTTGAGCAAGTTCCAACATAATTTGTACAACCTGAACTAATTGTATAATAATAAAAGTCTGTATTACCATTAGAGCAAACTAAAGTATTTCTATTAAATGTAAATGATGATTGCCAAACTCCATTTGAACATGTTTCTTTAATACAATAATTATGTGTTCCAGTGCCACTTGCTGTAACATTTTTAGAATCAAATGACAAACATTCCTGTAAACTACTACCGAAATTCATACTATTCGCATTTACAAATATGGGAAATAAAAAAATACAAAATATAAATATTTTTTTCATAAAAAACACTCCTAAAAAAAGATAATACCAGTAATGGTATTACCCTACCAAGACCTAAAATAATAATATCATATAATTATTATTTTTTAAATCTTTTTAAATACATTTTTCTTATCTATTATAAATAACACAACTGTAACTACTATTCCTATAGTACCTAGAACTATAAAATAATCTTCAACTCCAGTTTCTTTATTTTCTGTCGTTCCTGTATCCTTATTACTACCTGTAGTTGCTTTTGTTGTTGTAGTTGTTGTACTAAACGGTTTTTTATTATCATCAGTACTACCAGCTAAATAATCACAATCATATTTATAAATTCTTGTTGCATAAAGTGTACCTTCATCCACATTACAACTATCTCCATCTTTAAGATTATTTGCTCCATTACTAATTACATCATAATATGCATTTTTATTATTATTAGCACATACTAATGCATTACTTATTGTTGTATTTTTAATAGTTAATTTTCTTGTTCCATTTACACAAGATATTTCTAATCCTTCAATATAAAATCCATTAGTTGCTTTTTTCATCTCGTCATAGTCATTAAGATTAATTGAATCTTCAACATTTTGTTTTTCACCAGCACTAGCTCCTATCGCTTTAGTATCACTTGTAACTTTTGCACTAACCACTAAAGGCATCAACATTAATACCCCCAAAATGAACATCTTTTTCATATCTTATCCCTCCATATACTCTTTATTTGTTATATTTTTTCTTTTAACTATTAATATTATACCAGAAACTGTAATAAATAAACATATACTTATTGAAACAATTATTTCAATTTTTTTATTATAAGCCTCTTTTTGTATATCTATTGAATATAAATTTGTTAAACCATTTTCAGCTATTACTTTTATTCTAACAGTACTAAAGCCCGTTAAATTATTATTTCCATACATATAAATATCAGCTCTATCTGATTCAGGCGATGCACTTATTAATAATGTTTTTTCTCTTTTAATTCTTATTTCATAATCTAATTTATCTGGCGTAAATTCAATATTATAATTTTTTATATTTAAAGATCCTAATTTAGCAGAATTTGATACATCTAAACCACTTTCTTTTCTTATTACATGTAAACTATATATTCTAGTCTTATTTCCATTTTTAACTTCAATTTGAATTAAATTATTTCCTACTTTTAATCCCGTATTATTTCCTACTTTTACTTCCGCATTCTCATTTTCTGCAAACGCATATATAGGAATATCTTCTATTTCATACGGAACAGTTATTGTATAATCATATGTTTCCTTATCAAATCCAAGCATAGTTCCAGGAACTGTTAAACTACTTAAATAAGTACTATTTACATTTTCTATATATTCTCCACTTTTTATAAAAGTTATTACATAACTTCTAATACTTCCAGTTTCACTTATAACTTTAAGTACTACTGACTGTGTATCCTCGGTTATTTCAACCTCTCTTGGCTCATATCCCTCTACAAATTTTGAAGTACTACTTTCTAATTCAGCATTAACACTTATTTTCTTTGTAAATTTACTTATTTTTACATCATAATTTGTTGTATACGAATCAAAATCTATATTCCCTTTACTTAATTTAATATTTTTAAGCAAATTAGAATTATTTCTGTCATCTACTCTATTTATTATGAATGAATAGCATCTTTCTTTTCCATCTTTATTTACTATTTTAATTAATGCTACATTTCTACCATAATCTAAATTTATTGTTCTTGGCTCAAACCCTGATACATATGAAGCATCCTCACTTGTTAATGTAGCATATATTGCTATTTTACTAGAAGTTACTGATAATTCATAAGATGTCGATAATCTATTAAAACCACCTATTGAATCAGCTAATAAATCATTAGATAATAATGCATATTTAGAATCTTTAATCTTATTATTATTATATCCTACTGTATTATCTAATGAACTTATATTAGTACTTATATCATTACCATTTTCATCTTGTAATTTAAAACTTGCAAGTGTAGTACTTAAATCAGCATCATATATTTTAGCTAAAACTGGATAACTAATTCTCTGTTTATTATTTATAGTCCAAATAAAATAAGTACCAACTGTCTTTTCAATACTTGCCAAATTATTTGCTGCATTAAAGTTAATCCATGTAGAATTTACAGTTGGCTCTTCTCCATTTGATACATAATAACCTATAACTTGATTATCACCATAAGTAATTCCTTTAATATTTATAGTTCCTATTCCCTTTGAGTTAATAATTCCAGCTGAAGCATTAACACCAGGTCTTTTAATATAATTACAAGTATACACATACTCCTTGTATTTTTTACTAGAATCAGTTTCAGAACTATTATCAATAGTCATTTTATAACTATATTCATAATCTTCTGCACAAGTAACTATATTATTTCTTGTATTTTCATTATCATCTTTTTCACAAATTCTAACAGTTACATCACCCTTAACATTTTTAACATAGCTACTTGTCTCACAAGTACTAGCCTCACTACATGTTGGTTTATCGCTTGTTATATATGATTTATCTACATAAACAGTTTTACCATCATACTCTACCTCACAAGCATTACCTGTACAAGCATTAGCAATTGATTTTTTAAATGTAACAATTGAACCACATTTAATTTCTGTTTTATTTTCACTTAATTCTTGATTTGTAAAATAGTAAGTCGCATCAGATATATAACGTTCAATTTTTTGATAACAACCTGTTTTAGTTTCATCATTTGTAATATTACTTTTATATATTTGCGTATTTGATACTTTAGATCCATTTATAGATGTTACATCACATACTGCATTATCTCCTGTTGTACAAGTAGTTATATATAGTTTATCACCACATTTAATACTTTTACCCATAAATTCTTTATCTTTAGCATAATACTCACTATTTAATGTTTCAGTTTTATTATCTTCTACTGGCTTATCAGTTTGAGAATTACCACCACCACTAGTATTTCCACTAGAACTATTATTATAGCATGCCTTTACTGTAACCCCACTATTTACACACCATACTTCAGTTCCGGTCGTCCTAACTCCAGTAGAACAATCACCATCACCAGCTAAACCTTTATAATTGTCATTAAAAGATGTTATTTTTGCATAACATTGTGAGCTTTGACAAGTCCATATCTCACCATTTTGTGAAGTTGACATTGCTACTTTTCCACCATCATATATTGTATATTTTTCTCCATTTGAAACATCTAATTTAATTTTACAGTTAGAAGTAGATGGCGTACTTATAGCAGGTGTATTAGTTGTAGTCTTCTTTTTGGCACATGCCAAAAAGTCATATGAAGTAGATGGTGAAAAATAAAAATTCTTAATTTCTTTTGTTATTATATTATTACAATCATTTACGTTTGACCAACCAACAAACTCATATCCAGTTGCCATTATTACATCAATATTAGATATACTGCAGGTATTAGTACTACATGCCAAACTAATTCTATTATTTTTATTTTCAAGAGATATAATATTTCCACTTTGACGATTTAAAGTAAAACCACTTATTCCCGTACCAGCTCTTATTTTAAAATTGCTTTTTGTTGTATTATTAGTACTATTTGTACTAATAGAATTGTTAGTACTGTTAGAATTATTAATACGTTCTGTACAAGCACTTACTATTGTTGGAGTAGTTTTCTTAGTAAAAGCAGAAGTGTCATAAATTTCATTTGTATTTACATTAGCATTATTACAATTTTGATTTACCGCCCATCCAATAAATTTATAACCACTATTTGGACTAAATTTCATTCTAACGATGCAATATCTCCCATTAAATATTCCACTATCACATCCATAATATTTTAAAGCATTACCACTTCCTGTTAATAATCTTAAATTTTCATTTTCATTTATTTGTGTCAAACTTCCAGCATTACCATCTGGAACTATAAACGTATAAATTCTATCATTAGCACTAGCTGCAATAACCTCATCATCACTAACACTAACACTATTTTTATTTAAAGATTCATATCCAATAAACATAAACCCTAAACAAAGAATAATTACAATAATCAATGAAATATATTTTAATCTCCTTTTCATATCTTCCACACTACTTTCTACTAAAATTTTACAATATATTATCACTTTATTCAATAAATTATTTAAAAAAAAATTAATACTTATTATAAGTATTAATGTGCATATATTCCATGAATTTTTTCTAAATCTTCATTACTTAAATTATCTACTATCCATTCATTATCTACTTTAGTAAGTTTAAAGTTTATAGTATAAGTAACTCTATCTTTAGCATTATTAAATTTATCTAACTTATATTCTAATACTTTAGCACTATCATAAATATCATTAGTTGAAAATTTGTCTGGATTATCATTTATATATTTAGTTGCATCATTTTCAATTTTATAGTAATCATAAACTTCTATTTGAGCAGTTACGGTTGCTGTATCTCCATCAATCATTTCATCTTTAATATCATATTTTAAATCAGAATATTGTTTTAAGTAAATTTTTTTATATTCATCATGTGAATCACTTGGTATACTTAATGTATTTAAATAATCATCTAATTCACTTACTATTGAATCACTATTTTTTTGATATTTCATTAAAACAGTCTCTACTTTAGCTCTTGGAGTATTATTCATTGTACAACCAGTAATAATTAATAAAATTGATAATAAACTAAATATAAATATTATTCTTTTTTTCATTTTTTCTCCTTCTTTATTAGTATTTTAAATAATTATTAAAAAAATATACTAAAAAAGAAGAAATTATTCTTCTTCTAACAAATTTTTAAATTTAGTTAAAAATATTGCAACTAATGAAGTTAATTTTTCTTCATCTATAACAGGAGTTAAATATGTTTTCCCACCCTCAACGAATTCTTCAAATATTTCTGATTCAGAAGTCGGTAAATCTTCTTCTGATAATTTAGTTCCTAAAAAATATTTTATATTATTCTGAATTGTTTCATCTACTAAATAATATCGTCTATTTTGTCCTAAAGTTACAATTGTATCAATATTCATTAACAACCACTCTTTTCATTTTATCTTTTTTTAATATTTTCATCTTGTTTCATTTGTTCAAAGCTTTTCTTAAATTCATTTTGATCTATATCTATTGATTCGTCTTGCAATAAATTTGAATTTTCCAACACATAATCAGCCAAATATTCTTCATCTAAATCAAATTTAACATTACTAATTTTATCTTTAAATTGAGTCAAAAGATTTGATATTGTTTTTCTAAAATTATATTGAACTTTTTTATTACTTAAACCAACAACACTATTTACATATGCTTCTAATCTACTTATTGATTTACCTTGTGGATTATTACTCACTTGAGTTACTAGATATTCATCATTTTTATTTTTTAGTTTTGGCATATATTCTTCTGGATTACCTAATTTATCTTCATGTTCAGCGTCAAATTCAAATTCTTCTTTAACTTCTGGAGTAACAGGTTTTACAATATTTTTTTCATCAAATTTTAAATCATCAATTCTTGTTTTTTGTTTTTTCATCCATTCCATTTTAGTATCAAATAAAGTTACTGAAAATGGTCTATCAAATCCTTCAATATAAAATTCTTCATTACCATTATTATTAATAATTGTTCTAATAATTTTATATTCCTTTCCTTCTTGTAATAAATTAGTATAATCTACACCATAAATTGGTTTACTTCCATTATAAATAACAACATCATCTTTTTCTAATGAGCCACCAACAATACCAGCATTTGTACATAATTCTTTAAAATAACTAATATCGTATTCATATTCATTTTTTTTATTTATTAAATTATTTTGAAGTTCTAAAATCATTTCTTCTACATTTTGTCTAGTATTAGTATTTAATGATAATTTAGACAATATTTCATTCAAACTATTTAAATCATCAATTAAATCATCTAATAAATTAATAAAATTTGTTTTCACAGAATTTCTAGTAATAATTTGAACATCCTCTTCAATTAATTCAAGAACTTTTTTATATTCAATATTTTTAACTCCTAACTTAAAATTTAATTCATTCATCTTTTCAATATCAGCTGATGGCATTATAGAAGTATTATTAATAATAGTACGCATTTCACTTTTTAATTGTTCAACTTCTTTCTTTTTTCTAGCAGCTTCATCTTTATCATCTTTTAATTTATAAATTATTACATACCTATCAACAATTTCTTGAAAAAAATTTTCAAATTTATCTATATATTTTTTATGTGAATATTGAAACAAACCATCTTTATTTATTGCATTTTGAATTTTTTTAAAATTATCAACTAATTTTTTTTCAAAATCAGAATAATCAATTTTTTTACCACTTTTTTCCTTAGCTACTTTAATTTCATTCGTCGTTTCGTTTAGTCCTTTACCATTTTTTTTAACATAACTAATAAATTTTGTTGAATCTTCTATGGTTAAATCCATTCCGGCTAACATTTTATACGCAGATTCTATACTGTCTGTATTCATAACTTAATTTCCTCCTGATTTAGATTAAATTTGCTTTTTTTAATTCTTCATCTAAATTAACATTATCTATATCATATTTATTTGTTAATTTTTTTAATTCTGAATCACTATCTTTAATTAATTTTATTCTTGTATTAATTCTTTTTATTAAATCATCAACTTCTTCTTTAAGCTTAACATCATCAATAGTTTCTTCTAAAGTAATTTCTTCAGTTTCAGATAAATTACTTACTTTATCTAAATATGATGAAGCAATATCATTTTTACCTAATAGTTCATCAATTTCTTTCGCATATCTTAATATATCACTAACCAAAGTATCAATATTTTCATTTATTTTTTTACCTTTAAATAAAGCTAAAACTTTTTCAGTTGCCTCTTTTTCTTCTTTATTTTCAAAAATTAAATCTTTATTATTCATTCTTATTTCCTTTCTTTATTAACATGAGGTTAAATCTTCAAGAGATGTTCCTGCTTGACCACAAATATATATTTTTAAATCCATTGTTTTCCCAATTGCACTATTTGGAATAAAAATAATATTACCATTAGCATCAGTATAATTATTTGAAAGCCATACTTTTAACCGATATGATTTGCTATTTTGACTTGTAGTAGTAGTTAAATTTTCTTTTGTTGCTATTTCTATTTTACTAAATGAAGATGTTGTACTTATTTGTGTTGGAGTACAATTACTTGTTGTAAATGCTGTAGTTGAAACATCTTCACCATCTTCGCTTTCAACAAGACAATATTTAACAAATCTAGCATCTATCGCTGAAACGGAATCTGTCGTCAAAAAAACTCTATAAGTATACGGAACATTTAAAGTATCATCACTACCACTATTTATAACTTTAAAATTATAAATATTATTAATATCACTAATAGCAGTCTCATCTTCAATTGGATCAGTTGTAAGATTTATTGTATCACCATTAGAAAATTCTACAGCAAGTTCTCCTGTCTTAGACTCATAAGAATCGGTCGTTGCTATACCTCTTAGAAGAGCTGATGACGTACCTATTACAACTAAACTAATTAATACAAATGAAAAAATGGATAATGTAACTTGTTTTTTGATTAATTTTTCCATATGCTTATCAATAACCTCTCTATTTTCTATATCAATGATAGCAAATAATAATTTTTTTCGCAATAATTAATTGCTTTTTTATAATAACTTTAGTATAATCAATATTGAATTTTGGAAAGGAGTGCCTAGGTATGCCTAATATTAAGAGCTCAAAAAAATCAGTTAAAACTGATAAAGTACAAACAGCATCTAATACTTCATATACTTCTAAAGTAAAAAATAGTATTAAAAAATTAGAAAAAGCTGTAAAAAGTAATGATAAAGAACAAGCAAATGGCATTTTAAAAACAGCTGTATCTAATTTGGATAAATGTGCTAGTAAAGGTTTAATTAAGAAAAATACTTGTGCTAGACAAAAAGCAAGATTAAATAAAAAGGTTAAAGAAATGACAGTAAAATAGAATAAATTTTGTAGATAGTAAGAAAAATAG